>ERZ824575.243-NODE-243-length-75126-cov-5.219099_pt1 | contig 75126 bp, 102 predicted proteins | sample MGYA00519470_ERZ824575 | MGnify/ENA primary metagenome ERZ824575 (study PRJEB31778, sample SAMEA3449170) | human gut metagenome | biome: human gut; feature: human-associated habitat; material: faeces | place: United Kingdom | collected 2010/2012 ... | reverse complement strand
AACCATAATAGAGTAACATTTTTGTTACAGAAACATTTAATCTAACCGAAAACGCTATATGCGAGAAGAAAGGAAGAATAATTATGAAATATTGTTTTGGTAGTGTCAGTTGGAGTGGTTATTTAGAAAGATATGTAGATATTTTTGTAGATAATTACATAAGATTATTCAAAGAATTGATAAGAGTAGGTGTAAATTACACAGATATAGCAGACCCTATAATTGTATATGCTAATGACATTGAAGGGTTTACAACAGAAGAGCAAGTACAGAAATTGTATGACGTAACTGGCAAAAAGTTAGTTTTAGTTAATGATAAACACAAATATAATCAAGATAATATTATGTATTCAACGAGAAACGGACTAAGAGAAAAAGTTAAAATTATGTATCCAGATGACCAAAAAGTATTCTGGTATTTCCCTATTGACGACGCAATAAAAGAGGAAGAAGCAGTACGTGAATTAGTAAAACTTAGTAAAGTCACAGAAAATACAGCGTGTATGTTCAAGTTTTACGTTAACCAAGGTGCTAATAATTTTACGGCTGGTACAACTCCTATAAATTCATATAAGGATATTCACCCTGGAGATTGGGGAGGATACTGTGCATATACTATATTCAATGAAGATGACTGTCCTTTATATCCAGAAATAGCAATACCAAATGTGGCATTTTATATAGCATTATATGAAGCTGGTTATAAACAATACGAGAGTGAAAAAATATGTGTAGAGCATTTAAGACATTTAGACAGTCACCACTTCAAGACAAAAGATAAACCAATGTCACAAAAAGTTTCAGACTATTTATTAAAGAAAAGAGCTGAACTTGCGAAGAAAGAAGGAAAAGAATAATGACCGATTTTGTTATGGTGTTAGGTGCAATAAGCGGTTTATATCTTGCGTGGAAGTTATTTAATAACATCATATTTCCTAAAATGGTTTATCACGGTATGAAAGAAATTGACCGTAATCCAAAATGGATTACTTCAAAGTTGCAATATTATGGTTTTGATGATATAGATATAGTATTGTGTGAAAGTAAATGGGGAATGTTACCTCGATTTCGTGCTGGTAAAGATAATCGTTTAGAATTATGGATTGATAATGATACTTCAACGAGAGACATAGACGACGTAGGACACTTAGCGTTATGTGTAAAAGTAAAAGCCAAATATGGATTATGGTTCCCAGACAAACCTACTTATTGGTTATCTATTTTATTATATATGTTAGACGGTGGAGACGTTAATATGATAGATAAAAAACAACAAGAAACCTCTTGACTAATTCCGTAAAATATTATATAATTATATTATAGACTTTATCAAAAGAAAGGGAGAATAGTTATGAAAGATTTGTCCGAATATAGGACGCTAAACAAAGCCCACCTATATAGGGAATTCAAAACTGAATATGGCTATCCAGAAATGCAAATAACTTCATATAGACGTGTGTTATACGGCGAGAGTACATACTTGGGTAAGGGACGCTCACCTTATATTGCAGATATGTTTAGGTTTTTTGCTAATAAACTTCACAAAGAGTTTATTGACGTAGCGTATGACTTATTAGACTCAGAATTCTTTGGTAGAAAAAACACATTATTAGACGTAATTATGGCAGAGAAAAATATACCAAAAGAAAAAGTCAACGAAATATTAGGAGATAGAGCCGTAGCATTAGATAATATAAGACTATGCGATTTGAATGACGATAACAGAAAGATATATGAAGACGCGGTAAAGGAGGTATAAAATGAAGGCAAAAATAGAACCACAAGGAATAATCGAAGCGTATGAAAATGGTCAATCCTTGAATGCGATAGCACGTGCCTTCGGTACATATCCAACAACCGTTAGACGTATTTTAGAAAGAAACGATATAGAACTGAGACACGACGCTATGGTAAAAGGGTCTCATACTGTATTAAATGACGGAGAAAAACTAATTGAATGGGCTAAAGCTCAAGGTCGATTAGTAACGAGAAAAGAATTAGCAGAAGTAGTAGGTAAGACAAGATTGTCACCAGGATACTTTCAAAAATATCCCGAACTTGGGCAATATGTAGCGTCTTATGAGCAAAAAGATATTAAAAAATATACAGAGCAATTATTTACTTGGTTGCAAGAAAATGATATTTCATACGCACCAAATGACAGAAGCGCATTAGAAGGTATACCCGTACAAGCAAAATTATTAGACAAATACGACGGAATACTTATAACTATTGATATTAAATCAGTATCAATTAGTAATGCACGATACAAAGAGATGATACGTAGAAGATTAAAAAAGGCAAATGAAAAAGGGTTGGTTATGTTGTTCTTAAAAGAAGAACATTTTGAAGATTTAGATTGTATCAAAGGCTTATTAGACGGTCTAAAATATTTAAAGGAGAGATAGTCAATGGCTGGGCAAATGTTATATGTAAAAAAGGGGGAAAAAGACGTGGCAAAAGCGAGCGTAGTATTTTCAAAGGATAACGAATATTATACACCAAAATATGTAGTGGACTTTTTCTATCCTGATGGTTTCGACTATGACCCAGCAACTTGTGAAGGTAAAGCAAAAGAATTCGCAGTACCTCATTATGATACAATAGAGACAGACGGTCTTGCGCAAGACTGGACAAAATATAACCGTATCTGGATTAACCCTCCATTTACGGATAAACATAAGTTTTTAGCAAAGGCGGTTGAGACTTATAACAAAGCTCACAATACTATATATGTTTTATTTCCTATTGAATTTTTGACTACCGCCAGATTTCACGATTTACATTGCAAATGTGAATTATATGTACCTAAGGGTAGAATAAATTTTGAAAGTGGGTTAGGTAAAACAGGAAAAAGTCCTGCTTTTGGTAGTGTAGTAATAAAGTTATCAGACAGAAATGTAATTCATTATATTGAATTAAAACCTGGCAATAGTGTAAACGATATAACGCCCGAAGATGTTACACTACCAAACACAGAAGACTTGGAAAGTATTATGAAAAATAAAAAATCTTGGTATAAATAGGAGAGTTTTATGTTAGCTTATACTTGTGAAAATTGTAAAAAGATAATTTTATGGGGAAGTGTAAATGAATACAATCAACATTTTTGTGACGAAAAATGTTATGAGAAGTATTGTAAAAAGAATGGTTATGAAGCGCACCCAGAAAAATTATATAAAATAAGAAGTATTTTTAATTAAAATACCGCGGGGGTGGTGCAACGGCAGCACGCTGGGCCCATAACCCAGAGACGAGGTTCGATTCCTACGCCCGCAACCAAATTTATTTAGTAGGTGATAGATAGTGTGGAAAGAATGTAGTGTTTGTTCAAATTATGAAGTTTCAAAATATGGAGACGTCAGAAATAAACAGACTGGAAAAATATTAAAACAAAAACTTGATAAAAGTAATTGTCTAATGGTGAATCTATCTTTAGGAAAAAGAGGAAATGCAAAATATTATATAGTAGCGCGTTTAGTTGCTATGGCTTTTGTACCAAATCCTATGGGTTATACTTGGGTTAGACATATTGACGGTAATACTTTGAATAATGAAGCAAGTAATCTTGAATGGGTAAAAGAACGTTGGTCAAGTCAAGCTCGTGGTGAACATTCTCATAATTCAAAACTTACAACAGCAGAAGTAGAATGGTGTAGAGAGGTTTATAAACCTAGACACAAAGAATACGGTTTAACAGCATTAGCAAAACGTTTTAATGTTTCAAATTCAACAATGTCTTACGTGCTAAATAATATAACATATAAATAAATATTCGGAAATGGTGAAATGGTATCACACAGCACTTTGACTGCTGGGTTCTTAGTTCGAGTCTAGGTTTCCGAGCCAGCCCGAAAGGGTAGACATTGCAGTAATAACAGGTGGGTAAACAACCTATTAAGTGCGATAGAGTATGGACGCATATTCGAGTCAATGCCTGTTTATATGCCGGAATAGCTCAGTTGGTAGAGCAACGGTCTTGTAAACCGTAGGTCGTCAGTTCGACTCTGACTTCCGGCTCCAGATAGCAGTAGTGTTATCCCCTCGGTATACAGGGCAGGTATACTTAATCAACTAGAATAACTGTAGGCAGTAACATATCGGCACTAGCCTATGGAAAACTCTCCTCTAGTTAAAGTAAAGATATACTAGAGCCGATACGAGAAGTTGTATATTACTAGAGGTCACTTGCGAGAGTTCGTTGTTTTACGCAAGTCATTATATTAAAAGGAGAATTATTATGTATTTCATAACAACAATTGAAACTAAAAAAGGAGACATTAAAGATACACGTTGTGTTGGTTATTTCAAAACATTTGAAGAAGCAGAGCAAGCAGTAATTAAGAATGCGTGTGATATATGGGAAACTTGTTATGATTACGCAGTAATTGAAAATATAAAAGAAGGACTATATCAATATGACTTCCACCCAACTTGGTATAAATATCATAAACTAACATCAGGATATGTCAAATGTGAACAACCGGATTTTGTAAATCCAAAAGGTGGAGTAGGTATGATAGGATATGCTATCGGTTAGGAGGAAAATATGAATAGAAAAGGTTGCGTCTTCTAGGGCTTCGTGCCTAAGGAGGCGATAAGATGAGTAGAAGTTATAAACACTTCCCAATTTCAAGAATGGTTTTATGGGGTAGGTCAATAAAAAAAGGAAAACAAGTAGCTAACCGTAAAATCAGAAGAAAGTTAAAAAATCCTGACATTGAAGTTGGCAACGGCGGACATTATAAATCTTTAGGGTTAGACAGTTGGGATTTATGGGAATTCAAATTTTTAGAAACAAAACAAGACGTAATTGACCGTTGGGAACAAGACCAAAAAGAATTAGCAAATGGAGTAAGACGGTTGGAGAACGTTACACGATTGGAGTTTAGAAGACGCAGTTAACGACTGGGCTAAATTCCATAAAAGAAAATAGGGGTCGGTTAGCCCCTTCATATGGCGCTAGGGACAGTCGGTTAAGTCACCAGGTTTTCATCCTGGGGTGTCCAGTTCGACTCTGGATAGCGCTACCAAATACGGAGACGTGGCAGAGTCTGGTTTAATGCACCGCACTGCTAACGCGGCGTACGGAAACGTACCGTAGGTTCAAATCCTACCGTCTCCGCCAATAAATTTTAGGAGGTTATTATGGTAGTATCAGGAGAAACAAAGAAAGAAAAATTAGTTATAGTTAATTGTGATTGTGGTTGTAACGAAGGTATTTATGTAACAAAATACAAAGAAGTAGGACTACCTAATGACTATTATGTTACAATTACAACTTCAAAATTTTATAGTGAGCAAGACAAAATGTGGCAAAAATTCAAAAAGAGGCTTAAAATGATATGGTATGCTATAAGAGGTAAAGAATATAGACTATGTGAAATTTGTATTACAGAAGATGATATAGACGAGTTAATAAAGAAATTAGAGGAAATAAAAAAATGAAATATAAAGAATTTGTAGATTGGTGTAATCAAAGAGCCTGTGACGGTTGTTGGAGTATGAATACTGCTATATATTGTATAGGCGTTTGTGAAACTATCAATAACTTACCATTTTGGAAACGAAATAAAGTATGGAAAGAAAAATATGAAGAAGAAGTCGTTAGAAACGTAGTTGAAGTTATAAACGAAAAACGTAGAGAAATGGGCTATTGTTAATATGGGTGGGTAGTCCCGTAAGGAGCGGGGCGTGACTGTAAATCACGTGTCATTTGACCCGAGTGGGTTCGATACCCTCTCCACCCACCAATTTAATATGCCGTCTGTCCGGGTGGTGAGGGAGCTGCCTTGAAAGCAGTTGGTCTGAAAGGACTTGCAGGTTCGAATCCTGTGGACGGCGCCAATCTTAATAATATCACATAAAAAAGAGTGAACACCAAATTAAGTGAGATAGAAGTGAATAATGTTAATAGTGGTATGTGGTGTTATTAAGTTATTATAGGATAATGATTATATAGAAACGTCGGACTGTTGCCACTAACTGTAGGTCCGCAAGTTTGTTATTCTTTCTATCTCACTATAAAATATGGGTACATAGCTCATCTGGTAGAGCACTACACTTTTAATGTAGGGGTAGAAGGTTCGAGTCCTTCTGTACCCACCACTAGAAGGAAAACTATTCAAACCCTTAGAGAAGATTACTGCTAATCCGCCTAAGTAAAAGTAGAGGGGAAAGCGGCGACAGCAGGTCCCTTGTGTCGTTAACAAAAGGGAGTTTAGTGTGGTTATTAGCAAATTCGCACATCATAAGACGAGAATAACCCTCGTGCGATACGTGGAATATGATAGCTTCATATTAGAATACGGGCTGGGTGAGAGAATTTTCATAGACTTCATCTCCTCATTGTTGGTTGGCGTCGTAATAACGGTCCCGTACGGAGGCGCGCAACGTGACCTCTACGTCATCTTAGATGGCGGGGTTGCAGGCGGAATAAACGATAAAACCGCCATACTCCTTATATAGAAAGGTAATTATATAAATATAAAAAGGTAGGTAAAATAATGGATAAGCAAAATACAAAATTAGCTATTAAAATAGCATTGATAGATTTAATTCATAATATGAATAGAGATACTACACTTAAACTAAATTTAATTATAATTTGTACGCAATTCATAATGTTATTTATTAGTTTAATATTGCAAGTAGCAATACCTGAATATAAGTTAGGAGCGTCTATAATGAATTCAGTATGGTCTACTGCTATGTTATTTTTAGTAATAATAAATATTAAAATAGTATCAGCAAAAGCTATGGAAAAAGCTAGAGAACAAAAAGATATGATTGAAGTATTATTAGATAGACTAACAGAGGAGGATAATACAAATGAACAGGATAAATAAAACTCCTGGTGTTGTATATTCAGAAAAAGAAAAACTAAAGAATAACCGCGAACTAATTTCACAGTACGATAGACGAATTATTGATATGCTTCATAAAATTGAATTTTTTGACGCAACACCAGCACAAGCCTATAAAATGTATATGAAATTACAAGGATTTCTAAGAAAGAAACGTGACTTGAAAAGGTCAGGTAATATTTATGTGCCACGCACAGAAACTGGAAATTACATTATAGACGGTAAGGTAACAAAATTAAAAAAGGAGGATAACAACAGTGGAAATAGACGAAGAAATAAAAAATAAAATTGACGGCTATGCTAGTATCATTGTCGCAGCATTACTTAATGGAGGCAGTCTATTTATGAATATTCAAATAGAAGAAGAATATTCACAATATGACGTATTATTTGTGTACAACCCTAATGATTTTGGTACTCATCAAAGAGGTATTACCGGTAGAGATTTATTAATTGGTGTTGTGGGATTTGGTGCTTACGGATTTAGTATAAATATTCCAGATACTGACCCAGGATATTATAGAGAAAAACTAGGTGTAAGTAGCAACTTCTTGGCGTTTTTATTCAACGAAGTTAGACGCAGATTAAACGAATTAAAATAATTAAGAAAAAAGTTAAGAAATCTCTTGACTTTTTATTTTTTATAATATATAATACAAACATAAATAGAGAACAAGTAAGTCGTTTACAGGATTAAACGCAATAACAGAATAGTTAGTAATTTTTTACTGATATAAATAATCCTGTAGACCTTCAAAGAGGTCTATTTTTAATTTAATAGAAAGGAGGATACAGGATATGAAATTATGGATTTATGGTAAGGTAATGTCTGGTAAAACAACATTCGCAAGTCAATTTGAAAATGCGTATATCATTTCAACTGACGGTAATGCTGAGTACACATTCGCTCCTGATAAAATATTAAGAGTTAGAAACTACAAAGAATTGAACGACGCTGTTGCAAAACTAAAAACAATAAAACCTGAATGGGTAATAGTAGACACAACCTCATACTTAATCGACTATCTAAGATTTTATTGGTGTGATAAAAATGGTGTTGAACACGAATCAGAAATTGCTTATAAAGGTTACACAATGCTTAGAAGTTTCTTATGGGAAAGTATATTCTCTATTGCAAATGCTTTTGATAACGTAATGTTTATCTCACACGAGCAAGAAATTATAGAGAAAAATAAATTCGGTAGAGAAATCTCTAAATTCCAACCAGTGTTTGAAGAAAAACTTAGAGACCAAATGTCAGGACTTATGGGTATAATCGCTAGAACAGTTAAATCAATAGGCGAAGATGGTACAGCAAAATATGAATTACACATTTCAAATTCTGATGATGAGTTTGGTGGTTCAAGATTACCAATAAAGAAAACAGCAATCCCACTTACTAAAAAAGATTTTGACGAAAACTTCAAAAAATTATATGACGCAGAAAAAATTGTACGTGGTGAAAAAGACACAGTGGCTGATACAGCTAAACCAGCAGAAGCTGAAGAAAAACCTAAAAGACGTTCAGTTATAGGTTGATAAATATTTTTAAGGAGGAATGTAATTATGGCAAACAATGGAATAGACAAAGAAGATTTATCAGAATTAAACGCAATTTTCAAAGAAATGGGTGGAGTAGACAAAATAGAAGACTACACAAACAATTTTGAAAATTTACCAGATGGAAACTATGTAGGAGAAATAGAAAAAGTTGAAGCTAAAAATTCAAAAAATAGTGGTAAACCTATGATTAGTATTACAGTAGCGGTTGAAGGTGGAAAGAAAGAATTTAGACACTTAATGTTAGCTGGAGAAAATTTAGAAAAAACACGTTCAGCTATAGCTAGAACTGTATCTCAATTAAAAGAATTAGGTGTAGATGTTAGCAGCAATGATATTGCAGTTATAACAGATAACGCTTATGAATTAGTAGGAACTAAAGTTAATATGGAAATTAAAACAAACAATAACTTTAGAAATATATGGTTAACTCTTGCTTAATATAAATTTGATACCGGTGTAAAAACCGGTATCATTTTTCTTGGTCATAATATTCGTCTATGATTTTTTGTGTTTTTCTTTTTTCTTTTGCACGATTGAATTTTCCTCTTTCATCAATACTAAAATCCATAGCTTTGATTTCAAATGGTAAATCTAATTCGTCTACAAATACAACTGTACACTCGTCTGCTTGTTTTTTATATTCTTGAAACATTGTGTTCATATACTCTTGTGATTGTGAATTTTGTTGGTGGAACCATTGATGATTTTCTGCGGATAGTAACGCTCCATTTTCAACTGTAGCTTTTCCTCCGTCTTTTTTCATTTTAATATGGTGATATGTTAATTGTTTCATTCGTTTCTTTTGTCCTTTGCTCGTATATCTTCTAGGCGTTGTATCTTTTCTTAAATGTAATTTTTCAATAAAACATTCTGCTCCATATCTTTTTATTAGTTCTTGCTTCGCATTTTTATTACTACTCATTTTTAATTCCCCCATTTTATTTTTATTATTTAATAGAAAAGTGAACAGATTATTTTTAAGACGCACAGATGAGTCTTAGAATGACTCAATCTAATTTCTGTTCACTTTTTGTGTCGCAGTTTGTCATTTTTTTGTCGAATTCTGTCAAAATTCTGACAAATAGTGTCAAAAACAGGGGTAAAATCGCCATATATAGTTGTAACGCTCTAAAACGCCCATACAGCAATTTTACCCCTTAGGAGTATAACTTTATTATTATAACATATAAAAACGATTTATGGCTATTCTGACGCGTCGTTTAGGTTACATAATTATAAAATATGTAGGTAGAAATCATTTTTAAGATTTTTAATTTTAACTTTCCGAAATCGGACAATTTTCTGTTCACTTTTTAATAACTTTGTGACAAAATATTTTGAATGTCAATTTCTGTATTCAAACTACAAGTCCTAAAAATATAAGTTGGGTTATCTTCTTGGTCACGGGTGAAGGAGGTGCATACCCCCATCGTCCCGTCTGCGTCAAATCCCATAAATCCTACGTCAACAAATCCTGAAATAGCAGTTAATTGTGAAGCGTCTGTAATCGTTGTTGAATTACCTATCGTTCTTGATAACTTTGTCGTACTTATTGTACCTATGTTATTAGCCATAAATATTACCTCCTCTATCTATTTTAGTTAATCTTACGATTGTACTTGTATTATTGTTTATATTCACTATCACGTAGATATGTCCCATACTGTCTGTTAATATAAATCCATTTTGAATAGTTCCTGAAATCACATTTATATTCGCATTATCAACTGTAGTGCTGTCACTCAAACTTAACGCTGTATAACCAATGTCATTTCGTTCACTATCTGTTGAATATACAGCTCTCAATGTTGTCGAACCAGCTACTGTTGTAACTGTTGGGGTTGGGTCATATATATTTGTAATCGTGTCTATATCACCTTCCCAATATTGGAATGTCATTCCTTCAATTGTGTCAGCTGTAATACTTACTGCTTTTCCTTCTTCGTAAAATCCAGAAGTTTCTCCTGTGTCGTCGATAGTAGCATTAGTCAAATTTAATTTATATGAAGTTATATAGTTTGCTTTTAATCCTACTGCTGTAGCTGGCATCTTAATATAAATTGGATTATCATAAGTACCAGGTACAAGAGGATTAAACATACCTCCGTCCCACAATTCAATTTGAGTAATTGGTGTGTAACTTCCAGAAAGCACCGTCCATCTTGTGAATGTATATTTAACAGTAGAAGTATCTTCTTTACCAAATCTAATGTCTACTTTTTTACCTTCATATACTGTGGCAGTTGTCTGGTTAAGACCGGTCAAACCGTCTTCTAGTACAATTTGTACGTCACCTTTTCTAACAAGACCACCTTCAAATACAGTTGCTACTTTTGGCATAGTTAATGTTGTAGTATGTGGAAAATCTGGTGGATTTGTTCTACTAATAATATCACTCAAATTTTCTTCAGACGAATAAGCGTGTGCTGACCAACCACCAAAATAAAACTCGTTTGGATATTCTGTCATTCTGATTTCTACTTCGTCTCCAACGTAGTAATCGTGAGGTTCTGATGTCCAATGTTCAGTTATAATTTCTTCTCCTGTATCTGGGTCAGTAGAAGAAGTTGTATATTTCATTTCTCCATATATACCTGACCTGTGTAAGGTTACTTTTGGTCTTGCTCCTTTTTCAATATAGTTTTCTGTAATTTCAATATTTACAGAAGGTATTGTCATCTGAATAGGTGTAATTAACGTACTTGTACTTGCGTAAGCGGTGTCTCCAGTCCATTCGTAAAATTCCCAACCTTGGTCTGGCTGACTAGCGTCTACTGTTACTCTATCTCCAATTGGTCTTGTATAAAATGTAGTTGAACCATCCTTTCTATGTACGGTAAGAGTTCTTTGTTGTGTTGTATCTGGTACATAGAATGTAGCTTTAATCGTACAATTACTTCTTAATTTTGAAAGTCTAGTTGTTTCTGCTACTGGACCATAAACTTCAACATAGTTTGTGTTGGTTTGTAACACACCATCTATATAAACTTCCCATTGTAAGAATTGATGTCCATAAGGTACTGCACCTTGTTTTACTCTAATACCATTTGTTGAGTCACGTAATATAGTCGCACTGTCCACCCAATTTGTTCCGTCATATATCTCACCATCTACCATAGTGACTGTAAACCAAGGGATTGGTTTGTAATTACAAGTAATCGTACTATCACTCGTTCTAGCATAAATTCTAGTTGAAGAGGAGTTTGTATTAGCAATTTCAGCGTCTCCAGAAGTTAGTGACCAGTAATTAAATTCATATGTATCTGGAGCTGTGCCAGAGTTTACTGTTATGTAATCACCTTGTCTTACATTATATGTGTTACTTCCTGAATTAGTTATTACTGTAATTTTCCTCATATTATAGTTAGCTGTAACAGTACCGTCTGCTCTACCTAATTTAACGGTAGTATTAGCGCTATATGAATTTCCAATACTATAAATACTAGAAGTAGACCAGTTTGAAAAGTCTCCTAAACTTGTATCTGCTGAAATACTTACAGATTGTCTTTCTTTATAATCTCCTGAGCCTGTACCATTTACAACAGTTAAATGATAGGTTTCTTTTGGTCTATATTCAACTGTAATGGTTGTGTTTCCTGATACATAAAATCCATAATTTGTAGAAGTGCTTACTTGTGTTCCATCTTTTAACCACCTTACGAATAAATAATCTCCTACTTCTTCATTCGTTGAACTACTCCAATAATTTCCTGATAAAACTTGTGAAGTAGTAGTTTGACCACCGTTGTTTCTGTTCACTAATGTTACTGTATAAGTTGGATAAAAGTCATATCTTGCTTCGATAGTTCTGTCGTTAGCTCCCGCTGTAACGTCTAATGTCGTACTTGTGCTGATTCTCGTATCATTTTCATACCAACCATTAAATCTATAATCTCCTACAGTTGAGCTAGTTGTAAATCTTTGTTTACGTCCTTGCACTAATTGGTTTGTAGAAGTTCCTCCTGTATTATTTTGATTAGTAATTGTTATAGTTCTTATTGGTGCATAATGTCCTGTGATAATAGCGTTTCCGTCACCAACAGTAAATGTATTCGTATGATTTCCTAATGCGTCGGTACTGATACTACCATAACCTTCTATTGTCCAATTCAAAATACCTTGTGAACTATCTGGTGGAGTAGGTACTAATGTATATGAATTTGTTTGTCTTAATCCACTAGCTTGGGCTACGTCACTATCATTAACTCTAATCAAACCATCGATTACTTGCACTTCGTTATATGAATATACATATTCAAAATGTGCTGTAAACTCTAATGCGTTATCTGGCATTACAAATGATTGATATGGACTGGATATATCGGTTAAATAACTTGTGTTTCCTGACCAACGTGCGAATTTATAATGTGAAGGCACTGTAGCAGAAATAGACACTCTAGTACCGTACTTATAGATACCACCGCCAGTACCATTATTAACTGTTAAATAATGTCCCGCAGCGTTAATATAAAATGGTTCAAGTGTTACATCTTCGTCTGGCATTGTAAGTATTGAAACTGAAGGGTCTTCCGCAGTAGTTACACCCACTATTTGATGTAATGCACTTTCTGTTCCACGCCATTCATAAAACGACATTCCAAATGAAGCAATGTTTGCTATAATCATTATTTCGTCTCCAGCGAAGTATGTCGCTGTACTTGGACCACTACTTGCAGTAGGTGAACCGCTTGTCGAAATATAACCATTTGTAATCGTTAAAGTTCTAGGGATATGAGTTTCAAAATTTGCTACATAACTTATGTCTCTATATGGCATAATAAATGTAGCTTCTTGATGTTCACTGTCTGGTTGTAGCAATATTAAGTCTTGAGCAGTACCACTCCAGTTTTTAAATGTTTGATAGTTAGCATATTCACCATAAGGCACACCTTTTATTGTTACCACTTCGTCTTCTGCGACTAACGCCGTACTAGCGTTTATACGTTCAGTTGTACCGTCGTCTCTAACAACTTGTGTTATAATACCATTCGCAATTTCAACTTTCCAATAATCCAAAGGTAATTTTGGTTGATTGTGCATTAAGTCTAATGCGAACTCAAGCTGGTTTGCTAATACATAGTTTGGTTGTGTTGCACTCGCATATATGTTGGGTAATCGGTCAGCAATAGCAGGATTATTTTTAGATAAATCTACTAATTGCTTTATATTACTTACAATTCTGTCTATATCTGTTTTAGCTGGTATCATATTTTTTTGCCAATAATCATTTTCATAAACTTCAATATCAGGCGCTGTACGTACTATTTTTTGTTGTACCATCCATTCCGCACAATACGCTGTATTCTTTTCTAATCTGTTCAAGTCTGTGTCATTCCAACAACCTTTAGGATTTTCTTGGTCTGGGTCTATTTGGACGGCTTTCACACTTCCTAAAGTTCTATCGTAAATTGGTTCTATCCATTCTCTAGTCAAGTGCAATCACCTCCATATCCCCTGACCACGTACCATCAAAAGTCCAGTGGTTTCTTAATATATAAACTGGCATTTCAGCAGAAAACTGTGTTTGAATTACTCCATAATCTCCTGCATTGACCAACGGTTCTCCTCTACCGTTATAGGTATATTTGAATTTCTTTTTGTACCATTCTAAATATTTACGTTTAATGTATTCTGAAGTATTGTTCACTGTTATATCATATTGCATAACTTGTGTATTCAATACTAAACTATCACTCGTAACATTTCTTTCTTGTATAGTTTTTATTTCTATTGGGTATCCTATAATCTCAACTTTGACTTCCTCTCCACCTGAAAAACCTATCAATGAAATAAGTCCGCGTTTACTGTAAAGTCTTATTGTACCAAGTGACACTGCTTGTAAAACAGATTGTGAATTTTCGTCTGAAAGTCTCGCTCCAATTACATATGCGTCACTATAAGTTATTTCATTACTTACAGATGTACAAGTGGCTGTAGCTATAACCTTACAATTACTATATACATTTCCAGTAGTTATAGCTGAATTATTTGCTACAAAATTATCTACATCACCCTTTTGTTCTAACCCAGCGTAATATTTTGGCATTGATATTTGTGATAAATTATTTATAGTATCCAATTGTTCCGCAGCCGGTATACTTTCAAAATCTGTGTAGTGCCAAGTATATGAATTTGTGAATGTAGTAGGGTCTGATATATTCAAATTAGCGAATTTAATATGTCCATTATCTTTTATTAAAAGTGTAGCTCCTACCGAGAAAGCTAATAACTGTAATACTTCTTTACAAGTTACTTCTGGGATAGGCACATTAATACGGTAATCACCAAAATTAGTACCATTTGGGTCTGTCGAAAATTCAACAGAATTTAAGTCGAAGCCTTCATAAACTAATATATCATTTACTATTTCTGCTACTCTACGCTCGTCATTAGGATATATGTCAGTAGTATAAGTTTCTTCCATTACGTCTAAAAGTGAACCGCAAGTGAATGTTGCGCTTTCGTCTGCATTAGCAGATACATCCATAAGTCTTAATTCTTTCCAGCTATCCCATTCTATTTCAGTACCTTCTCCTAACTCGTGATTAATTACTGGAAATGCGTTTGCTCTTTTTACTGTAGCAACTCCTACGTAATGTGTAACTGGATTTCCGTCTTCATCTACAACTGGGTTTCCTTTGTCGTCATATACTGGTTGTTCAACCGTAGTATATTCAAATTCGTCTTCCATTTTTACAGTACCGTCTGAATTATATTCATAACCGAATACGTTATATCCATTTCTAAATCTAATTCTAGTTTGCCTTGTTAAATTTATATAACCGTTTTCTGGATTATCTATATTATAAAATCCGTCATAATTATTTACGTCAAAACTAAATGTTCTTGAAGGTAATGTGTCACATACATACGACGTTTTATCATCAAAGTCTACGTTTAATACTGCGTTTTGGTCTAAATAAATTGTTTTACCAAACATTATTGTACTTACACGAATTCTTCTATGTCTAAATCTAGTTTTAACAAATTCTATTTCTAAATAACTGATGTTATTTGTATTTATTTCAAAATTAACAGAAGGTAAAGTTTCAAGTATATGCGACCCACTTGTATCCTCCCATTCAATTTTTTCTGTGAATGTAGCAACTTCTGTGTCACTTGCGTTATAGCAGTGAACTATAATACTTTTTGGATAAGCACTAGGTACAGCAGGGTTCAACATTACTGAAAAATTTTCAATGTTACTTACGTGAGCTAAATTTACTTTCATTTTAGGATTAGTTTTAAATTCTCCATTTTCATTAGAAACACTTTCTGAAACATATCCGTCAATTGGTGTACCTTGATACACAATAAATCGACCATCTAATAACCATAAGTTTTCTTCTAATGTAGCAACTGTTCCACTATTGTATTTATCTAAATCTATAATAGCGTCTAAGTTACAAATACTCAATTTATCATTTGAAGTTACACTGCTGATTTGAATGTTTGTATCTGGTGTATACATTATAATATCAACATAACCTTCTTTTCTAGTCCTAGCTTTTAAGTGATTTTCAAAATCAACTCTATCCAAATTTCCAAATTCGTCTCTATGAACCGCCATAACTTACCTCCTTTCAATTAGATTAATAACCCATATCTATTAAGTTACATTTTACATCTTTATACCATATTGGGCGTTTTGCATATAAATAATTTCCTCCAGCTGTATACTTTATAGTTTCCCATTCACACGGGGTGGCTTCAAAGTCACCCCAGTAGAATTTTCTTTTAATGAATTGTTCATACTCATCATCCCAATACCATAATTCGCATTCAAATTTCGCAATTTGTTTTTTCAACCAATTTACGTCATACCTTGATAAATATGGCCAATATAAATTTTCAAATTTGTTAAGTCTACGATTTATCGTTTGTGATACAACTTGTCCATTAGCGTTTCTTGTAGACTTAACTAATTGTTCAGATTTTTCTTGATAACCTATTGCTGGGTTATTTACAGTATTATAATATGGATTAACTGGGTCATATTCTGAATAGTCTTCAGTTAGACGATTTCCATAAGGGTCGTGGAAATAAAAGTTTTCTCCATTTATAATTAGCAATGGTGCAAACGCGTTTGTTTTTGGACATAACCCTGAATGTGAATTACTCATATTTTTTACCTCCTTTATCTAGCATAAACTCTATTGTTTAATACATTATTTTTTATTCTGTTATTAGCTCTTTCTACTGTTGCTACTAAATCAGAACCTCTTTGTACGAATTGTCCTTTAACTGGTATACCTTGGTTCACTTGATTGCTAATTTGAGCTACTTGTTGTACTAGATTATTTATCGCATTTTCCATTCCAGCATTATTTTGTGGTTGGTATGGTTGATTGTATTTTTTAGGAATAACAGCTTCTCCTTGGTGTAAGTATGCTAATCCATCACTTGGTACATAATTTGTACCTATGTCGTAAGATTGGAAAGAAAATTTACCTTTTTTCTTTTCCTCTTCATATTTAGCTTGAGCATTATATGTCCAAGTAGTAGCATTACCAAACGAAAAGATTTCAGCTATTGTGTCTCCTGCTTTTTGCCAAAAGCCTTGATGTTGTTTTACTATTGCGTCTATGCTGTTCATTTCTTCTTGGAATTTTTGTTGAGTATCCGCTCCTACTCCGTCTAATAATGATTTTTTAACGTCGTCACTTGATTCCTGCCATATCTTTGATAATTCTTGTAATTCTTTGTCAGTAGTAGCAGTGTATTCAGCCATTCTTTGTCTTTGGTCTTGTGTTAGATTTTGAAGTAAGTTCTTTCTTTCTTCTTCTCCACCTTGCTTATATAATTGAATACGTTTTGCTGTAGCTTCTTCTGTTGCATACACTCCTTGTGCTTCTGCTACTTCGATTCTCGCTGCCGCTATTTCAAAATTACCAGCTTCAATGTCTTGCGCAATAGATAATTCAGTTTGAGCTTTTAGTAATTTCTTTTGAGCTTCTTCTAGTTTCTTAGTAACCTCAGCAGTATGTTCTTGTTTTTGTGCTAAATCAGTAAGACTTCCTGCTAACCCTGTTTCAGAACCTGTTAACATATCTGTAGTAAATTTACCGTTTTGTGTAGCTTGCACTAATTCATCCATACGAGATTTACTTATACCAAGTTTTTCACCTTGGTCATACACAGCTTGTGTACTTAATTCTAGCGATTGTTTTAATAATTGTTGTTGTTCGTCAAATATATCTACTTGAGATTGTGCGCCTTTTACGGCACCTTCATAATATTCAATTTTTTGCATTTCATTATTTGCGTCTCTCGCAGCGACTTCTAGTTTTTCAAACGCAGGAGCTAACGAAGTTGTAATTAATCCTGCAATTCCACCTATCGCGGCACCTATCGCGGCACCTATTGGTCCTCCTATAGCAAGTCCTGCTAATGCACCACCAGCAGCACCCCCAAGTGTACCTAGAGCTTTACCACCAGCGCCCGATTTTTTGTCTTTATCTTTTGTACCACCGTAGTCTTCATAACCTAAGTTGTATGATTCATCGTCGGCTACTATATCAAATCCTTTTGATATACTAAATCCTGCTATTGCAACACCTATTACAGCAACTAATGCTTGAGCAAATACCGCGCCAAGTGAAGCTCCACCCGCTTTAAATGTACCAATCATACCTCCGCTATTAAACATAGCTTTTATACCACGTACAAAATCACTACCAAATTGAGTAGATGTGAACACGTCCATAAATTTAGTACCAAGTTTTCCAAATAATTCACCAATTTTGCTACCTGTTATCCATCCCCATAATGCTTTAAGTAATGTTGGCCCAGCGATTTTCAACAATTGCCATCCTAAGAATAGTGCTAATAAAGTCGCTAATAATCCTTTCCAATGTTCAGTTATCCATTTGCCAAGTGATGTTTGCTTAAACCAATCCCAAATAGCTTTTGCTATTTTTCCTAATAAGTCTAACAACATTTCAAATATTCTACCGAAAACTTCTCCAACAGTCTTTTCACCTTTTATCAAACCGGCAAATAAATCACCAATTTCTTCCGCCATTGATTTCCACTCATCTGATAATTGAGGTTTGTAAATATCACCAAGTAAATCATTTGCTCCAGAATTATCAGAACCAATATCGTGTAATTCGTCAAATCCTGCTGTAACATTCGCCGCTTCTTCTAATTCTCTACGTAGTTTTTCCGCATTTGCTCCTGCTTGGTCAAATAAATCAACTGGGACTTGTCCAAATGCTTCTTGTACTTTCATAGATATTATATTAAAGAAACCTATAATATTTACTAATTTTTGTGCTATCCATTCCATTGCAGGTTTTATAGCTCTTTGGAAGTTTATTTTGATTACATTCATAGTACGTTGCCATTTCGTATCATAACTTCCAAAATCTTGGAATGCACTTTTCGTCCAACCAGCGATAGTTTTAAATGTATTTTTTATAATATTCAATGGATTTAACATACTAAGTATTCTCTTAAACCATTGACCTACACTACGAGACATTAACTGGAATGTATAATTTAAAATTTCTGCCATTCTAGTTTGGAATTTTAATGCTTTACCGTTTTTATCTAATCCAGCGTTCATATTTCTTAAAATTCCATTACAATCTCTTAATATTGGGGAAGCAAATGATAGTTGCTTAATCATTTGACCATAATTACCACTGGTACGTTTCACAATTGCTTCATTCGCCAATAAATCGGCTTTTAGCATTTCTAACACATATTTACTTTCTTCTAGGTCAGCTAATGTCTTTTTAGCTGCGCTAGTAGAATCTTCTGTCAATGTGCCATCTGGATTAAATCTAGCTTGACCAGATTCTTCCATTCCTGCTAAAGTAGTTTCGTGCATTTGAATATTAGATAATAAGGAATTCAATGATTTGTTTATTATACCTAATATCTGATTCAAACCATCAGCTTGCGCTCTTGATTTTTCAATAGAAGGCATAAACGTAAATCCTCGCATTGCCCCAAGAATTTGTTTTCCAACACTTCCACCCATTTGAGCATTTCTCATATTTTTTCCTGATAACGCTTTGTTAAAGGCTTTTGTTATTTCGGTTGTATCAATTTCAACTGGGTCAGTTAATTTTATTTTTTGCATCAACTCTGGGTTCTGTTCAATACTTGCTTTATTATTTCTGTATAATTCCAATACACGACGCATTGAAGCTATATCACCAGTATCGTTTGGATTTCTACCATTGTTCATACCCCAAATTTTAACACGTTCTGCCGCCATTTTGTCCTGTTGCTCTGTAGACGCATTTACAATTTTTTTGTATTCTTCCGACGCGCCAGTCAAATCATTTAAGAAATTTTCAAACACATCTCTCAATGTAGTTTTAATAGGTGACGCATAAATATCGGAGTGTTTAACTCGTGGCTGATAATCTGGTATAATAGTTCTTGGTGGAGGAGTATAATCCATACTCTGCTTACGACGAGCTTCTTTTCTTGCATTTGAAGCGTTAGCCAATCTACGTAACATATCTTCATCATATTCAAATTTATCAGTACCTTCTGGTCTATCAATGTGTTTTTGTTTATCTAATACTGAAGGGTGGACAGCTTCTTTTAGTGTTTTAGCAAATTCTCCCGGTATTACAGCCAATGATTTTTTCAATGCGTCCTGTACTGGTACCAATGACAATGGAGGATTTTCATCCTTCATTCCATCTGATATTTTCTTTCTTCTTCCGTCTGGTTTTGGTAACCCTAACAATCTATTTGGGTCTGGTAAGGCTTTATATAAATCTTTAGTTGATGAAGGTAATTGAATTTTTGAAGTAGCATTTTTTGTAGCTTGAGACGCAGTATTCATTTTACTACCTATATCTTTAACTACACTTATCAACTCATCTGCCTTAGTGTCGGTGTTAAAACCAGTAGTTTCATCTGCTTTTACAGACCTAGCAACATCTTTGTTAATGTCTCTATTAACTTCGTCTACTTGTCTGTGTTTAGCTTCGTCAGTATCTTTTTTAACATTGTCCATTTTATCATATGTAGTCTGAACATTAGTCGCTTTAGTACCCTCTTTTACATTCGCTCCAACATTCTTTACGCTGGTGTTTAATCGATTTATTTCTGCTTTATTATCTTTATCACTACCGTTTTTAAGTTCTTCTGCTAATCGTCTTGTATCCTCACTTGCTCCCGAAGTTTTGGCATCTGTTTTCACTCGTTCATATGAGCTATTTTTTGTTTTCTTAGTTTTAGATTTTTTAGTTTCTTTAACCATTTCTTCAGCAACTTTGTTTACTTGTACTTCTTGTTCACTAATATCTTCAACTTCACCAAGCATTTTTTTCAATAATTGTTGTATTGCCTTTTGGTATTCTTGCGCTTGAGCGTGTCCTACTCCAACTCCTCTATCAGTACCTTCTTCAGCGTCTATACCACCAACTCTGTGACCGTATTTATCTTTTTTATATATCTTCTTTCTATCACCGTGGTAATCTGGTTGAGTATCTTGTGGTTGATCATATCTACTTTGTACTGCTGTTGAAATAGACTGTGCTATTACAGACATACTTTTTCCATTTTCTTCAAAAATAGTTCTAATCAAACCTATAGCTTCAACAATTTGGTCAAAAGTAACATCCTCTGAACCGTGTTCTACTTTACCTATTAAACCACCTAATTCCATAATCGCTTTAGTAGATAAATGGTTTAAGTACTCTTCTTTTGTAGTTTTACGGCTCATTCTACCTTTCGGCTGGTCACTTTTAAATTCTTTATCAAAAATATGCTTCGTTAATTCTTTAGAATAAGTTTCCTTTATAGTTTTCGCTAATTCTCTCGCCCATTGACTTGAATATTCACTGAACTCACTAGCCATAGCGTCTTTTTTATTAGTACGACTAGCGTCAATACTACCAGACCTATAACCCAATCTTGAAGCCACTTCTTCTGCTTGTTTATCACGCCAAGCCTTTATTTTAGCTTGTCTAGCATTTTCTTTTGCTATTGCGTCATTGATTTCTTCGTCTGATATATCTGAGTAACTAGACTTTTTAGTCTTTGCTCTTTGTTGGGCTTTGGCTTTTTGAGCTTGCTTTGTTTGTGTTTTTTGTTGGGCGTTAACTTGTTTTCTCAAGTCATTGACAAAATCTTGATAATCAGATAGCATTTGTCTCAAATTATTATTAGCATTGGCAATAATATCGCTACCTTTATATTTAGCGGTTTTTCTACCAAACTTATCAATTTGCGCTTTAAAATCTTTTATATCATTTAACGTTAAAGAGACGCTTTCGTCTGCCATCTGTTGTGCTTTTTTATAGATGGCGGCATAAGCGTCTTTTATTTCTTGGTCAATCTCTTTACCATTTTTAAACTTACCTTCTAATGTTGCAGGAAGTGTAATAACTCCGTTTTCACCACCATAAATTGATGATTTTAATTTTGATTGTACGGCTTTAACCAATTTGTCTACTGAATCAGAGACACTTGCTTCATCTGGTTTAACACCTAATAACGCATAAAGAGATTCTATTTCTTCACCCATATTTACTACCTCCTACAACCTAATTTTTTATCTATCAGAATGTTTCACTGATTGATTTACTTTCTTTTCATAATCCTCCCTTAACCAATCTGGCATAGGAGCCTTTTCTTTCTTTTCAAACAATTCAGGCATAGCTTCTTCGATTTTACCAGGATAAGTTTTAGCACTAAACGCAGCTCTATTCATACTACCCATACGCCAAATTTTATAAGCTAATCCTTCTCGTTTGTATTTTAACATAAACAATAGTTCCTTACAAGAATAATCATATAAATCTCGTAACTCACTACCCTGTTTTACTAATTCAACATATATATCGTGGACAACGTGAAATCCTGCTATTGGGTCATATTCATTAGCGGTATCGTCTTCTATCCACTTATTTATTCCAAGTTTTTTTGCTAGCTTCTGTACTGGGTGTCATAGGTATTTCTTGTTCTTTCTGTACTAAGCCTGATTTTTGAACTATCTCACTTAGATAATTCTCAGCTAGCTCTTGCATTCCGTATTCTTTTAATAATGCGTCAAATAAATCACCTTCGTCTGCGTATTTCACTTTACACGTTTGGCTTGCACAGGCATAGAATAAATTAACCATTGTTGTAAAGTCTGGGTTTTGGAATGCTTCAAATATATTCTTACCTAATTTTTTCTCTAAATATAGAATACTTGAACTCTTTAATTTGAATTCATATTCTACTCCACCTATTTTAATAATTACTACATTATCCATAATTTCAATCCTCCTATTTAATAAAATGGTGGGTGTAAACGCCCGAAGATTGACCTGGCTAAACTGACCACCTAAGTTTAGTTTTATTTAATTAAAGACTATTTGTATTTGGTAATGACACTTTTATATCACTTCTTACGTCGTGATAGATACTGAATTTTTCAATATCTTGTTGAGCGTCAGCTGTATAGCTTATGCTGCTAGTTGCGTCATATTCAATTATTACTCCTGAGGCTTTAACAACTACCCAGTGAGCTTTAACTTTAGGGTCAGCGTCAGCCATTTCTTTAACGCTTCTTAGATTGTGAGCAACCCCATCGTTATCTTTGAAGCTCATCATATTGATTTCATAAGAAACTTCTGCTGCTGGTTGTAATCCTAAAACTGATGTTTCAGCTTTAGTATTATCTAATGTTGTTGTATCTATTGTGTTTGGTTGTCCACCAAAATCTGGTGTTGAAGCCAAACCATAAACTCTTGTGTATCCACCTAAAGCTGTGTCTAGGTCTGATTTATTATAAGAGCCTGCTTTTCCAATAAATGTACCAACATTATCTTTACTAAAATATAACGCAGTACCAAGTGTAGCAACTTGAATTTTTGCATCTGGATCCATAATATTACCTCCTATAAAATATTTTCCTTAACAAAGTATTTAGTTCAGTGGACTATCTTAATGTCCCTTCTAAAGTATTTGCTTGTGCGTATGCAGTTAACATACATTCACGATAACCTGTGTCTGGTGTAATAGGACTATCTTGGGTCGTAGGTCTAAATCTTAATTCACCTAATTTTTCACATATGGCGTCTAAGTAATCGTCGAACTGTTTTAGTGTACCACCTTTTGTAGATAAATACCCAACTATAGAAATAGTATATTGTTCATTATCATAAGATAAATCTCTTTTATTCAAGCTAGTTCTAACATCATACCCAAAATAATATCTACCTTTTTCAACCATTTCTTGAGGTATAATGATACCAGATTCCAAACCTTCGATTTCGGTTAATTTACTTTGTATCATTACACGAAGATTGTTCACTAATCTCATTTAATCTACCTCCTATTTTTTAATTTTATATTTTTGCTTTCTAGCATAATCTTTAAGATTTAAGCTATCGATAAAACCTTTCATTTGAGTCGAAGTGTGCATTTCAAATAAGTGTGCAGGTGTTGGATAGTTATAAGCAGTTGGTCTTTCTCCGTCTTTATTTCTAAACCAGTATGTACCTCCACCTTTAGTACCTTCTCTCAACCATTCATATACCTGTGTAGCAGTAATAGTTTTATCTCTATGGCCATCATTAGGATATGGAATAGGTTTTATTATGATACTAACCTTACTTTCATATCTACTCTTCTTTTCAATTTTAGTATCAATCGCTTGGTCAACAAGTATTCCAGTATGTTCATATGAAAGTGTTTTACGACTTAATCTTTTTCTATCGTTACCGTATTTACCTTTATTCTTTTCTGCTTCTTCTGCTTTTTTAGCTTTATTATATTCAACTTTAGCTTGCTCGCTTCTTGCTCGTGGATAGTAAGACGCTTCCACATTTGCTTTGTGTGTTTCTTTTAATTTATCAGCTACAACCTGTTCTATATTTATTCTCATATCTTCGGCTTCTTTCATTAGCTTTTTAGTTATATTCACAGTAACTTTTTGTTGCCACCTACCGAAGTTATCTCTGTAATGCGATATAGCCATAAAATCACCTCCATTGTATGTCAATATATAACGGAGTAACCTTCACAACAGCGTACTTATTTCCTTTCCACTCAACTAAATACTTTGTTAAGTTGTCTGGAGAATTGTTCGTCTTCTCCAATAAAAATGGTTCTAAGTCATTGTATATAGATTTGAAGCGGTATGTCTTATCAAGGTTAGCACCATACGCACTTTGAGCAACTTCATCTGACGCAAGGTATTGCACAGCTCCGTCAGCGTGGAATATATCTTCATATTCTTCGATTAAGTCACCGTCCGCACCTCTTGTAGATTTAAAATTGTAAAGTACGACCGGTGTTAACTTTGACAATAACATAACCTTTTCTCCTTTACTTACAATTTATTAGTTATTCTTAGGCTTCTACGTTGAATGCGATAGCACCTGTTCTATTATTTAATATAAATACATCACTGTATTCTTTTTCATAATAGATATAGTCACCTTTAGTTCCAGCCGCTGGAGCTTCCATACCAACAAATGCGTATTTGTTAGGTGTTAAGATAGCGCTTGGGTGTACTAAGAATAAGTTGATTTGTTTAGCTGATTCTGATGGTTCAAAACCAGTTGTAAATGTGTATGCTGTTTTCATTAAGAATGAAGGCACACTAATTAGTTTGATTTCGTCAAGTCTATCTACAACTCTGTTTATAGTATTTTCACCATTTTGAACATTTCTTGATAGACCAATGTTACTAGCTTGTTTTAATAAAGTTTTAACAGCTGGAGTAACATATAGTAATCTTCCTTGTGCAGGTACTAATGCTTCGTCCATTTGTTCCATTAATTTATCAAATACTGCTAATACGTTGTCTACGTTTAATGCTGTAGTGTCAGCTGTTTTTCCTTCAGCTACCCAGTCAGCATATATTTTTGAAATTGTATATGCGTCTTTCTCTGGGAATTTTTGTGTTTCATTGAACACTTGTGTTGCGTTTTGGATAGTTAATACCATATTAGTATCCATAACGTCTGCTGGGTCTATACTTGTTGACCACTCTCTGTAGAATGTTAAAGTTTTTGTTTCCCAATCATTATCTACATTTCTTTGGAAAACACCATCAATACTGTCTCTATTAACATTTTTTCTACCTGTTACAGAGATTGATGGAATGTGAATTGTTTTTGAGTCTACGAACTTATAAGTTCTATTATTAGCCACATTGTATAATTCACCAAAGTTTAATACGTTTGGGTATGCTTGGGCTAAAGCTCTTTCGTAGGCTTCGGCATAATTAACTGCTGCCATAATAATTCCTCCTTTTATAATAATTTTTATAAACTAAAACAAGTTCGTAGCAAACCGAATGGGTCTAACTACACAACTGTTACGTTATATAGAAATATTACCCATCCCATTTGCTACGAACTTGGACCGAATTTCATACCAAATATCGTATGCCCCCAGGACATATCTATTTCTAGTTTAATTATAATATAAATTGTTCACTTTGTAAATAGTTTTTCATAAAAAATTTAGAGATTGAACAAAAATTCAATCTCTACTTACCACCCAGACGTCTCTTACTATTCTATTCCTACAATCAAACGTATCATATATAATTCCGTCTATAGCAACAGTTATATGACCATTCATTGTAATTAAGTATATTCCAACAGGATTATCTTCTATAATGTCTCTTACTGTATCACCGGGATATGTTTTTATTCTATTATATCTGAAGTCTAATAGTGGTTCGACAAAGTTTACATCATCCAATAAAATCCCATTTTTCTTTGCGATTCGACTCAAATCGTCATAAGTTTCGCTCCAACTTTTATTCTCAGCCACTGCAATAGCACGGATAACACAGTCGTTCACAAAGTTATTTTGTGAATTAGCATTATAATATTTATACATTACATTTCTCCAATTTTTCTAGCATATTTTTTAATCATTTGAGCTTCTTCTTGTGAACCGGCGTCTCTTTCTAACATATCCATAAAGTCACAAACAGATTCGAGCATACATTCTAATGCTCTCATGCTATCTTGTTCAGCACCATAGTTACCTCTACTAGCTTCTCTGTAAAATAATTTCAATAATATAAACGATACAACAAAGTATAATACATAAGACCATATTGAATATGGAAGCGCATTTAATATCAAAATATATTCTAATATCATCCCAATTACAAATACAAGACGTTTTGATTTTAATTCTTTTGTCAATAGCATAAACATTGCGAAATATATCGCTTCTGGGATTTGACCTAAAATGATTTCTAGTAAGTTCATTTTTTACCCCTTCCTATCTTATTGTGTTTTCATCATATAGGAAAAGGGTTGAAAAGTCAACCCTTTTGTTGTTTATTTTTATAAACTTACATCTTCTCCAGTATAAGTACCAGTAATACCAAGTATTGTTTCACCAGATTTGATTTTATCAGCAGTCAAACCTATAACATTAGCTAAAGTAGTTTCATCTAACCATAAATCTAATATGTTTGCTTTAGGTATATAAGAACCATAATTACTATTAGCTGTAAATCTAGCGGTTAACATTTGCATAGACATTTCTTCGTCACCTACTGTAGTATATAAAATACTAGCATTAGACCCAGTAGTTTGTTCTAATGTACCTGTGATTTTTTCACCATTAACATATGCAGTTTTACCAGAAGCTATATCTTCAGTCGTTGCTGTTGCGTCTGAAGTATCTATTCCTGTTTCCGCAGTACCTTCTACTCCAAGGATAGTATTTCCTTTAACGATTTTTTCTGAAGTAAGACCGTCTGCTTCTGCAATCCAACTAACTGGAGTATCTATTCTTATTTCATCTTTATATATCACTTTTTCATCGTTAAAGTGATGTGAAGTTTTCATAACAGTGATAGTTTCTTCGTCTGGTGAACCTTCATACTCTTTGTAGATATTTTTAGGTAAGTCTGTTATCATCACGTAACCTTGTTCAGCTAAGTGTAAATATCCTTCTCCGTCTTCTTCTACTATCGGAATAGTTCCTTCTATTTTTTCTCCATTGATATAAGCGGTTTTTCCAACTTGTATATCATTTGAAGTGGCTATAGCATCGCTTGTGTCTACTAACTCTGATATAATAAAAGGTTTAGCAAAATCCTCTGTCCAAGGTACATCTACAGTTACTGAATTGTTTTCATTTGGTCCTACCACACCCAATAATTGAGGTTCTTTAAATGTTATAACGAATGTGTTTTCATCAAAGTCACAATAGGTACCAATAAGTCCACTTTCTTTCCACATATCTAAGCGCATTAATACTTCTTCCTCATTCAGCGTAAAATTCTGCGCATCTGTACTCTCATAGTGAAAATCCATCATTCCGATATACTCATTATTTACTCTTGGCACTATTGATACATACATACTGCTACTTTGTATCTCTGTTGAACAAAACATATTTGAAACTTCATCTCTCCAATTAATCCATCTGTTAGAAGTGTCAAACCCACCTCCAACAGAGGTATCAAGTTCAAGTTCGGATACTGGCTTACTCAATTGAATAGTTCTACTAATCTTTATACTGGTTACATCCATATTCTCAGCAACATATTGTACTGGAGCAAACTCTTCTAATGTACCATTTACCCCAAGGCAGGTTACCCCTGCCTTAAGATGTTCTGGTGAGAGATTAGTATTTTTGTCATTTAAAATAGCATCTAATTTTGTTTGTAATTCATTAGCCATTATTCATTTACCTCTCTTTCCTCAAATTCTGGAACTATTCCAGTGTTGTTGAAAATCATTCTCACCGGTTTTCCGATTAATTGTTTACTATTTTCTGTATTTTTTAGTGCTAAATATGATTTTCTAGGGTCATCTACAGTGATAATTGTTACATTTTGTAATTTGTCAATTCTCATATCTTTATACCTCCTATCCTAAAATTTCATTCGCTGTATCAACAGCTGTGTTGTATTCTGTCGGTGAAATTGTATTATCATAGTTTGGTTTTAACTGTACATTAACGGACAATGGTAATAATTTTGTACTAGGAGCAAATGAGTAATTATCCTTTATAAAGCCGGTTTTTAGTAATACATATTCAGGTTTGTCGGATTCTTTAAAATAATATAAATCCCATTTACTACTACAGTAATAACCATCTTCATAGAAATTAGTCAACGTTTGTATTCTCCTTGTGTTAGTGTAGTTAAACTCATAATAATCATTATTATATGTTATAGCTCCAGTTTCTTCATTTATACTTCCAACTGATATACCAATTGCAGAATAGTTAAACTTATTTAAACCTGTAGCAATTTTTGTTGCGTCTAGTGTTATTACACAAGTAGGAGAATATGGAGTCAAATCAATACTTGATAATGAAGGCGCTTTATTTAATTTATACGCGTCATAAGAGTAAGTAAGTACGACGTCTGTGTCTAAATATATACCGTCATGGGTATTTGAATACGGATTATATAATCTATTTGTTTTTTCGCTATCTAAATACATTGTTATATGCCCAGCGTGTCTACCTGTGTAGACAGATACACTATTCGATAACGTACAATAATATCCCTTTTTATAATCATATATAACATTATTTGATAATAAACAAGTTTCTTGACACATACCACCATACACATTACAACCACTGGTATTTGCAGAGTAATCCATAGTTGCAACAGATACACTTGTATTTGACACCTTTGTGTATTTCCATACATATCTACCATACATATAAACAGATGATTTCTTATCTTGTATAGTACAAACAACATATATAGCGTCTGAAAAATTATAAAACATCATTCCACTTACATAACCTTGATAATTAGATGTGTTATAATAATTCACCGTACCAACTGTGTTAATAGTTTTTGTATTTGGATTATATAAATACAAAACCGAATTTGTAGAATTAGTGACAAAACCTAAATACCCGTCAGGAGTGTAGCATCCTATCGTAGTCACATAAGGAATTTCAACCTCATTTCCATTCACATCAATTAAATATGATTTGGCTGTTGTAGAATCTGTATAAACTAACGCTCCAACGTTATTATAAGATACTAAATTTAAACTTGAACACTCTATTGTTGTTTCAGATAATAGTTCAGTGTTATCTGAATTTATTTTTAATAAATATTTATTTCCATCTACATCTACTGCTGTGCATATAATATTATCATTCATTGTTATGATATGTTTGACAACAATATCAATTCCTTTCACAGATTTATACAAAATCGCGATATCTTTCGGAGTAACTAATTTTGATTTTATACCAACAATATAATCAATATCGTCTAACATATTTGTTTTAGCTAAATATATAGGGGTGTCCTTTCTATAACCACTAATAGTATCAAAATCACCAGCAACACTGTAAAGTTTATATCGATTTAAGTCACTAGAATCTTCTACAGTAGGAGTGTTAATATTTGTAAATGTTTTAAATACTTGCTCTTTATCTAAGTTATCATAAATACTTTCATCGCCTGTAACAACTCCGTTTTTACCATATCCAATTTTTCCAGGTAATAATTCATTAGGATTATTTAACGTTAATTGAGTTGGAGCTAAAAAATACACAATGCCAATAATACCAGTCATAGCTAATGTATTAGCTGAGTTAGATGTATTATTATAAAGTAATGAATATAAATAATTAAAATTGTTACCAGTCCAATCCATATTTCCAATGTAATAATAATCATTAAACTCAGTAGTATAATAATATTTACTTGTACTACTACCAAAAGTAGTATAATCAGTAGCTACAATATCATTTCTGCCAATATATTCACCAGTACTTAAGTTAAACTGCCATTCATAAAAATTAGGAACATTATAAGAAGCTGCTACCAAACCTTTAAAAGTATTATTTACAAATACAGGACAAGCTAACATTACAGAACTAGATGAACTACCATCAGCTATTATTGACACAGTATTATTATCTTTGAGGTATATACAGTACGGATAACGAGAATGAGAATTCATACCTTCTAAAGTATCTATATATTTAACCATAGGATAAATTTTTTCTGCAAAGTTATTAACGTTATAATTTAATGTAATCACATCGGATATATTTGGAACTCCAGTTTCAGCGTTTATAGTCATAGTAGACATTTTTATAGGTTGTATTTGTTTAATTATAGACTCACCAACGAATAACCCTCCGAATGTACTTCCACCTACTTGAATAAATTTACCAATTGCGTCATTCCAATATTCAGCACGTTCATAATAAATTTCAGTTCCAAAATCTACAGGATTTCCAGTTGGGTCTGTTCTAGTATATGTAATTCCATCTTCTGAAGTATATCGTATACGAATTGAACCAGTTTCTGTATAACAGTCCATTCTAAACATTGAACTATCTAATGAACCCCAACAGTCAAACATTACAGAACTATCTACAGCTCTATATCTTACTTCTACAGAATCAGTAATTGCATTATCCAAAACTACTGTATCAGGAAATGTAGCTGTTTGAAATTGACTATCTACTGTAGCATTTTTTACTTCATTTCTATATACTACTGCTAAATCGCCTTCTTCAGCTGTTGTATCTGCTTGCATTTCTTCCTCAGTTTCAAATAATTTTACAGGTACATCTCCAGTTTGCGGTACGTTTACTATTACAGTGCCTAAACCGTCATAATCTTGGTCAGCTGTATACGAACCGTTTTCAGTGATTGTTTTATTTTGTAAAACTGGACTGACGCTTACACTAATGTTCACATTTGATATAGCGTCAAATTCTTGGTCTGGTAATAAATTATAATTACCATTTTGTGTTATATTTAATGTTTTTGATTGATAATTTCCCGCTGTTTCAATGCTTAAAATTTCTGTATCAAACTCAGAGGCAGGGATAGGAGAGCTATCCCCTGTCTTCTGTTTTATAGCACTTGAAACGTCTGTAAGAAAATCAGTTAAATTATTTGTTCTTGCCATCTTATTCCTCCTTAACTATTATTATCAGCCACAATTAAAGTATCCATCATTGTAGAAGACATATATCCTTGATTTGTAACATTGTCATAATCTCCGCCACGTAACGCAAAAATACCATTACAATCATACATTGCTTTTGTATAACCAAATATTAGTTTATTAGTATAACTAAAATCATCATATTGACCATAATACGAACCTATACTTTTACTAAATGTTTGGGTGATAGTGGTTAATACGTGATTTGAATCTGCAAATAACAATGTAAAATCGGTACTATTAGCAGTTATACCATCTAAAGTTAATGTGGTTTTATTAAGTCTATAAATCATTCTACTCGCAGGGCTTGAACTATAATGTGTGTAAGATAATACAAAATATATATAATCATTTGTTTCTACATAACTGTTAGTGCCTACTAATGTATAATAATTACCAAATGTTAAATCATTATCCACCGCAGTACACGTATTATTATCTACATCTATTTTTATGACAAATTTATTATCAATTAAATAACATATATTATTTGTCCATATAGGTCTAACCGTTGATAGCAAAGTCTTACCGGTTAATGTAGTAATATTCATTACTGTAGAAAAGTCTGATTTACGAACTATTTTTGCGTCATTCCCATCTTTATATAACAAATACGTAGCATTATCTGTTTCTGGTAAAATGCAATAATTTGTATAAGGATACGCAGTTACTGTACTAGAAGTATTATTAACCCAATTCCATTTATAATACGCGGTAGTAGAGGAATATGTATATGTTAGATATGCGGTGTTTGTCGCTAAATCAATATAGTTCACAGTACCATTATTTCCACTACCACTACCAATAGCCTTACTATATGAATTAGTGATAGTCATTGTTGCTATATCAAAAACAAACATATACGCAGTTGTATAATTTGGATAACCACCATATACACCTATGTATACTTTACCGTTAACGTCATCGTATCTGTAGCAAGCGTGTCCATATTTTAATCCCGTTTGTGTTATATCAACACTTCTGTCATATAGCATAATATTATTAGACAAAGTGTATCTAGCCACATTCATTTTATTAGCATTATAATTTAATGTAAAACAATATACATAATTACCTGTATTTACAATAAATGGACTTTCAAACGCGTAATAACCTATTTCTGTAGTAGAATTTGTATAATTATGTTGTTCAACATTTATAACTGCTGTCGTCGCAAGTGGACTTTCTGGTTTTTCAAATACAAACCCATATAGTTTATTATCTGGTAACGATTTACTCAATAGCACGTTTGTTTCACCATTATAAATAGTTGAAGTAGATGTTGGTGGTGTATGGTTAAGTATATTGTTCCATAATGCAGTATTTGTTATTTTATTCCAAATACTACCATCACCAGTAAAAACACCTTGTCCATAAGCAACAATATTTGTCAATAATTCACTATTATCTTTTAATGTGAATTGATTACGTGTAGTAACGTATTCAAATTCATTATATGTTCTACAATATTTTGATTCTGGTGCATTTTCTCCTGGTGAAGACAAATAAACAGTAGTAGTTGACGTATGAATATTACTATCATAAAAACCTTGAGATAAATTATTGTTATCAAAAAATCCAATAGCATAATCTAATTGAATATCTGGATAATAGTAATAACCAGATATAGAAGATTGCACAAAAGCTGACGCTGGAATATACGACAATGACGCTACACCATTTGTTACTGTTATCAAATAATTAGTTACATTACTTGCTGTGCTATATGTAGCTAGATAAAATTTATTACCTTCTTGCACGATACAAGTACGATAAACACTATTTGACGCGCGACTATATAATTTATAAAAAGTTGTAGGATTTATTACAGTTTTGTTATCCAAACTTTGTGAAGTGGTAAATGCCCCAACTATGGCTACTTCAGCCTTAGCAGCTGTTTCTTCTCCGCTCCAACCAGCTTCTTGTTCAATCGCTGAATAATCTACTTGTAAATTTTCTATATAAATATCTTCTTTTGTAGAATCAGAATTTACTTTTGTACCTAAAAAATGAGTAGTATCTATTTTTGTAACTTCTTTATATTCATATAATCCACCAAAATAATAACCACCAATCTGCATAAAATTACCTAATCTTTGGTCATACTCATAAACCTCCATTTCAACAGGCATATCAAACAATTCTATAATATTATCACCATTTGTTTTTGTGTAGGTTAATCCATCTGATGAATTGTATTCTTCATATATTTCACCTGTTCTAGTTCTAAACCTAAAACTAGCACCTGAGCTAGATACATGACCGTCCCATTCGCAATATCCAGTAGATGTAGAAACCATCCCATAACCATAAAACTCATTCGCAACTGCTTCACTCATTGTTACAGTATTTGGAAACGTAAATCCTTTTACCGCCTCTTGACCATCCCAATTTTGGATTTCGCTTCTATACACTACTGCTAAATCTCCTTCACTTGGATTTGGGTCAGCTTGCATAGCTTGTTCCGTTTCAAATAATTTAATATCTCCTCCACCACTTTGTGGTACATTTATAGTAAGAGTTACAATGTCAAATCCGTCATAACCCGTATCAGGTGATAATTCTATAGTTTGATTTGTGTTAAAACTATAAGATTTAGTTTGTAATTGTTTTTCTGGAACATTAGTTGTAACTTGAACACCGTCCATAGCATCATATCCACTATCAGGAGTAATTACAGTTTGACCATTTTCGTTAATCGTTATAACTTTAGTTTGGTAAACACCTTGTGAAGGAAGGGCTAATATCTCTGTATCAAAATCTGCTGCAGGAATAGCGGTTTCTGAGCCTTTTTTAGTCTTAATCGCACTCGCTACGTCTGTTAAAAAATTACTTAAATTATTTACTCGAGCCATTTCGCTCCTCCTTTCTAATAACTTTTATTTAAAACATTTGTAATTGATGTTTGTATTGCTGTATCTGTATAAGTTTTAGCAGAATTTAGAGTTAATACTCCAGCGGCTTCAATTGCGTTCATCATTTCTTGAGTAGTTGAATATTTTGAAATATCAAATTCAATCATACCTACTGGGTCCCATTTTTCTCCAGTCCAATGATATTCTACAAAACCACCTTTTCCATCAGATACTAAATAAATTTTTTGAGCATTACCTTCTGCGGGTAGTTCATCTACTATCACATATATAGAAGTATCTACCATACTAGCAATAATTTCATTTAGTGTAGAATATGTACCATCTGGATTTAACCATTTATTAGGTAACGCTGGTTTTGAATCCCAACCATCATCTGGATTTACAACCACATTTCCTAACATATCAGTAGTTGTTCCGTCAGCTTGTAATAATTTATTAGGTAGCCCTTTTTTACTATCTAATATATAAGTTGCGTCATTTTCTTTCTTAGCCATTTACGTTTTCTCCTTTCTTAATATTATTTATTTCATCTTGAAGACGTTGATTTTCTTCTTCTAATCTTTTATTTTCTTCTTCTAATTCAGTTATTTTTAATTTTAATTTATGGGTTTCTTTTTCTAGGACTAATTTTTCTGATTTTAGTTTATAATTTTCTTGTTCAAGATTTGCTACACGTTCTTCTAATTTAGCCATTCTTTCATTCATTCTCTGGTCTATCTCCAACATACTTTTGATATTTGTATTTGTTGCTTCAGCATTAACTTTTCTTTTTTCTGTTAATGACTTTACAATTGCTCCTATAACACCTCCACCAAGTAATGAACCTACAGTCGTAGCAACAACTCCCCAGTCTATTCCCATATTTTCACCTCCTTGGTTTATTAAATTATATAGCGTCTATTAGTAATCTGTTGATGCATTAGTGCAACCCAGTCATTATAAACATTTTGTTGACCTAATTCTGATTGAGAACCTAATCCTTCGGCTCCTCTATTCAAATATGCTACGCAAGAACACTTAACGATTACTGGCCAGCAATCATTCATTACTTCTGTTAACTGTTCTTCTTTAAATCTATTAGTCCATTGAGCCGCTTCTCTGATTACCATAGCGCATACGTCTTCTAAATCAGTAGGTACCTCTTCTGTCTCTAATTCTCCAGTTTCTTCATCTACCGTTGTGATTTTATCTAATTCAGCCTCAGTAATCTCAGCTATCTCTGGCTCACGATAGTTTTTGCCTAGCATAAGTTTTGTTTTTTCTACTATTTTTTCAAATGTCATATTTGGTATCTCTGCCATTTGCTAGCCTCCTTTTTTAAAAAATATAGACCGGTCGAAATCTATTTTTCAACCAGTCTACTAACCATATTACTTGTTCATATGATTTCTACCTATGAACAGTATAATATATTTCTTGTCTAATATCAAGTGGAGTACAAGTTTTATTCACCGGTACTACCAAATCCTCCAGCTCTTACTGCCGTAGAGTTAGAAGAATTATCATTTTCGGCTTTAATAAATTTTTGTATGATTCCTTGACCAATTTTTTCACCTTTTTTAATAAAACTTCCTGTTTCATTTAACGAACTAAACGCGAAACATATTTCTCCGTCATTATCTGGATTGCCATAATAATCACTGTCTACTATACCTACACCATTCATTAAGACTAATTCTTTTTTCTTAGGATTAGATGAACGATTGCATAGCATTAAAAATTCGTCTTCTGCTAACTTTACTTTTACACCAGTTTTAACATACGTAATCGCACCTTTGCTTGGTACTAATATATCTTCTAGTGCGTAAAAATCATATCCAGCACTAAATTTCGTACTTCTTTCTGGTAATTTAATATCTTCATTCATTCTATTCACTTTTTCAAATTTCGCCATTATTTTGCCTCTCCTTTAACAATTTTACACCATAATTAAATAAATTATTATATATTTCATTTTTTTCTTGAGCGATTTCTTCGGTGTATTCGGTTAAATCTATTATTTTTTCATTTTTTAATTCTTGTACTATCATATGTCTAGTCTCGTGCCTAACTATCTCATATAACATATTCATACGATATAAATTGACTGATATATCTATATAATAACAGTTGTTCCATTCGTGAAACGTGCCTAATAAAACAGTTTCTGGGTTCGATTTACGCACCGTAAAACCATCCTCGTGCTGATATTTCACAAAACGATAACTTATTGGCTTACTCATAGTTATCCCTAAACTTTTTACATAGCTCTCTGACATTTCCTTAATAGAAGTCTCGTCCACACTTTGTACTTTCATATAAATATTCGTGATTGGGTCTATTATATAAGTCACAACCATTGAAAAAACTAATACCAATAAGAGTATACTTGCTATCCAAAACATAGTTTGTCCTCCTAAAAACCACTGCCATTTAATTTTCATAATTATTCCTCCAACGGTTCACTAATTAAATCAAACGCGTCTTTTTCTACAATAGATATTTCGTCGTCTTTTATTACTAAAATATGATTTCTAGTAAATCTATCGTTAACTCCTATCACGTAACAATCGTCTGTTTCGTGAGATATTGCGACACCTTTGAATGTAAATGACCAGGGCATATTATTATAAATATTATCTGTCTGAGTACGACCGTATTCCATCAATTCATCGAATGTTAAAGCCTCAACTATCATAGGTTTCATTTTAAATTTAGCCATATACAATCCTCCTATTAAATAAAAAATATAAAGGCGGGGTCTCCGCCTTTAGACTAGACCTTTTGACAGTCCTTTATATTGACAGCCGAAGTAACTGCGTTTCCTTTACCGATAACAACTCTATCGCCAGAAACTTCAATTACGTCGAACACGTCGTTGTGTGTCCAACTCGCTAATTTCATACCTGAGTATGAGCGAGTACCTGTGAATCTTACTTTTGAGCCTTTTCTTATTTCGTCTGATACTGGTGTTGAACCAGAATATAATGTTATATCACTCTCGTTCATCCATCCTAAATCTCCAGTGGTATTATATGGATGTGCTGCTCCTTTTACATATCTAGTTATATTAGTTGTTTTATTTGTAACACTACCAGCAGGAGAAGTAGCATTTGCGTTTGTATACAAACTACCATTTATTATAACTTTGTCGCCAATATTAAATTTTTGTGTTGATGGTGCAGGCGTAGGTTCTGGAGCAGGTTCTGGAGCAGGTGGTGTTGGTTGTCCTCCATCTTTAGGATTTGGAAAATCGTGATATGCGTAATTTGTATCAAGTCTTCCTGAATATCCGTCAAATTTTCCGTCTGAAGTAAATTGCCATATTGACCAACCTGATTTTTCATCTGGAGACACACTTAAACCTCTTTGTGTTCCACCAGAAGTAGGCCATTGAGCAATCCATTTATCAAATCTTGATAATCTATCACCTGCTAGTTGATTGTTAAACCAAGAAAGAGAAGCATATACACCACTGTAATAACCTGCATTTTCAACCTTTTCACAGAATGCGTAACACATATCTCTTAAAGTTGAATTAGAAGGCATACCATTTTTCTTTTTATAACCGTCAGCGTCTTCCATATCAAACCAACAACCCATTGTAGGGTGATAAGGAGCAATAGCATTTAAGAAATGGTTTGCTTCAGTTTGTGCGCCTGATACATTTAGCGCATATGAATACCAATAAAAACCATAAGGAAGTCCTAATTGTTCACACAATTCGGCATTTCTTTTGAATTTTGAATCTATACTACCAGATACACCGTATCCAACACGTATGATTACAAAATCAATTTGGTTTTTCAAAGCTCCAAGGTTTATATTGCCTTGATGAGCAGATATATCAATACCTCTTTTAGCCATTTTATTTTCCTCCTTTTTTCTTTTTTCTTCCACAAGCCATAGCTAGTTCACCTCTTCCTCTTCAAAATTTCTTTGAATTTCAGCATTACCTTGTTCTATGACTGTTTCTTTTGGTTTAGAATTTTGTTTGTTTTGTTTATTTTTGTTTAGCATTATCTGAACCTCCTGTTAATTTATTTAGTACAGAAGCACCTACTTCATATAAACCAACAGATACTCCTAATAATACAAATATATTTATGATGCCTGATACTATTCCTGCAAAATCAAACTGTCCTACATAAACAATACGAAGTCCTCCAATTATAATTGAAAATATCAAAGCTAACCATTTTGTGTCGAATTTTTCTGGTAAATATTTTTTGAATACTTGTGTAAGTAGTGTGATTACTGCGGAACAACCTGCTATTGTACCTAAAATTTCAATACTAACAAATTCATTCATACTTTTTTACCTCCTTATTTTAATATTTTTTAATTATTAAAACTGTTTACGATTTATCATATCGTGCGCACGCTCGTCAGGACTGATTATAAGGCTTTCTGGAAGGCTCAATGATAAATTTAACCTTCTTAAAGAATAAACGCCTGATTTTGCGTCGTAGGCTTCTACAGTGTATGTATATTTTTTATATTGTGGGAATAATTTGAAACCATTTAAGTCTGCATCTGCGTCTTTTGATACATATACAATACTTCCTATTGCATATTTACCTGTTTTTTCTTTATTTTCTGGTTTCTTTTCTTCAGCTGGAGCCTCTTTTACTTCTTCTGCTGAAGTTGTTTCTTCTTTTACCTCTTCAACTGGAGTTATTTTTTCCTCTGTATCGATTTCTTCTTTTTTAGTTACTTTTTTAGCCATTTCTTTGTCTCCTTTCTCTATTATATTGTTCGTTTTTGCGTCTATTTCTGCAATAACGACATCTTTTTGGTGGTGTGAAGCCTTTTTCTTCATACCATTTTTGCTCTTCTACGGAAAATAAGAATTCTGTTCCGCAGTCTTGGCATTTAATTTTTATGTCTTGGTAGTTTTCTGACATACGATTACCTCTTTTCTATTATTTTTTACTTGCAAAGTTGAAATTAAACTCTGGTTCAGAACTTTTCTTTTTCTTATCACCTAATAATACGTCTGGGTGGTCTTTTAATAGTGTTTGTACTCTAGCGTTTGTAGCTTCTAAGAATATTTGATTTCTTTTATCTACGTAATCTTCAATTTCTTCGTCAGTGCTTACGTCTTCTGCTCTTAATAAGCTCAATAATCTTGGGTCATAACCTTTTTCTGCTACTATAGCACTGATTTTATCTCTTCTTCTGATTAGGCTAAGCTCTTTTTCATACTCTGCTATTTTCAATTCTTGATTGTCTATTTGTTTTTTATATCTTTCTTCTACGCTTAATTTAGCCATTTCTTCAGCTTCTTTTTTCTTAGCTTCAATTTCTTCTAAGATATTTTGTCTCATTTTTTCTTTTTCTGTGTTAATACTTGCTTGTAGAGCGCTTTCTCTCTTAGAATACTCTTGTTCTTTGTTTGTAAGGGCTTTGTTTATAGCCTTTTCTAATTTTTTATCAAATTCTGCTTGTAATTTTGGGTCTTGTAGTAACACGTCTAAGTTTTGTGTGTCACTCTCTTGTGGTTTAGCCACTTTATTTGTAAGTTGTTGATTTGTTGCTGTGTTATCAGCATTTGCTACCATATCTTGGATAGCGTCATTGTTTTGATTTTCGTCCATATTTAATCCTCCTATTATTTATTATTCTGAAATAGACGGAGGGTAACGACATTTATGTCGGTACCATTCGGATTATTTATTTGGTCTTCCTTCTCTTGATTTTAGAGCTGGAATATTATCAGTTTTATCTTTAACTGTCTGGGTTTTAGTTTTTGTTTTATTTTCTATTTGATTATTCGTTTGATTTTGAGTCGTAGGCGTTGTCGTAGTTTTTGAAGCAGGGTCTTGAGCAGTGTCAACGTCATTTGGGCTAACGAAGTTAGTATCTGGAGCAACTGTCTCCCATAGTGTCTCGTTTTCTTCTTCTTTGTTCTTCTTCTCTGTAGCGTAATCATAACCAAGATTTGATAATAGAGTTTTGTTTGAAATTATACCGTTTAGAGCAAGCTGTTGATTTATAGTCTCGTCTGTCATACTTGGTAGATTTGTACCTATGGAAATAGTTATATCGTCAATATTATATTTATTTGATGAGATAAGATTTATTCTCTGGAAGAAGTTAGCCCATCTATGTTTAATCATTGTAGTCACACCCTGTTTTACGTCGTCCAGCATTAGCGCCATAGTGTAAAATTTACGGTCAATAGCACTTGCGTTCATATCTCCTGAGTTGAAGGCTGCGTCTGAGGTGTTAGGAATACCTGATATTTGGAAGATACTATCTACATAGTATTTTAGGTACTTCGTAGCGTCTTCTGCGTGTATTTCTTTTAGTAGCCAACTAACGTCTCCACCCTCTTGTACGAAGAATGTTTTAGAATTCTCTAAATGTTCGTCTTCGATTTGACGGGCTGGGTTGATAATTTTATCTGGATTATTTGCAGAGATTGGTTTCTCTGGGTCGAAGTCTGGGTTAGGTATTGTTAGTGGGTTTTCTGGTCTATAACCCGAAATCTTCAACTTAGCGTCTTTATCGTTGTAGTTATACATATTATTTAAGTTATTCATTATCTGCTCATAAGAAGTAATCAGAGAGATAATTGGGTCTATGATACTAACTTGTGGGTCTGGCTCGTATGCTGTAAACGTAGGCACAGTGTGTGATGTAGGTTTTTCTTCTTTTAGAGTGAGTTTGTTTTTATATTCAGAGGTGGCATCTTCGTTAGTCGTTTTATCATATATAGAAGTACCATAAAAGCCAGTGTATGGGTTACATTCAATAACATAGTATAGTGTATGCTCTTGATTGTCCTCGGAATTACGTTTATCCAAGAGGTAACGTGTGATTAGACCTATTGGTTTTTGTTGGCATATGTCATTTATATCTGTTGGGAATATTGCTACTGTGTTAAGAGCGCTTAATGGATAGTATGTATAATTTGGGTCTGTGGTGTCTGGGTTTTCGTCAGCGCTAATTGCGTCTGCTTGAGTTTGTTGAAGGTCTAACTGTCTCTCGTAGCAACAACCATAAAGTACAGCGTCGTGAAATAAGGCTTTCAAAACTTTTGGGTCATCATTTTTTGAAGATAGCGTGGTGATTATGAACTTCAATTGAGCTGCTGTATCTGGGTCAAGTGGTTGGGTGTTACTTGGGTGAAGTAATCTGTAGGCAGGTTCTTCGGATTCGTCTACAATTTCTGCATTGTATGTGATTTCTCCTGATAGATAACCACTAGCTAAATCAGTAATAAACTTCTCGAAAAACACTTGAACGGTTGTACCAGAAACTATGTCAGTGCTTGTTACTCCACGAAGATAACGGTCATTGATTTCCGAACGTTTTGAAAGGACTTTATCGACTTCTGACAATAAATCTTGTAATTTACCGTCATTATACTCGTCTTTTATGTTTTTTGATATTTTAATCATAGCATTTTCTCCTTTCTTTGTTCACATTATATCCTAACTGAACAAAATTTGCAAGTGGAGTACAACAACTTTCTTGACTTTTTCTGAACGGCGTGGTAGAATAGACAAGAACCTTGTTGTTTCCAGTATTTTTTACTGGAAATATTTTACCCCTTAATGCAGACAACAAGGTTCTTGTCTAATTTTTTTAGATATATGTTATGTAGGTCACCACACCACCTGGCAACCTCGGAAGATATACTAAGCAAGCCACTTTCAGGCTTCGATCCTAGATTACAATTATTTAATGATATACTGTTGACAAACTACCATAAAAATAGTATAATAGAAGTAACAAAAGCAAAAACAAAAAACATATTTATTATTTATAATAAATATATTTCATTAAACTATATTTTACTTTTGTTATGTAGTTATACACATTAAAAGTATAACAGTATAGTTGCATTGCTAAAAGTAATATGTAACAGGTAATGGCTAATCATAATGCAAGGAATATATGCTATTGGTATATATTCAAATATATAAAAAAGGTAGGTAATAAAATTATGAAATATTTTAATTATGATATATTTAGAAAAAACGAAAAAGGTAAATATGAAAAAGTAAACGAAATGAAAACAAAAGGCATTCACATATTACAAGATATGCTAAACTACAACGAAAGAAAAGTCGACGGCGAAAAAATAAGAATAGTAAAACATTATAATTATAGCGAAAAAATGACAATAGACATATATTTCAATAATGGCTACAAATACACATATTATGACATACCTTGCACAAGTGGTGCATACATTGACAGTCAAGAAATGATATAAACAAGTGAATAAATATAGTAGGTAAAAACGGCTGAAACCCTACTGAAAGCCGTCATAAAAATTAAAAATAAAATTAAAAATTATGGAGGTAAAAATTATGGATAAATCAAAAATTGAGGAAATTGCAATGGCAGTTGCAATGGTAGAATATTATCAACAAATAATTGATAACGCAAAGGACGAAATCAGAAACTTGACAGAAGAAGAAATCGCAAAAATTAACAAAGGAAATGACTTAATAATTAAAAGACAAAACTATACAAAAACAATATATTCAAAAGAATATCAAGAAGCCAAAAAAGAATTAGAAAAGAAATTTCCACCAACAAAAGAAACAACAGTAAATCACACAATCAAACTAACAGCAACAGCTTATACAACAAGCAAAAGAGAATTGATAACAGACAAATTCACAAATATGAACAAAACACAACTAAAAGCAGCAAGCAAAAACGCAAATATAAAATAAGGGGAGGGGCTAGACCCCTACCCCAGGAATAGGAGGGTATAATATGGACGCCATTAAATTATTAAATAATATAGAGGTGGGTATACCTCTAATCGTAACAACAAAGTGGCAAGACTTAACAATGAGAAAAGTGACAATATACGCAGGTACAGACGGAATGGGTACATACAACTTTGTAGACGACAACGGACCATATAGAATGACAACTGGATATATAAAAGAGCATTGCACAATCAGTCAAGAGCTAGACCAAGATACAGACCTTTACGAAGTAGTAGAGCTATGCAATAAAATAATAAGAGAAGGGAGGGGGTAATTATGAAATACTTATATGACCTAGAGCCACAATACGACAGTCGCAAATCATTCTATGGAAAAGCAAAAGTGTATAGTGACGACGCAGGACATTTACTGCTAATGAGTTATTCAACAATAGTAGCAGAAATCACAGACGGGATCGCGACAGAAGACGGCAAGCCAAGCGTAAAAGTGAACGGCTGGTATTCACAAACAACAGCAAGACATATAAATGACTTTTTATATCAATACGGCTTTGAGACAATGAGCAAAAAAGAGATGGAAAGCAACAAAGACTAGTCGCTATTGCAAGCCCTTAAAAATAGTATGAAACCAGGGCGAGATACTATTATATCCCATATAAAACTAATGATAAACTATTGACATACTACTGGAAAAGTAGTATAATAGAAAGTGAACGGTAACAGACAAGGCAGAGCCTTTAATCTAACTGTTATCGTGTAGAAAGGTAGGAATATATTATGAGTACAATGAAAATTGATGGTATTGACGTGCCAGAAATACGTCAAAGCGACTTCTATGCTTTATTAGAAGACGAAGAAAACACACTTGTTTTTGGTAACAAAGGTATTGGTAAATCTTCAATAGTTAGAAAGTTTGCGAAAGATAAAGGTAAGACATTATTAGTCTTTCCACTTGCAACTATGATACCAGAGTTTATTGGTGGTGTACCATATGCACAAGTAAAGAGTGATAAGAAAACAGAATACTTCACACTACTATTAAATGAAGCACTAGCACCTATGTTTGAGTGTAAAGGTAAAGACTATATACTATTCTTTGACGAAATCAACCAAGCACCAACAGAAGTAATGAACTGTTTATATGGACCTTGTCACATTGATCCAGAGCAAAGAGAATGGTGTGGTCACAGTTTAGAGTTTGCACAAATAGTAGCAGCAGGAAACTTATCAGACGGTACAGACGGCACTGTATACTTGAACGAACTTCCTGGACCATTACTAGATAGGTTTGATGTCTTCTTATTAGTGAATAGTGACAAAGACGCAATGGACTACTTAAAGAAGAAATGGAAAAACATACCACAAGTAGCCAAGTATATCAAAGCAATGCAAGACAGTAAAATCAACCCAAGAAATATGGACCACATACTTAAAATGTTACAGTTTGAAAAGAACCCATTAAGAATGAGGGCTAAATTAGGAACAGCATTGACACAAAAGTTAGTAGATATGCAAAAGGGAATGAAATCAATAGACCCAGCAGACTTAATCAAGAATGTAAGAACAGCATACGAGAGATTTCAAGAAGACGGAATAGTAGCATGGGGGCCAGAGACAATATCAACAGAAGAAGAATTAATTGAGAAATTCAAAGAGATATTATCAGAGGAAGAAGTAGCAAGTATAGTAAAAGGGGGTAAATAATTATGGTAAATCCATTCTTATCAAGTACAAATTATGACACAGAGACAGCAATTATGCTAGAAAGAGCATATGTAACAGACATAGGAAATGCCGTTGCTTATACCGACGGCGACAGAATATTCTTAAACACACAAGACAATTTGTTCAGAATACTACCAGCCTATGATGACAATATGTTAAAGTGGTTACTATGGCACGAGAGAATGCACCTAGAATTGAGACACCACAACAGATTTTTTAGATACCTAGAAGAATTGAGCGAAGAAGATACAATGGACGAATTCCAAGTAACAAAAGACGAAGTCAATATTATAATGGACATATTAGTACACGACTGGATGAGTAAGAAATTCCCAGAGCTTATAGAAACAGCAGTGAACAACCTTGCACAGTTTAGAGACAGAAACTCTCTATCATACACATTCAAACATACTACACTAGAAGAAATGCTAGACGAGTACAAGAAATTCAAACACAAAGACGACGATAAAAGGGAAGGCGAAGGAGAAGGAGACGACAGCGAAGAAACAGAAGAAGATAGCAAATCAAAAGGCAAAGGAAAAGTAAAAAGCAAAGATAAGAAAGCAGATGAGCCAAAAGATGACGAACCAAAGGAAGACAAAGGAAAAGGTAGTACAGACAAAGCACACGCAGAAGGTGGACACGATAGCACACCAAGAGCAAAGACAGGGAAAGACACAAGTGAAATCGAGACAGAACCTGAAAGTGAACAGCCTGAACCTGAAGCACCAGGACATCATTCAGAAACAGACTGGAGCAAACTTGACGATATAGACAGCAAAGAGTTTATAACTGAACGAGAAGGTAACGAATGGGTAGAAGAAATCAATAGACTTAAAAATGTAAAGTTAAGACTAGCAAGAATAACAAAGACATTAAATGGTCTAGTGACAGACACAAAGGTAAGAAGCTATAAGACACCAAGTTATATGCAGACAGGACAACACACTATCTTCAAAGGGTCAAAGAAAGGACACGCAAGTTTATACTTATGCTTTGATGCAAGTGGTAGTATGGGTGGAGATATGGACACATTCAAAGAGATTATAGGCAAAGCAATTCCACAAGCAATGAAGACACCGACAGTATGGTTTAGTGGTTACGCATACAGAGACGAGGGTAGAGCAGTAATGAAACGTTGCCACGACAGTGAAGGTAGAAACGACGACTACTACAAAGGTACATTTGCAGACTTCATACACATATCAGCAGACAGTGGATACAGTGACGACGGGGACAGAACTATTGAGTTATGCTTTAAGGCTGAACAGTTAGGATACAGTCCAATAGGAGTAACAGACGGTGGTGGTAGAATATCGTGGTCAAAAGATATGATTAAACAATTAAAGAGAACAGTTTTAGTAGGTCATTCAGAAGAATGGCTAAAAGCAGTACAAAAAATAAATCCAAACATTCAAATTATCTATACAGGAAGGGGGTATTAGTATGTATAGAGTAAACAAAGAACCAGGTACAACAGAAAATGTGTACCTTCAAAATACAGACACAATGGCTGAGATTAACTTAGGTAGAATAACGCCAGGACTATTAAGAATTTTGACAAAAGACGGATATGTATTTGAAGACGTAACAGGAAGTACAGAAGATGATATAAAGTGTAAAGATAAGTGGGCATTAAAAGTAAGTGACGAAGTAAAAGACGAATTGAGAAAACTAGCAATGCCAATGAAGAAACCAGTAAGAGACCAAAGAAAAGTTAAACCACAAGAAGAAAAGAAAGAAACAAAGCAACCAGTAGATATATTAGATATAATCTATGGGTTAGCATAATAGAAAGGTAGGAGATAGAAATGAAAGAGATTAAAAGAATTATTTTAAACAAGAACAGAGGATGGAGAGGACTAGCAGAACTAATCTGTGAAGACGAAGAAAGAAAAGTTGTACACAAAATGATATTCAGCTTTTCACAAAATGTATGGAATGATTTGTTACAAGGGTACATAGTTATCCAAGACGAAGACAATTATTTTATCTTAAACTTCGACAATACAGAAAGACTACCAAAGCCAACGCAACAAAGAAGTGTATTGATTAAATCATTCCAAGCAACAGTAGTGAACATTACAGCACATCCGAAGTATGAATCAATTGATGTACTATCAGATGACTATGACAGAATATATAACTTCAAGAAGAATAGAAACAACCATACAACCAGTGACTGGAATTGTATAGGTATTAGGGTAATACCAGAAATATAAAGGAGGTAATGATATGAGAATAGCAAAGAAAGATGTTGAAAGATTAACTTATGTAGAAAAGGCACTAGCCACAAAAGAAAATCATTTAGCGAAGGTTGTTCACAATGTGCTTCACGAGCTTAATCCTGAATTTGTATATGTAATCCAAGAAGAGGGTAGTTGGGATTACGCGTCTACTCATCATACTGAAGTGTATGCCAGCTTCGGGGATGCACTGAACAGTTATAAGAATTTAGTCAGGGTCGCCAGGTCAGACATCAGGGAGTGGATCAGTGAGTGTCAAATATCCGAAAGTGAACAGATTGATGAGGAAGCAGGGACAGCAAGTTTTGAAACATATGAAGACGGAGACTTTACAAGATTACACGATACAATAACAATAACTAAAAAGGAGGTAATATAATATGCCAAATCACGTAATGAATAAATGGAAGATTTCACATATACCAAAAGATAAACTTCAATATATATTAGATAAGTTGACAATAGTTACAGAAGATGGAAACAGAATAATAGATTTTGATTTAATCATACCAGAGCCTAGATATAAAAAAGATTGTCCAAAGGATTGTATAGTGAACAAGGACAGCCACGTAGAAGAAGACAAAGACAGACCTTGGTTTGATTGGTATGCTTGGAGAAATACATACTGGAATACAAAGTGGGGTGCATACGACGGATACACATACACAGGTAAGACATATATAATAATGTATTTTCAAACAGCTTGGTCATTTGCAGGACCAGTAGCAATGAAGCTGGCTGAACTAGGATATGATTTAGATTTACAGTATGCAGATGAAGACTATGGTAGTAACTGTGGTCGATTACAGTATAATGCAGAAACCAAAGAATGGACACGCTGGAGTATGGATGAACTGAAACCAAATCCAGCAGTGTGGGCGAAGAGACTCTGGGAAGGATAAGAAGGGAGTGAAGCAAAGTGAACAGAATTACATCACCTGGAATGCCAGGTATGAATGATATAGTATTGACATACTATTATAAGTGTGATATAATACAAACAAAAAACGAAAGGGGGTACAGGTATGTTTAAGAATATCGTAGGACAAGAGAGAGCCAAGTTAGCAATAGCAGACTGGTACAAATATGAAACACAGCCGTTACTTATATATGGGAGCAGTGGATATGGTAAGACAATGTTTGCAGAAAGTCTGGGTGCTAAAACAGTTGATACAACTCAGATGAGAGGTGATAGGTTGAACAGTATGCTGAAGCCAATCAAAGAAGCCGAAGACGGCGACATATTATTCTTTGACGAAATACATAGTCTTCAACCAAAAGTATTAGAAGGACTTTATAAGATAATTGATAAGGGTACATTTTACGATACTGACCTTTGTATGGATTTAGAATTACCAAAGGCAAGGTTTGTATTCGCAACAAATATATTAAGCCCTTTACCAGAGGCATTTGTCAACAGGTGTAAGTTTGTAGAACTTCAAAACTATACTGAGGCAGAGCTTCAACAAATTGTTCACAATGTTAATCCAGATTTAGATGCAGAGGCATTGCCAAGTATAGTGAGAGCTTCAAAGGGTGTGCCAAGAACAGCACTGTCACTTGCGAAGTCTATGAAGTCAGCAATTAAATCAGAGAAATTAAAAATAGTAGGCGAAGCAGAAGTGAACAGTCTTCTTGATTCTAGGTTTGCAATTAACGGTGCAACTGGTTTGAGTGATAAAGAGTTTCTAATAATGCAACGAGTAGCAGAGCGAGGAAGACTATCAACAAATGCAGTAGCCAATGTATTAGGTTGCAGTATTCACGACGCAAAGCAATTATATATCGAGCCATTAAGAGCGAGTGAATGGTTAGCAGTAAGCAATCAAGGTGTGATTATGGGCTACAAAGGGCATAAGAATTACAGACTGTTTGTTACTAAAAAAGACACGGAGGCTTAGAGCCTCCTATCTTTTGAGCCTATGCTCAGAACAAATGTTCATATATGTGTGTCGCGTGTGTGGGTATTTTACCCCGGCGTGTGTTGATTTTACCCCGGCGTTGTTCACTTTCAACGTAGGAGAATATAAAATAATAAAAAAGGAGATGATAAATATGGATAAAGTAAGAATAGGACAAATTATGTTTGATTTATTCGATAGTTATGACGATTGTGATGAAATAATAGACAGTTTAAGAAGTTTAAACAGTGAAGGAGAAATCACAGACGAAGAATATGATTATTGTTTAGAACATTGGGACGAAATCTTATTAGATTGGGAATCACAGATATAAAAAGTGAACAACCGGATTGTGCCAGGGGGATATAATTTATCCTTCTGGTATTTTTTCCGTTCACTTTCGACAAAATTTTTATAAAATTTTTATATATTCACATTTTACCCCAGTATAATTTAAAATTACCCCACGCTTGTTCAGATTCGACAAAATTTTCAGTTCACTATGTGTTGAGAATGAAAAATCAGGCTCTGTGTTGCTCTGCTTTCTAGGTGTTGCTCTGCTAAAAATTGTTTATAAAAAAGCAAATCAACGAGCCGATTTTTATTTTAGCGGCAATATATACGAGATTTCTGTTCAGTCGAATGATATGGTGTTAAATAAAAGCAGAGCAATAGCAGGTCAACGGGGTCTATCCTTACTCTACCAACAATGATATACTGTGATGTTGCTCTGCTGTTGAGAAAACATTAACTTCTCATATATTTTTGATAGATAGATGAAGTCAAAAGACTATAAAAAATATACTCCTTGTGGGGTTTTAATAAAGCAGAGCAACGCAATCGCTCAAACCCTTGCAATTACTGTGTTTTTTAATGTTGCTTTGCTCAGAGCAACACACGTCCGTTCGTAGCAAAAAAGTGACCATTTTATGTTTCGTGGTTACAACTCATAACACTTGACAAACATTATTGTAATGTGTTATCATAATACAGTCAAATATCATCATTTTGGTACATACATTTATAAACAATTCAACAATTTTATAAACAATCGAAAGGAGGTTATTCTATGTCACAAAGATTAACAGTCACACTAGATGATGAAACATATTCTTATCTAAAAGAACAAGCAGAAAGAGATTATCGTACAATCGGGGCAGAGATATGCTACTTATTACATTTACACGTACCAGCACCAATCGCACACCCAGAACCATTCACAAAACCTGTTCTTCCAGAAAACCCACCAACACTAACTAGCGACACAACTGCATATTATAAAAAAAGAAAGGAGCTATGGTAAAAAATGACCGTCATACCAAATGTCAAAATACCAAAAAATTTATATCGTGACCTCACGTCAGAAGCCACGTGGCGACACAGCACTATTAACGATGAAATACGAACTCGTATTAAAGTCACATTACTTCCGTCGTATTCGTATAATCATAACTCACCAATCGCAAATCGCATTCGTACCGGGGCAGAACGACAGTACATATCTCAGCCACAAATGGTCTGTAAATCATTTCGTACGTCGCAACTCACCAAAGAAGTGTTTAACTTACTGCAACAACAGACCGGGTGTAAAGACGACGCCCTAATAAAAGAAATAGTCGCTCGATTAGCTTACACTATGAACGACCCATTTTATTATGAATTTATAGACCGGGAGGACAATTTAGTCCTCTCTCTTTTTTTAACTTCTCCCCAAATTCTTTCCCACCGGGAGTATTGTGTATCCTCTCGTGTTCACTTACTGTTACACAGACTAGATTTTCAATCACATTATTTGTCTTAACCCAGTCAACGTGGTGTATTACGCACCCAACCGGGACACTCATACCAGCCTCTGCTTCCCACATAGCCACATGAAGTCTCTTTCTGTTCCCAGTCGTACAAATATAGTACCCACTTCGCTTATCTTGTCTATATTTTTTTCCCATATACATTTGCTGGTCCAATCGGGTACACACATCACGCCTCTTATTATTGTTCAACATATCACCAATCATTATAATAAACTCCTTTTACTTCCAGTAACAGCTCTGCCAGACCATAAATCTACTGTCGCATAACGCGTCGCGTCAATTCCGTGGTCATTAACACTAGGCCATTCTTGAATTATTATTTCTTTTCCGCCTATATCCCTACGTAAGAACTCAGCACCAACGAACTCAGCCCAACAGCCAGGACATCTTTCAGTATCAATCCAGATTTCTTTAACGTCACCAAATCCACCAGTAAGAAATTGATAACTAACGTCTCTCGAACCCGATACTTTCTTAACCGGGTATATGTTCAATCCCTTGTTTCGCAATCCGTCTATAATTCTATTATCTATTTCAGAGTTTATTAGCGACGATATATTAACAGACCTATCAAATAGCCCGCCTCCACGCTTCAACATATCAGCAACGTTCATATAAATACCGTCTTCACTCCAGCCTACACCTCTTACTTCGTCAGTTATAAATAATATCTTTTTAACTTTATTATAACCTACAACCACACATACAGTAGGGTCAGGTCTATAACCATAGTCCATACCAACGAGCCAACGCCAACACTCAGGACCGTTACCGAACTCTCCGACATCAATGTCGCCGACCCTAACAGGTCTAAGTAGTGGGAATACCATAGTAGCTGGGTCTCCGACCTCTCCCATTATGACGTGCTTCCACTCCTGTTCATTTTCTTCACGCATTGCTTCAGCCATATCATAAACTTGTCCTGGTACAATTCCTCTTGGAATATCATATAAGTTAACGTGTTTGAAGTAAACCTTTTCACCTAATCTTTTTTTGCCTTCTCTATCCTCGTCTCTATCCAATTCTTCGATTGCCATTTCTTTTGCGTTATTCCAACCAATATTTAACCAGTGTGAAGGTGAGAACGGCGTATTATAAGTAAATATAGTTTCAAATATGTCTCCACCACGATATAATGATAATAATACTTGGTCAACGTCGTGTTTAGATTGAAATTGGTCAGCCTCTTCAAACCATATTAACCTACAGTAACCACCGTGGCCATTTAATAGATTTAACTTTTCCATAGTCCTCAGCAGTATTTAAGTTAGCGAATTTAATAACAGTCTTAGTTCCTTTTAACCTGATTTCCATTGGGTTAGTAAGCATTTGCCACTTATCTTCAACTCCTAAGTTTATTATAGCATTAGCAATTTCAGCATATACAGAGGTTCTTAATGTATTATTATATTTTCTTAATGCCAAGCAACACGCCCAGGGTTCGCCCTCTTTGTGAACAGATGCAAGAGCTAGAAGTGTTAAAACTATATGATGTGCTGCCCAATAAGATTTACCAGAGAAACGTCCACCACGTAAAAACATTTTACGCGAACGTTCTAGCTGTTCACCTATTCCGTCTTCGAGTAAATCCCAGTAATTCGGCAGAATAATATCACTCATTTTTCGTTTACTAATACTAATCACCCCATTCTAAATAAATTCTTGAACACCGCTTCTAATACATTCACAACTATTGAATTACCTGCTTGTTTATACAATTGTGTATCAGAGGTAGGCACTGCTTTAGCTTTATCAAAATCCTCGTCTCCAAATCCCATTAGACGCCAACATTCTCTTGGTGTTAGTTTTCTAATACGCATATCTGATGTAACAACACCCCTCTCGCTTCCATTCGCCATTAACGTTTGTGTCATTTCTTTTTGAACATTACCTCTTTGATACTTCATTCTTCCAGAGATATTAACACCGTCTCCTGCGTAAGCCTCTTTATAACCTGCTTTCGTGGCTTCTTTTATTTTCAAACAAGGCTCTATAACATAATTATCTTTCTGTACTGTTGTTATTGTATTACTAATTCCCTGCTTATTTATTTCCAATCTCTGTTCAGTAGGTATTCCTGGAGTTCTATCACCAGGTCTATCTGGATTTCTGCCACGACTTGCTGCAATAACTGGTTCATTACATTTTCCTCTTATAGCAACTGCTGTAACAGTTCCGTGATTTTCTTTTACTGTAGGAGCAATACCTTCTTCATCTACAATTCTCGAAGCATCGTGTCCACTTGGCATATAATTACCTACTATCATTATTTTTGGTTGCCTATTTCCTCCCTGCATATCAGTAAGGGTGGGAGCAATACCCTCCCCAGAATACACACGCTTAACGCAGTCGTGTCCTTTTATATCTAATTTACCTACAACTTGAATATAGTTATCTCCCGACCTACACGCTCCAACTCTAGTAGTTACAGTCTTTGCTACACAGTCTCCGCTAGTAGTTTCAAATGTGAAGCCATTACCCTTCGCTCTTTGTCGTTCAGTATTAGCTATTAATCCTGCGATTAGCTTGTCACTTAAATAATATTTCTCGTCAACGCTTTTCTCTAGTACGTCTTTAAGTTTTTTAGTAAGCTCGATTTCTTCTGGGAATTCATAACCTTCGTCAATGTCTTTTCTTATACTCACAGTGAACACACGCTCCCTGTTTTGAGGAATGCCATAATGTTTTGAATTTAATACTTTATAATATGAATTATAACCAAGCTCGTCCATAATCTCCAAATAACCGTCGAAATTATGTCGATTTTTACTACTCAATAAATTCTTTACGTTTTCCCAAACCACATATTTAGGACGCACCGCTTCAACTATATCAACAGTACACCACATTAAACTGCTCCTAGTACCAGAACCTTTATCTCCTCCAGCAAGTCTACCTGCGATTGAAAAGTCCTGACAAGGTGAACCGTGGGTAATTAAATCTATGTCCAAATCTTTTAGTTTATCCAAATCAATTTTTGATATATCTCCTAAATTCAAATCTTCGGATACACCGTGTACTGAACAGTAAGATTTCACAGCGTATTTATCAATTTCTGAAAACCCTACTAGCTCAACGTTTACACCTATTCGTTTAAGTGCCAATTCAAATGCACCAATTCCTGAAAACAAACTCAATACTTTCAAACTAAACACCTCTTTCTGTTCACTTTTATTTTTGATTGATTCGAAAAACAAAAAGTTTTTATAAAAAATCGTGCAACCGTGCAACCAACACACCTTAAACCATTGATATAACTAGGATTGAATAGGTTGCACGATTAGGTTGTACTTTTTTCTGTTCACTTTTTATTCATCTGATTCTTCATCTTCTTCATCACTGTTGCCTGGCTCAAACTTTCCTTTGTATAAATCATTAACAAATGTAACACCTTCAATACCTTCTCCTGAGTACATTCCTGTATACATTTCTATTGCTTTTAATCTATCTGCGTCACGAGCATTTTTGTTTTTAATTATGCTACTTAATATAGCTTTAATCCCGTCTTGGTCAACCAAACTGTAATCCATAGCTCTATATTTTTCTATTACAGATTGAACTTGCTTCCAACCTAATAAATTTTGCTTTTCAGTAGAAAGTGAGGACGGGTCTAAGTTACCTCCCATCTGGTCGTCCAAATAAATTATATCGGCAACGGTTTTAACATAGTCGTCTTGTAATAACCACATTGCGTCTTTACATTCTTGTAGCCAAATAGGTTTTAATTTTCTATATATACTGTCAACTGTCTTTTTATATCTCTCGTCATCTGTAAGCCTGTCACCTTTCATAAAAGTACCAATTAGTTCTTCTGCGTCAAAGACTTCTTCTTTTTTCTTTTTTCTTCCTCTAGGCATATTATCGCTCCTTTCCAATACATTATCAAACAACTAAAATACCCAATCATAAAATGCAGACCATATATAAATCCGGTCGTTCACTTTTAGATTTTTTAGAAGTGCGGATATAAAACCTCCGCACAACCAAATCACGCACAATAAAATTACTTTTTTCATTTTTCTTCTTCTTTCTTTCCTATAAATAATCTATTTAAGCTCATACCTTTATCGTTTCTAGTCTTTCTCATTTCTAGTACGTAGCCCTTTTCATTTAATTTACTTATTGTTTTACCTAATTTCATTGAAAATGCTTTTTCTTTCATAGCAATATCTCCTGTTGCCATTTCATTGTGCCAGTCTTGATATTCCAAATATAATTCTTTTGTCCAAACATCTTCTTTACGTTCAACTACATACCATTCTAGGAATTCTTCTAGCTCGGCGTCAAATCCACCAGAGAAAGTACCTTCTAATTTTTCCCTCATATCGTCAGTTTCTTCTAGTTTTAATTTTCCTGACATCCAATCTATATACATATATCTAGCTTTATTTGCGAACCAAGCTAAACTTCCGTTGTCCAAACTATCTAATACACCAGTCTCTCTTGTGTGCATTTTCATAACTTTTGTACCTCTATCTCCGTAAGCACTTTCTTTCATTCTGTATTCTGCAACTGCGGCATTATCCATTGTGTTCAGTACCAGCTTCCACTGCAATAGCTCATCTTTAACACTATCGTCAACGTGATATTCAGTAGGTAGTATCTTAACCCTACGTCTCATACCTTCTGATTTATCATATAGTTCAAATTCAAAGTTAGTACAAGCAATAATCTGAGGTAGTACATCTAATTTCTTTTTAGGTTTAAATTTTTCATTTATATAAACTGTATCTGTACCAGTTACACCACCTTTAATATATGAAAATGCGTCTCTATTATAAACTCTATTTAAGTCGTCGATTACACATAAAATACCGTGGTCTAGGTCTTCACCCCAGAACTTATTATCGTGAGGATTGCTGTCAAATATCTTACTTTCGTTGAACATATCTTCACCCAAACATAGTCTGATTAGAGAAGTGTAAAGAGATTTTCCGTTTTGTCCTCCACCTGCAAGTATTACTATCTTTTGAAGTTGATTAGCTGGTATCATACTAGCTCCAGCAATTACCCAAAGCCAATCTTGAACTATAGGCTGAGGAATACCTTTTGCGTTTCTTGATAATTGAGATATAAACCAATTTATGTTTTTACCCAAATCTTCTTCGTGTTCTTCAACCCATTCTCTAGGATACCAATTCCACCTAAATATTACGTCTGTTGGAGGTCTAGTGCCAAGCCAAGAGAAATCATAAGCGTCTGGTGCTATACAAGATAATATTTTATTTTTACAAATTACATAAGTGTCATTACGTCTTATTATTTTATTATTCGCTGCACACATTTGCATTAACTGCACCTCCACTTCTTTGAAATACGTTTCTTTAAAATTCTGTTCACTATGGTCTTTCAACGCTTGTCTTGGTACGGTCAAATCGGTCTTATAATCATAAGGACCTTCCAATTCTTTATAAAATAATTTTTTGAAAAGTCCATCTTCTCCTGCTCCTGTGCCATAGAAGTCAAATTGTCCAAATAAATACTCCGCTGCTCTACGTTCATCTATCTTTTTATCGTCTTTTGATTTTACTTTTTTCCAATGTCTCTCGGTTTCGTCATAGTCCCAACCCTCGGAAGATAGCATTGCCCCATAGTCTTCCCAACGTTTAGGTAGGTCTCCAAATAAGTCGCTGTCACTCATTGCTGTACCAATTTTAACTAGATATTGGTCGTGTATAGCTTGGATTAAATCTTTAAACTCATTCATTTCAAAGCCATTACTTAAACCAAAATAGCTACAACGCTCAACTATGAAATTATGTCTTGAGCCTTCAGTCATCTTCATCAAAGTTGTGAACGGATTATCTTTTAGTGTATATGTTACAGCGTCTTCTTTTGTCCTGTCACCAGTTTTTCCGCCTTTATGTAATTCACTATCTTTTAATTTTCCCCATAACCAGTATGGAAGTATATCCAAATCTTCAATATTTATGGCTTTAGGTGCGATTAACTCACTAGGTCTCCAACTAGCTCTTTCGTCACGCTCCATACCACACACTTTTATAATTTGAACACTACCAGGACCTTTAGTATCGAATGTATAACCAAACCAGTTAGTAGCTCTAGTCATTTCTTTTTTATAGAAATCAGGTTTTCTAAATAAAAAATGATAACCCTTTACTGTCTCTAATATTAAACATTTTAGTTTAGAACGTATAATTATGTCATACATTTCAGCAGCTTCAGTAGCGTTATCATAGTCTATGAACACGCAATCATCAGGCACAACTCTGGCGTAATTAGGACCGTCAGTTTCATCTATCTTCAAATCTTCATAACTTAATAATTTTTTACGTCTAGGTGCTTTACTATCGTTATATAATTTTATTTGCTCTGGGTCGTGTTCTTTGAATTTTTCAATATTAAATTCACGAGGTGTTTCTGGCAACTCGCAGAAAGTAAACTCTATTGTTTTGCTCATTATAAAACACCTCCATCTGTTAGAACTTTAAATATTTCAGCGATATATTTTATTATATCCTGTTCAAAGATGGTCAGGTTCTTGTAATTAGCATATATCTGATTTATTTCAGCCATCAAAATAAGACGAAAGTCAGTTTCTTCAACGTCATCACGTTCACGTATCTCATTCAATTCAGATACAATGGTGGTAACGGCAAATCTACGTTTCGCCCTATCATAAGAATCCTCCCCTCTTTTCACGTAATCTGCGACTACATACCATAGACCATTAGGGATTTTCTCTGTATTCTTTCCTAATTCAAAATCAAGTTTAGTTATTTTCAACATACTATCGTCCTACCTTTCTACTACTTACTTATTTTATCCATTTTTCTTTTTCACATTTATATACTCTCATATCAGTTACATAGGTGTCAAAGAATTTATCGTAATATTCGTCATTCATATCACAAAGAATAACGTCAGCTTGGTTCACTGCTCGTAAGAGACTTCCTGAACCTGCGAAGAAGTCCCCAATGACGCAACCCTCTTTGTCTGCGTCTGATAGCCATACCAAATGCTCTAATAATTTTCTAGGTTTTTGACAAGGGTGAGCTAGTTTATCGTCTCTATAATTTCCCTGAGGTTTAGCAAATTTTAATACACTTGTTTTATCCCACAATTTTGCTTTTTTATTTAATCTTGCATTACCTTTTCTTACTACTATAATTGGTGTTATATCATATGAAAAATCACCTGTTATACTACTTATCATATTAGGTTGTTGCCAAAATATTACACGGTTGACGTCAAATAATTGATACGCCAAATATAAATATTTCATACTCCAAAATATGAACATAAAACTATCGTCTGCTAATTTTTGATGAGCTTTACAATACCAAGTATAGCAATAATTCTTGTAGTCTTCTAATTTAGATTTTTCTTCCCACGGAATAGCAACTTCAAATCTAGGAGTTACCATACCTTTTTCTAAGTCACTCTCGCTAGGAGAGACCTGTGCTGTATATCGTGAATGGAATATTGCTGCTCCATTTTTGTTCTTCATATTACCCGTTAAGACGTTGTAGGGCGGGTCTATTATCCAGCAATTAACGCTTTCGTCCTCCAACTTATCTAACCATTCCATACAATCTGCTTTTGTGAATTTTCTATGACTGTAAGGATTTATGGTATCGTCTCGTTTCATACTACCGTAAACGACCTCTGCCATACATACACCTCCTACTCTAGTCCTAGCTCCATCTTTGAATTTACATACTCAACTATAAGGTCCAAATTCGGTTCAATTTGTCTCCATATATCAATCTTTTCATAATCGTCTCCGTGCAAATCAGAAATATAAAATTCACACTCTGTTTTGCTCCAGTAATCATACATAAATACCGTTTTTAGATATTCACGTAATATACTTTTATTATGAATACTTTTTTTCCTAACTTCATTTGCTATATCTTCTTTTCTCCATTGTAATATATTATAGTTTATCACTTTTTTAGCATTAAAATCCCAACGAAGTACGTACCATTCCAAATTAACATTTTTTACTTTCATAATATTACTGGCTCCCTTACTATACCTTTTTTCTCTTTTTCTTTCTCTGCCTCTGCTATTTCTCTAAAATGTTTATTCCATAATTCTAATATAGCATTGCCTAATTTTTTATCTATTGAAAATTTAAACCAACGATAACCAGTTTTAGTAAGACTTAAACACCTTAATTCGTCTATCTTTTTCGCCAAGTCTCTTTGCTCTTTATTACCTTTTAATAACATCATATAATATAATTGAAGTTGACAGTTTGTTGACCATTCGTCTAAGTTACTACTTGTTTTCCAGTCTATCATACATATTTTATCATTAACAACGGCGATACAGTCTATTATTCCTTTTACACCTAACTTCTTATTTATAATACGTTGCTCTGTATATAGTGGGTGTATATCCCAGTCTATTCTTTCTTCTAACCACTCTTTAAAACGAGCTTCATATTGTGTATATTCAAGACCTAAGTGAGGCTCAAACTCGTCTTCTGGCTTAAATCTACGGTCATACCAACCTAACCAATCTTCAATATATTTGTGTACCGCAGTACCTCTTTCTCCTGCGGCTTTCAATATTCTTTCTGGAATATCCATTTTTTCAAATTTATTACCAAAAATTGCATTCAGAACGCTAGTGACACCCCTATAAGGAGCGTCAAAAAACTCGCTATCGCTATAATCTTTCATTCCAATCTCCTATTTCTCATTTTATATCTCACACATAGCATATCATTTTTTATAAAAATTTTCAATAGATTTTATGAAATTTAGACAAAAAATCTCTTGTCCTTAGAAAACCCTCTATCACAGTAGGCTCTAGGGTTGTATCGTTATGTAAACTGACTAAAATAACGCTCGACTTTGTGTAAAACACGGGCACAAAAAATTTTTTAGAAAAAAGACAACAAACCTATTGACTTGTTGATAATATTGTTGTATAATATAGACATAGGGACGCAGAAATCCTTATGCAAAGGGTAGGAACTAGAGGTGTGAGACCCACTTCTATAACTTATGAAACAATACCCTTTGCCCCCAGTATATTATAAATAAGAAAGGAGACGTTATGAAGTTACCAAAAGATATGAAGTTGTCGCCTCACGCACGACAAAGATTATTAGAAAGAAAAGACGTGGATATGAAATATAATACGAGTAATATTATGAGAAGTAGTGTCAAATGGTATGGAAAAGACGATTTAATTCATGATTGCGCACTATATAGACATTGTTGTTATACGACCAGAAAATCAAATCAAATAGGGTATATTACTGACGGGGACATTGAAGTTATATATAATAAAGGTACACACGTAGCAATTACGGTATTAGAAGTAAAAGATAAATTTAAGCCTATAACTCAATTTATTAAACCCGAAATATTAAAATATAGGGAAATGAAAAAGGAGAGAAGAAAAATGGAGACCGAAACAAACCAAAAAATATGCGCAGACTGTGGAAAAGAAGTAGAAGAATTAAACTCACACGGAGTATGCGTAAGATGTACAAGAAGAAAATCTAATATGAAAGCGAGAGGAAAAGAGTATGTTCGTTATTTAGATTTATCTGACGAAGAAAAATGGAGAATAGATAGAGCAATAGAAGGTCAAAATAAGAGACACGAAAAGCCAGTAGAGCCAGAACCAGAATTAACTGTGCCTGATAATAATACTTATTATTCTTCAAAAGCTAATGGTAGCGAGGTGGAGCAACACCCTATGATGAAACCTGTAAAGAAAGCGTTAGACCCATTATCTGACCAGGATAGTTTTGTTAGAATATTAAGAGAGTGTGGTTGTGAGATACCAGATGAAAGTTTAGAAGACGTATTAGATGTACTTGTAAATACTGATAAATTGAAAGATATATTTATGACTATTGCAAAAAGTAACAGCCAACAAGCAATGCTTGATTTAGAACAAGCCTTGAATGTAGTAGAGAGAAAATTACAACACGACTGGGAATTTAATGGTTTTCAAGAGGCAGACGATATTAAATTCAAAGGTTTTTTAACTTGGAGACGTGTACTAAAAGGAGCTATATTCTTTTGGAAAAAACTATATCAAACAAATACAATTATAGAAATGCAAAGGGCTTGGAATGCTTATACACAAGACCCGAATGATAAAATATTACTTGCAGGAGACAGAATAGATAGTACACTAAAACGTTATCAAATAACAACAGAGAGTGTGTCAACTATATTCAACACACGTAGACCGTTTACTAGAGTGTTCTATGCTAAAAACGAAGAGGACGCGCACGATATGTTAGTAAAATGGTTTGCAGATAGACAGTTACACGAAAATAAATCTAAAACTGTTATAACAGAATTAAAAACAGATGGGAGCAGTGTTTATGAAGTTAAATAGAGATGAATTTAGAAATTTAAAGAGTTTTTCAAGAGAGCAAATGGAAAAGTGGTTACAAGGATATTATAATGTAACATATAATTCATTAAGAAAAGAATTCAATGACGCGTATAAAGATGAGTTAGATAGCTCAGTGCAAAATTTTATAACAGCGATTGCGTATACATTACACTATAACGAAGATGTGCATTTACAACACGACGAGTTAAATTCATTTATGGAAGACCTATTTGTTAGTGTTGAAATGTTTAGAAAAGGAGAATATAATCCAGATGATTATAGAGAACAATTAAAAGAAGACGGCATTGTAATAGCTGAATATGATTATGACAGATTATATAGAGAAAAAGACGCTCCATATAAAGAAAAATATGATAAGTTAGTCAAGTTTTTGAATGAAACAAAATCTAAAGCAAAAGTAATAGATGAAATAAAATCAATACTTGAAGTAGGAGGTGAAGAATAATGACAGAAAGAGAAGAAAAAGCAAATGCTATGATGCAAGAAATAGCAAAAGAAATTAAAGGAAAATTACCAGAAGGTATGGGGTTCGCATTACTTGCATATGAATTCGGAGAGGGAGACGATAAAAAAATGATGTATGTGTCAAACTCAAATAGAGAGGACGTAATGCTTGCTATGTGTGAATTTTTACAAAAGAATATGGACGACCCTAAAATGTTTGGAAAGGACGCGTAATTATGAATAAAATTGATATTTTGTGCGACAGAGTAAATGAAAAATATAATTTAAGACGTCATCAAGTTGGTAGTGTAGAACGTTATCAAGATATGTGCGAGACTTCCGTAGTACAAGTATGTAACCAATTTGGTGGAATAAGGACTTTGATGAGTGGTGACGAAAAAACATTAGTTGAATATTTACAAAATATATTAGACGATAAGAACATATTAAATTTTTGGGCTATATAAAAATATTTAAGGAGGATAACCTATGCTATTATATGACTTTGAAGTGTTCAAACACGACACGTTACTTGGAGTTTTGGACGAGGAGACTGGAATAGTCACACAGTTGTGGGACATTGATGAAATCAAATCGTTCACTAGAAAGAATTTAGAAAACATTTGGGTAGGTTATAATTCTGCGCATTACGACCATATATTGCTACACGGGATTTTGTCAGGTAAATTAACTACCGAAGACAGAGTTTTTGCGTGTAGCAATTCTGTTATTCACGCACAGGATTATGATATACCAGTATTCAACGTATTAGGAAAATACGGAATTACAGATTTTTACCAATCACCAATTTTAAGTTATGACGTTATGGGGGACGGTTCATTTTTCTCATTAAAACAACTAGAAGGTTTTATTGGAATGGATATTGTAGAAAGCGTTGTGCCATTTGATATAGATAGAAAATTAACCGAAGAAGAAAAAGAAGACGTTGCGAAATATAATAGAGCTGATTTATTTGGTACATTAGAAAGATTTAAGCAAAGAAAAAATACATTCAAAACTAAAATGTTACTTGTAAAAGAATTTGGGCTACCTGTAAATTATGTATGTAAAACAAACGCAAAGCTAACAGAGACTATTTTATTATCACAGAATAGAGGAGTAAATACTAGAGCCAGAAAGAATTTTCAATTATCGACATTACCTTGTAATTGGGACGTGCCAGAGATAAAAACAGTTTTTGAATTTTTCTTAGAAGCCTTACGTGAACTAGAAAAGCATAAGTGGGAAACTAAAAAGTGTGATAAGACAAAATTAAGTTTAGTCATAGACATATTAGGGGTAGAGCATACATTCGCACTTGGAGGAGTACACGGAGGAATTAAAAATTATATATGTAGACCAGAAGACGGAAAGAAAATTATTTGGGTAGACGTATCTTCACTATATCCTAATATATTAGTACAATGGGATTTATTATCAAGACAAATTGATAAACACGGTGTGGAAGCGTTTGGAAATATGGTTCAAGTTCGTATGGATATAAAGGCTAAAATGCACGACGAAGGATTAAGCAAAGATGAAAAGAAAGCGTTAAAAGACCAAGCGGCGAGATATAAACTTATACTAAACACTACGTCTGGTTGTATGAAAGATAAATTCAAAAAGATATATGACCCAGAATATAATACTAAGATGTGTATGTTAGGGCAGTTGTCGTTGTTAGATTTAATTTATAGACTTCATAGAGCAGAACCGCAAGCACGATTAAAACCAAAATGGGCTTTAGCAGAAGGAGAAGACATAGGTATACGAGCAGATGGTTACTATGAATATTTCAAATTAATTCAATCTAATACTGATGGTATCGCATTAGAATTATTAACTTCTGACGCAGAAGATATAATCGACAGAGTATGTAAAGATTGGGAAAAAGATTGGAGATTTAGTTTAGAGAAAACTGTTGCTGACAACTTATATGAAAAAGACGTTAACAATTATGTATTCAAAGATAGTGGTGGAAAAGTAAAAGTTAAGGGAGCATATGTAACAAAATATGACGACGGTAATGAGCAAGACACGTTATCAATTCTTGCTAAAGCCGTAGTTGAATATTTCTTAAATGGAGTAGATATTAGAACTACTATTTGTAATGTAGAAAATCCAGCAACTGATTATCAAATGATTAAGAAGTTAGGGGGAATGTATGATACCCCAACTTGGAAAAGAGAATATGGCGACGTAGAAGTACAAAAAGTGAACAGAATATTTCCAAGCACGGATTTAAAAAACGGCGGACTTTATAAACACAAAAAATCTAAAGACATTGGAGTATTAGATAAGGTTGAAGGTACACCAGAACACGTTTTGATTTACAACAACGACATTAGGGGTATGAAAATAGGAGAGTTAAAAGATATAGATTATGAATGGTATATAGCAGAAGCTCAAAAAAGGGTTAACGACTTTTTAGGAATAAAACCTGAAAAGAAACCAAGAAAGAAGAAGGTGGAATAATGAAGTTTGAAAGAATATCATTCGCTAATATATTAAAAACATTACGTGATTATTATGGTTCTGTAGCAAAACTCGCTCGAGCTGCGGGTGTAGATAGAACATATTTATCAAAATATATTAACTTTACAACCGCAGAACCTCCTTCACCTAAAATATTACGAAAAATAGCGAATGCTTCTGACGGATTATTTACTTATTTAGAGCTTATGTATTTTTGTGGATATTTCACCGAAGAAGAATATGACATTTTATATAAGTATAAAAAAAATTAGAGAAATTTAAGATAAGGTATTGACAAACTATTAAAAGTTGTGTATAATGTTTATAAATAAAAAGGAGGTAATTATATGGACGAATTTATCAAAGATAGAGATGAAGCCGTTGCTAGTGGAGACATTGAAAAAGTAAGAGCTTATTGTAAAAAATATGATATAGAAATACCAGAAGACGAAAACATTTTCAAAGCTAGTATGCACAAAGCGATATGCAATATGTATTTAATGCCTGATAGTAAAATTAGTTTAGAGCAATATAATAGAAGTTATGAGTGGCTTATAGCAAACGGATATACACCCTCTATTGTTGGAGGTGAAGAGTAATGGACCCATTTTCAGACCTAATATTGTATGATATTGACCCAGATAGTATGACAGAAGTTGAAAAAGAAATTTTACTAGACGAAATGTACGAGGGAGGTGAGATAGATGTTTAGAAAACTCGCTGACGTACCAGAATGTTTAGGAAATATCAACGGAGTAGATTATGACGCAGACATATCTGTTAAAGCAATTGAAGAGTATGACACAATAACCAAAGGTAAAATATATCACGTACATAAGATAACAAGTTATGGAGACCCATTTGATGTATGGATAACGAATAACAAAGGAGAGGAAGAATGCTTCGGAGAATTTTGTTTTGAAGACATTGATTAGAGGAGGTATATAGTATGTGGTATAAAGAATATGACCATATTAGACAATGCCAGACAGGGGATAAATTTTACAGAATAATAAAAGATAAAATTGTCCCTGTGCAAATAATAAGAGTGACACACCATAAATTAGGTCATTATACTTATGAAGACGATTTAAAAGGTATTCATACAGGAAGTGCATTTGGTGGTTCATTATTTAGAACACAAGAAGAATGCGAAGAAGAGTTACGTAGACGACAAAATGTAAGGGAAAAACGTAAATTGATGAAAGAATACGAAAGAGAATTAAATGAGAAATTTGGTTTAGAAGACCACTTCATAATAAAATAATTTTAAATAGTAGAAAGGTAGGAAAACAATTATGTTTGGAAAAGAAAGAGAGGATAGTGTAGCATATAATGTATACACTACAAGAGATTATTCAATATTCAAAAGATTAGTAGGAAATAGAGATATACCAGAAAGTAGAATTAGTAAGATAGTAGATAGTATTCAAAAAATAGGTTGGATACATAACCCTATTGTAGTAAATGAAAATATGGAAGTAATTGACGGTCAAGGTAGACTTACTGCACTTCAAAGATTAAAAATGCCAGTGGAATATATTATAGCTCCAGGAGCAGGCACAAAAGAATGTGTTTATATGAATATGAATATGGTAAACTGGAAATTACCAGACTTTATCAAATCATACGCAGAACAAGGAAACGAAAATTATCAAAGATTATTAAAACTTATGAGTAAATATGCAAACGGAAACTTAGATATAATTTCAACTGCGGTTTACAGGGTGTCAAAATCAAAACATAGAGATATAAAAGAAGGTATTTTACAATTGACAGAGGAGCAATATGAAAAAGCTATACCTAGACTAGAGTTCATCAAACCATTACTTGAAAATATTGACGAAAAGAAAATACCAGGAAGTTTAGTAACACTTATGCAAACTGTTATTTATTACTTTGATTATCCAGAAGTTGATAAGAAAAGACTTGCTTATAGTGTAGAAAAATACATATATAACGCAACACCTTGGGTATTAAATACAGATTGTGAAAGAGAAGTAGAGAACGCATATAACTATAATATGAAACTAGAAGATAAAATTTCAATAGCTCATTTAGTTAAAGAAGAAAGAATGAGGAGACAATTAGAATTAAATAAAGCAAATCAAGCTAGAGCGTTTGAAAGAACACAAAAAGGAGTTCAAGGATTTATTACACCTGAAAAAAATGCTGAGGAGGAATAATCTTGAGTAAGTATAAGGAGATATTCAAACTTAAAAGAATGTTAGAAAAAGCCGATATACCGTTTGAGTTCGTTGAATGTTTTGGGTACGACAAGAGACTATTATCTGAGTACCCAGACATAATGGACCACTATCAAATATTTTATCCGAGTAAAGGAGAAGACCAAAAAATTAGTGTTATCGGAGGGTTTGGAGCATATGGTGCTGAACAAGATAGGCTAGAAATTATGGGATTACTTACACCGTGGGAAAGATTTGAAGGTAATACTGTTATTGGTTGGCTTACTGCGGAAAACGTATTTAAAAGAATAAAAAAAGATTGGGAGGAACGTAAAGTATGAAAAAGAAAATAATTAAAATTGATGAAGAAACATTTGAAATCACTGAAATGTATGTAGATGTAGAGGAAGAAGACGTAAAAGACGAGGCAGTTGGTGATGTAATATCTGATTTTGCAGAAGCCCTACGTGAAGCTATGGGTTGTACGTCCGATGAATTTTACGATAAATACCAAGCTATGAAAAAAGCAGAAGCAGAATTCAAAGAAATATATGAACCATTAAAAGCAGAAGTTATTAAACTACACGAAACACAAAACTTACCAAAGAATGTAATAGTAGGTGGAGCAAAACTAACTTATGTTTCTCCTAGCACAAGAAGTACGATAGACAGCAAAAAGTTAAAAGAGGAGGAACCTGAAATCGCGAAGAAGTTTACTAAAACTACACAAGTTGCCGCAACTGTAAAATTAGAAGATATAGGAGGTAAATAATGAGTGATAGAAAAGCATATCAACGCGAGTATTACAGAAAAAAGAAAGAAGAACGTAAAGCATATTTCAAAGAATATTATGAAAAAAATAAAGACCGAATAAAAGCTCGTAATAACAAACATTATGCTGAAAGCAAAGAATTACAAAAAGAAAAGAAAAACAATTATAATAAATTTTACAAAGAGCATAAGGACGAAAGAAAAGAATATTACAAAGAGCATTATGAGAAAAACAAAGAGGAAAGACAAAAATATTATAGAGATTATTATAAAAGAAAGAAGGAGGCTCAGTCTAATGAAAACTGATTTATATGTGTATCAAAAAACTACAGCAGACGACATATATGATAGAATGAGTAACACCGACCAACGAGGAGCTTATTTAGGATTTGATACAGGTACAGGGAAGACTGTGACCTCCCTTTCTGTTGCTGAAAAACTGTATAAAAATCATATGATAAAAGGCATAGTAGTAATATGCCCCGTTTCAAAAGTAGATGACTGGAAAAGAGATTTAGAATACGAAGTACCTGAAATTGAAATGAAATTTGTATCTAGTTTTCAAAGTGCTTGGAGAGAAAAGAACAAAGCTAAAATCGAATATGTATGTAAAATGGTGGACGCGTTAGTAATAGTAGACGAAGGTCATAAAATGAAGACTTATGATAGTAAGCAAAGTAAATTTATACAAGCATTGAGTGAAACGTATAAACCTTATATGTTAATACTTAGTGCTACTCCACAAAACAAAAAATATATAGATTTATACCCACAATATAAGGCGTTAGGACATCCGTTGTTCAATATCAAACCAAAAGATTTTAAACAAAGATTTTGTGTTGAAGCTCAAAACTGGAATTTAGTTAGAGCAGGAAAAGCTCGTTTTCCGTTCAATGAAATCGTAGGATATAGAGAAACTGAAAAAATGGACGAAGCTGTTAATAGTTATACATATTATAAAAAATATGAGAGCGAATATGACCGTCCTATCGAGATACCTCAGTCATTTAAGATGACATCTGAAATGAAATATTTTAAGGAAAAAAAAGTATGGCCTAAAATGGACGAGAAAGCTCTTGAGGAGGCTTTAGCTATTGGAGATATAGAAAGTATTGACACAGACTTTATAATCGCAAATAGACCTACTCTGTTTCATATATACGCACGTGAAAGTTGTAGTGGCTTTATAAAAGATAAGTTTTTGAAAGATAATCCAAAACTTCAATGGTTAGAAGACTTTTTAGACGGAAACGAAGGTCGTATCATTGTATTTACTAATTTTATAAATGAAACTTATATTATAAAAGCGTTGTGTGATAAACTAAAAAGACATTGTGTTATTTATGACGGAGCGCATAAAGACTTAAAAGATTGGTATGAGCAAGACGACTGTGTAGCAGTAGTAAACGTAGTAGCAGGTGGAGCAGGTATCAATGATTTTGCCAAAACTAATATTGCGATATTCTTCTCACCACCAGAAAATCATATAGATTTTGAACAGGCTAAAGGTCGTATAGACAGAATTGGACAGACAAAACAACCCGTGTATTATTATCTTCAAATTATGAATTCTGTTGAGCCAGCTATTTATAGAAATTTAAAAGACGGTCAAGATTTCGATGAAAGAATGTTTGAAGAGTGGATGGAGAAGGGAGAATAGCTATGAGAAGAAAGAAAAAAGAAGAACCCGAAATTTATCATACTCCGTTTGGTTCAACAATCGTAAGACCACCAGAGTATGAATTAGGTAGCTATACAATGGAGCCTGAAACGATAGAAGTAACTTCAATAGGAGACCCATTCAGAAGATATATCCAAGACCCATTTACTACTGGCGCTTCTATAACTTATACTGGTTCAACTGGTGAAGCGAGAAGTATATATTATCCACCAACACATTTAGAACCATATTCAACTACGCTAGATTATGAAGATTTTATGAAAAAAATTGGAAAAGAGGAGGAGGCAAAAGTGAAGGTAAATGTAGAAAACTCTAAAGGAAAATACGTATGTTGCGTTAAAGATACACCTGATTTATTGCCAGAAAAAATACTTGTTACTCTGTCTGCTATAAAAGGTAGGCTAATGATGGAAATAGCACCTATTCATATAAAAGAATTTCAATGTAGTATGACCCCAGCAGTGAGGAAAAATATAATTCAAGCTAGTAAACGAGCTAGAATGTACGGAAAGAAAATGCCAATTATTGCTCGTTTTGATGAATACGGTAGACCACTTCCTGAACAGATAGAAATAAATGATTCACCAGGAGTTAATTTGAGAATTTTAGACCCAGCTGATTATGGAGAATTATATCTTGAATTAGTTGCTATAGAATTTCCTAGTAATGAGTATAGAGTTACTAGAGACTGGACTTACACAGGGGAATTTGATGAGGACGTTCCATTTTAAAAATAATTTATAAAATAGACAACAGACTTATTGACGATTTAGACTGATTGTGATATGATATGCACAAAAGGAGAAATGAAAAATGGGAAAAATAATTGTACTTATTTTAATTTTATTTGTTTGTGGTATGTTATGGGCGTTTCCGCTATGGGCAGTTGTTAATTTTGTATGCTGGGCGTTCCATTTATCCTTTCATTTGAGTTATTTACAAGCATTTGCGCTATGTTTATTAGCGAGTGTAGTAAAAAGTTTATTATTCAAAAAGGAGGATAACTAATATGGAATTTGTATCACCAGTTAATCCTAAAAATATTTGGACATTGTGTTTTAAAGATAGAGACGAAATGAATAGAATATTTTATGAAAACAGACCGATTGACCAAGAAGCTAGATTACACGGAATAACAGAATATATTTCACAAACTATTTATATTGATAAAGACTTAGACGGATTTCTTTTAGGAAAAACATTAAGACACGAACTTACACACGTTTACTTATGGGAGACAGGACAACAAGATAGAGTTTTAAACGAAGAAGAAACAGCTGATTTTATGAGTGTTGCTGGACCAGTTATATGTAAATGTGCTGACGATTTAATGCTTAGACTAAGAGAGGGGTTATATAAGAATGGGGAATTATAAACCGCACAGAGAGAAAGCTATTGAAACTGAAATCAAAGAATATATAACAAGTCTGGGTGGATTATGTTATAAAATTCACGGTGGAGACTTATACCAAGAAACAGGTATACCAGACTTATTATGTTGTTGGGGAGGATTGTTCTTCGGTATAGAGGTTAAAGACCCAGGAGGAAAACCTAGTGCAATTCAATTAGCACAGGGAGCGAGAATTAAAAAAGCTGGAGGACATTTTATTATAGCCAAAAGTGTACAAGATGTGAAAGACTATGTATGGAAAGAGGGTTTAGTGGGACTATGAGTATGTATGATAAAAGTTATTGTGCTACAGAGTGTGAAGATTGTGATTGTGAACGAAATATAAAATTTAATAAACCAGAAACACGATTTTATTCTATGACTACGTTTGACGATAGTAACCCAGATAAAATGCACAAACGTTGTCCTTGGAGAATAAAGAAAGGAAATTAATATGGAAGACAAATTAAAAGAATTAGAAAAAGAAAATCATAATATGAGAGAGCAACTTCAAAACTTTATACCTCGTAGACGTGTGCGTAGAATTTATAAAATGTTGGGTAACATTTTAGACGAAGATACTGATACCACTTTCTATGTAACTATATTAAAGGATTTTATAAATAAAATAGAAAAAGAAGGGAAAGCTGAAGCAGGACAAGAAATAAAAACAGCGATTGAACACTTGCTTTCAGTTAGAGAAAGATAATGATTTATTTTACAAGCGACCTACATTTAGGTCATAAAAATATTATTGAATATGAAGATAGACCTTGGGAAACAGTAGAAGATATGACCATAGGTCTTATTAAAAACTGGAATGAGGTAGTTAGACCAAACGATGAAGTATATATTTTAGGAGATTTTGCATTTCAAAATTCATATATGACACCATTTTTGATAACAGATGTGTTAAGTCGATTAAACGGAAAAAAACATTTGATTATTGGAAATCACGATACATATATAAATAAACAAGCATTTAATCCTAGATACTTTGAAGAGATGGTTCACTATAAAGAACTAAAGATAAACGGTAAATTTATAATTTTATCACATTATCCAATAGAAAGCTGGAATTGTAAAGAACACGGAAGTATTCACTTACACGGTCATACACATAAACCAGACAACCGACCTGATATAAATAGATATAACGTAGGGTGTATGTTATATGATTATAAACCCGTAACACTAGATTATTTATTGAAAGGAGGGTATCTAAAATGAATATATTTAATGCAAGAGAGTTGTTAGAATATACTGACTATATAAATGATATAATTGGTAGTCTTGCAAATACATATAGGACCATAGAACAAGATGAAGATAAAAGTAAGAAATTTAATCCTGAATTAATTGCAAATATGAAACAACAATTATATGATATGGCATTAAAACTGATTGTTGTAACAGCAAAAGACGATAAATGTGGACCATTAGATGTATTAGAAAGTAGACTAAAAAATTATATGAATGGTACATATGATATAACAGCAGAAGACTTAATTAATCAATATATAAACGAAGAAAACCAGGAGGAATAATTATGGCAATGTTTCCAATATTTATGATTGGTGTGATTGTGGGTATTGCGCTATCTTATGCGTTTTATAAATACAAAGAAGACGTACCATCACAAGTGAAAATTCAAATGCAAGAAAGACAAATCAAATCACAAGAAAGTGACAATAAAATGCTTAATGATTTAGTCGATAGATTGTATAAGAAAATTGAGAAACTTGAGACAGAATTAAAAGAACTTAAAAAATAATTGAATTTAATAGGAGGATTGAAAATAATGAGTGGAAAAAACACAGTAGCTCTAGTAATTGGAGCAGTAATTTTATTCATAGGAATGATTATATTTTTTGCAAGTACAACAATAGTACCAACAGGACACATAGGAGTGGTAACTTTATATTCTAAAGTTCAAGATAAATATTTAGACGCAGGATTTCATTTTGTAAAACCTTTCGTTGAAAGTGTACACGACGTAGATATAAGAACACAAAAATATTCAAACACAGTAGAAGGTAGTGCAAAAGACCTTCAAATAGTGAATATAACAATGTCAATAAATTATCAAATAAAAGCTGAAAAGGCTTCTGAATTATACTCAAAAGTAGGGGCAAACTATAACGACGTAATATTGAACCCAGCATTACAAAGTAGCTTAAAGGCTTCTATTGCAAAATATACAGCAGAAGAAATGGTAACAAAAAGAGCAGAAGTTGCTACTACTATAACAGAAGAATTGAATAAAGCATTGGAAGAATATTTTATAATTAGCGCAGTAAATCTTGAGAACATAGGATTTACAGATGAATACAATAAAGCAGTTGAAGCTAAAACAACAAACCAACAAAAAGCAGAAGCTGAAAAAGCTCAATTAGAAATTATAAAAGTTCAAAATGAACAAAAAATAAATACAGCAGAAGCTGAGGCAAAGGTTAGAGAATTACAATCTCAATCAGTAACAGATAAATCATTAGAACAATTAAGATTAGAAATTCAAAGAGAAATGATACAAAAGTGGAATGGTAGTTTTCCAACAACAATGTTAGGTGATGACCCAACAATGTTATTTAACCTTAATAAATAGGAGATAAATGATGAAAGAAAAGATTGCAAATTCAATAGCATTACACCAAATGACGATTAATGAATTGAAAGAAATAAAACAAAATGTGGAACAATCTATTGATGAAAACGTTAAATTTAGTATAGAAACAAAACATATTATAGGTTTTGATATAGGAATATTGAAAAAGAAAAAGACACTATCAATTTCAAATTATACTATGGGACTGTTATTAGACGAGGCAATTAAAAAAGAAAAAGATAGAATTGATAAACTTATAGATATGGAAATAGAAAGAAAACTTAAAAAATAAAGGAGTGGATATGTATGGCTAGCGATAAGGCGTACAATAAAATAGAAAGTATAGTAATGGAAAGGGTTTTTTCGTTAGAAAACGAAAATGCTCAATTAAGAAATGATTTAGCAGTAGCACAAGCAAAACTAGATGTGTATGAACGACTAGCCAACATATCAGGAACTAAAACACAATTAGGTTTTGGTCCACCAATAGATAGATAAGGAGGGATTTATTATGACTACTGTTAACAACGGTAATAGATTTATTCAATTTTCACTTAGCAATACTATTACGACAAACAAAACAACTACTGAATGTGTTACATACACACCAGAATTACCAAAAATAAATTGTAGTAATGAGAGTGACGCAGTGCGTATTCAAGAAGAAATTAACGCTTTTACAAATAAATTAGTCAAAGATTTATTGAAATAGGAGGTTAAGTTATGAAATGTACTGGAACTGGTTATGATTGGGACCATTGTAGAGTAGAAAAAATGGGTTGCCCAGGTTGTTATCATTATAAAATAGTTAGAAAGGAGAAAGAAGATGAGCAGAAAATTAGCGAGCGTACAAAAAATAAAAGCAATAAAGCCAATTGAGGGTGCTGATAAAATTGAGATAGTTCAAGTATTAAACTGGGATTGTGTAGCGAAAAAGGGCGAATATCAAGTCGGTGATGAAGTAATTTATTTTGAAATAGATAGTTTACTACCAGACATACCAATGTTAGAATGGTTGAAAGGTTCTTCTTGGTCACAAAAATTAAACAAATATAAAATATCAACACATAAATTTAGAGGTCAAATATCTCAAGGATTAGTTATGCCTATAAAAGATTTAAAAGAATTATATAATCAAATCAACGATAATAATGGAATAGCTTATCCAATAGACATAATGGCTCCAACGGAAGGTACTGATTTAACTGAAATATTGAATATAGAAAAATATGAACCACCGGTATCTAATGGGCCTTTGGGGGATTTAATTCATCACGAATGGTATATACCAAAAACTGATGAGGAGAGAATTCAAGTTTGTGCAGCAGACGTTTTACCAACATATATGAATAGTGAACAAGGTGATTGGTATAGCTCAATAAAACTTGACGGTACTTCTTGCACTGTTGGATTATTCGACGACGCATTTTTAATAGGTGGCAGAAATCAATTTTATAAAGACGAAAATATGTATACTACTACAGTCAATAAATATTTTGAAAATGGAGCTAAAGAAAAATTTGAAAATTATAAAGCTATAAATGGTGTATATGTAGCATTCCAAGGAGAATTATGTGGACCAGGTATTCAAGGAAATAAATTAGGACTTAAAGAAAAAGAATGGTTTATATTTAATGCTTTTGTTAGCAAAACAGGTAAAAACGGAAGCTATGTAAAATGTGATTTGTTATATATGTTAAAACTATGTGAAGAATTCGGTTTAAAACACGTACCGCTAATTGACGCAGAAGATAAATTCAAATTTGACCCTGAGGAAACCGTGGATAATACTGTGGAAAAATTATTGAAATATGTTGACGATATAAAATATAGAAAATATTTCACAGACGCTTCACCAAATCAAATTGCAGAAGGTGTTGTGTTTAGAACAGAAGATATGACCCACTCATTCAAAGTTGTATCTAATAAGTTTTTATTGAAAGGTGGAGAATAAAATGATATTACGAGTTTATTTACACAGAACAAAAAAGCACGAGTTTGAAGTGGCTGACGCATTTGAAGTGAAAGTTGATTTAGAAAATCTACCTGACGATAAAAAAGAAGATTTAGATTATATAAATTTAGGTTTCAAAAATGATTGTCAAAAATTAGCTCGTACAAGAGAATGTGTGCAAAAATACGGAACCGCTTATATATCTTTTATGCGTCCACAATTTGAAGGAGACGAAAAAGATAATGGTAACGACAAAGTTTATTTTGATAATAAAGAAATGTTATTTATGAAGAGAAAACCGAAACGTACTAGAAAAAAGAAAGCGGAGGAACCTGTTGATGAGCAAGAAAAGAAATAGAATAATAGGTGTTGATTTTGATGGGACACTAGCTACAATAGTGTCTCCTTATCCTAATATAGGAGAGCCTATCCAAGAGATAATAGATTATATACTTGAAGAACAAAGAAAAGGTGCTTATTTAGTGCTTGTAACTATGCGTGAAGGAATGGCGTTAGAAGGAGCGCTAATGTGGTGTGAAGACCACGGGATTAAATTTGACGCAGTGAACGACAATTTACCTCATATGAAAGAATTTTTTAAAAATAATCCACGAAAAATTTTTTGTAATGAATATATAGACGATAATAATTTTGGTGGAATCCGCCAAATCATTTTTAAACGCCTCACGGATTTT
>ERZ824575.234-NODE-234-length-76911-cov-4.106381_pt1 | contig 76911 bp, 56 predicted proteins | sample MGYA00519470_ERZ824575 | MGnify/ENA primary metagenome ERZ824575 (study PRJEB31778, sample SAMEA3449170) | human gut metagenome | biome: human gut; feature: human-associated habitat; material: faeces | place: United Kingdom | collected 2010/2012 ... | reverse complement strand
AAGCCGGGCGGAACAATTCTTATCTGCAACGAGAGCAATGGCGATACGGACAAGGACGAAAGGTGGACGCAAATCATCGGCGGCATGACCATCTACAAGGACATTGAATTAAAGGCGTGTCTGGAGCAGGCGGGTTTTCACGAGGTGCAGATACGCAAAAAGATAAGGTGGCTCTGTGTCACGGCGCGGAAGTAAGGGTATCAAGCACGGGCATTTTTGCATCCATCCTGCACATGGCGATAGGCATGACGGTCATAGCGGCTGTGCTGGCGGCACTTATGACAGTTTTTATTCACTGAGGAAGAAACCTATGAAATGTAAAATTGAGAAAAACACCGTTCAGGAGACGCTGATCCTCCCGCTGTATTCCCGGAAGCTGTGTACGGAGCTGTACCCGAACCTTTATAGGGATGAAACAGCGGTTCGCTTGCTCGACCAAATCGACTACGACTTTTCAGAGGTAGAGAAAAATTCCCGCAGCCTGATGCAGCGCTTTGGTGCGCTGGAGGTGGCCACACGGCAGAGTGATCTTGCTTTCGAGGTGCGGGATTACCTGAAAGGCCACCCCAATGCGGCGGTGGTCAATCTGGGCTGCGGGCTGGACAACACCGGCAGAACCTGCGACAACGGTAGATGCAAGATCTACAATCTGGACTTCCCGGATGTGATTGCCTTGCGGCAGCAGCTGCTGCCCGCCGGGGAGCGGGAGCAAAACATCCCCTGCGACCTGAAAGACCCCGCATGGTTTGACAAGATCGATGCCTCCGGCGGGGCGGTGTTCTTTGCCTCCGGGGTGTTCTATTACTTTCTGACCCAGCAGGTCCGGGAACTGGTGCGGGGGATGGCGGACGCTTTCCCCGGCAGCGTGCTGGTCTTTGATGCTGCCAATCGGACGGCGGTAAAGATGATCGCAAAAACATGGCTTAAGACTGCAAAAATCAAGGATGTGGGGGCATATTTTGCGGTTTCGAATGCCGCCAAGGAAATCGGCACGTGGGACAGCCGTCTGCAGGTCACAAGTCGCGGCTATATGCTGGGCTACAAAGATTTGAGAGACCCTTCTGTCAGCGGCTTTTTCCGGTTTCTCGCAAGGGTCGGTGACAACGGGATGAAAATGCAAATCGTGAAAATAACATTTTGAGAGGCAAAAATGCAAAAGACGAGCACTTCTTGCCGCCCAATTGGCAAGAAGCGCTCGTCTTTTCTTAACGCGTTGTATGGCGGAGAGAGCGCAAGTTACGCGAGCGCCCTTCTTGCCAGCTCGGCCGCGCCAAGGATTCCTTGGTCGCCGCCGCAGCCCGGGGCGCAGATGTAGCTCTCTATGTCCTTAAGCTCGGCGGTCTGGATGTAGCCACCCAGATATTCGAGGGTCTTCTTGCGGACGATGCCGTAGAGCTGCTCCTGGTGCATCACGCCGCCGCCGAGGACGATACGGCGAGGCGAGTACATGAGCACGAGGTTCGCGCACATCTGCCCCAGATAATCCCCCTCGAGCGCCCACACCTCAGCGTTGTCCGCGAGCTCGGCCGCGGGCTTTCCCCAGCGCGCGGCGATGGCGGGGCCGGAGGCGAGGCCCTCGAGACAGCTCGCGTGGCTCGGGCAGACGCAGCGTCCCTCCTCGGTGGGACGGGTCCTTACCAGCATGTGGCCGGCCTCGGGGTGCAGCATGCCGTGAAGGAGCCTGCCCGCGCACATGACGCCCGCGCCCACGCCGGTGCCGATGGTCACGTAGACGGCGTCCTCGAGCCCCTTGCAGCAGCCGAAGACTACTTCGCCGAGGCAGGCAACGTTCACGTCCGTGTCGTAGGCCACCGGAATCCCGAGGGCGTCGGCGAACGCGGCGCGAAGACCATAGCCTCGCCACGCGAGCTTGGGCGTCTGAAGGATGGAACCGTAGCGCTCATCGTTGGGGTCGACGCAGGTCGGGCCGAAGGCGCCGATGCCCAACGCGTTCACATCACGGGCGGTGAACCACTCGACCATTTGTGGGACGGTCTCGGCGGGCATAAGCGTCGGGGTCTCCATACGGTCGAGGACCTCGCCGTCGCCGGACACCACGGCACAGACCATCTTGGTCCCGCCGGCCTCGAGGGCGCCGAGCCTCATTTGCTTTTCGCTCATGTGATCCTCCTTACAAAGGGACGCCCGCAGTCATGGTCAACCGCGGGCGCCCATAACGTTGGCTTGTTTCGAGGCGACCCTACCTGGGCACGCGGTCCTGCCTTGCGGCAAACGGGGCGAGCACGGCGTGCGGCTCGCTTTGGTACCAGTAGGCGACGGTGGAGATGTCGTCCTCGCGCTCGTAGAGCTTGATGTCGTCGTTGCCGAGGTCCTGGAACGTCACGCGCAGGTCCTCCTTGAACGAGATCGGGTCGGGAAGGTGCCACCTGTAGAGGCCATGCCTGGGCAGCGCGTCGTCGTTGGTCGCGAGCATCGGGTTCGGGTTCGGCTTGCCCGCGCTGAAGCGGTCGCGCGTGGCGTCGCGCGTCGAGCGGTACGGGTAGCCGGCGAACAGCGTGTTGAAGCACTGCGCCTCGGGCAGCGCGTGGGGCGGCCTGTCGAGGAAGGCCCAGGCACCGCCGAAGTAGTCCTCGGCTCCCGTCGAGGTGACCGTGGGGAACTCCTCGTCGCCGTCGAGGAAGAACTTCATCTCGCCCTCGCCCCACCAATAGCGCTCCAGGGCGCACAGGGCCATGTAGGTGCCGACGTAGTAGCCCTTACCGCGCACGCCGTCGAGCACGGTGTAGTCGACGCCCCTGCGGGTGCTGCGCTCGCGGTTAAAACGGGCGTGGAAGTACATGGCGTCGTCCGGCACGTCGGTGAGCGCGTAGTTGAACGTGTAGAAGATGTACTTAATGAACCCGGGGTGCTCGCTCGTAAGCGTGACCTTGGCGTGCTTCCTGAAAGGCATCTCGAAGTAGCAGTTCATGCCGCCCGTCGGGTTCACGCAGATGGGCATCGAGTTGACGATGGCGCGCTCACCGAAGCCGTTGCAGAAGAAGTCGCCGACAGGGCACTCGACCGAGGGGGTCTCCTCGTCGTCCCAGTAGAAGCGCAGCACGAGGTCGCGCATGACGAAGCTGCCGGCGGCGGTCTTGTCGGGGACGGTCATCCAGATGTGGCGGATGATGCCGGGGCCCTCGATGTCCGCGAGCGTGATGGTCTCGCCGGACTCAAGGGGCACGCAGCACGAGCCCTTGCGGCCGACGCCGAGGTGGCTGGCCGACATGGCGGCACGGCCCTTCTCGCCCGTGATGTTCTCGGGGGTGATGGCGCGGCTTTCCTCACCGCCGTGCATCCACACGTCCTTAAGGAACTCTCTCATCGTCGACCTCCTCTATTCGTCGTCTTCGCACTCGGCGGAACTGGCACCGTTCACGTAGACGATCTGCTGGCGCGCCTCGTCGACGAGGGCGTCGAAGTCGAGTTTCTCGTCGGGGCGCGCGAGCGCGACCGTCATGGCGAGCGGGAGGTTGACACCCGCGATCACGTGGATCCGGTCGGAGGCGAAGCGGGAGAAGCGCTGGTTCACGCTGCCGCCGAGCGCGTCGGTGAGGACGACGACCTCGTCAGTGCCCGAAAGAGCCGCCTCGACCGCCGCGTCGAGCCCCTCGCCGTTGTCGTTCACGTAGGCGCACACGGCGTTGACGGCGTCGCTCTTACCCGTAAGGAACTCGAGGGTGTCCTTGAAGCCCTGGGCGAGAAGGGAATGGCTCGCCACAACTATCTTTCTCATTGATTCACCAATCTCTTGGGTCGAAGCTAAGCGAGGATGCCAGCGGCGGAGGCGACCATCGCGAGGACGATCACCACGAGGATGAGGACCGTCATGCTCGCGTTCTTCTTGGTAAGAAGGTAATACGCGCTTCCCGTGATGGCGGCGGGGATCATGGCAGGCAGGATCTTGTCGAGCAGCGGCTGAATCTCCATCGAGACGTCGCCGAAGCTGAAGCTAATCGGGCAGGTGACGCCGATGACCGAGGCGATGAGGCAGCCGACCACGGTGAGGCCGAGCACGGAGGCGGCGGCAGTGAGGTTGGGAAGCTTCTCGCTGAAGTCGGTGACGAGCTTCACGCCCTGCTTGTAGCCGAACTCGAGGGCGTGCATGCGGACCCAGAAGATGGCCAGGATGAGCGCGAACCAGATGCCGGCTCCCACGGGGTTGCCCTCGATGGCCATGTAGGCGGCGATGGAGCCCATGATGGTCGGGATCATGGTCATGAGCAGGGAGTCGCCGACGCCGGCGAGCGGTCCCATGGTGCCGATCTTCAGGTCTTGGACGGCGTCCGCCGCCGCTAGGCCGTCGCGTTCCTCCATGGCCACGCAGGCGCCAAGGATGATGGCGGCGAGCCAAGGCTGGGTATTGTAGTAGCGGAAGTGGTTGTTGAGCGCTTGCTTATAGTCCTCGTCGTTCGTGTAGATCTTCCTCAGGACCGGCGAGAGGGCGTAGGCGACTGAGGCGCCCTGCTGGGTCTGGTAGTTGAAGGTGCACACGCTCATGAGCCAGCGCCAGTTCGCGTTGCGCAGATCCTTCTTGGTGACCTTGTAGCCGGAGGGCTTGCCCTCGGCGACGGCGGTGATGTTCTCGTTTTCCATGGTTACTCATCCTCTCCGATGAAGGCGTCTGCGGAAGCGTGGGCGGCGAGCTCGGTGTCCCTCTCGGCACGCTGGTAGAACGCGATCGCGAGGGCAACGCCGACGATGGCGGCGCCGATGATGGGCACGTTCAGGAAGGCCGAGAGGAAGAAGCCGACGAGCAGGTACTGGAAGTACTTGCCGGTGGGCATGTAGCGGAGCAGCATGGCGATACCGATGGCCGGGAGCATCTTGCCGGCGAGGGTGAGACCGGAGAGGAACCACTGAGGCATGACCTCGAGGAGCCAGTTGACGGCGGGCTGGCCGAGCGTCACGGAGACAAAGACGGGCAGGGCGGCGCACAGGCCGAAGAGCGCGGGGCAGACCCACAGGATGGCGTTCATCTGATTGAACTTACCCTCGTTGCAGAACTTCTGGGACTTCTCGACGACGAAGCCGTTGAGGATCTTGACGATGACGTCGAGCTGGATGCCGAGCATGCCGACCGGCAGGCCGATGGCGAGGCCCGTGTCCGCGCCCAGGGTCACGCCGTAGGCGGTGGCGATGATGGCCATCGTGCCGTAGTCGGGAATCGACGAGCCGCCGAAGCCCGCGACGCCGAGCTGCATGAGCTGGATGGTGCCGCCGATGACGAGGCCGGTCTGCCAGTCGCCCATGACGACGCCGGTGATAAGGCCCCAGAAGACGGCATAGTTGACGAAGATCATCGGGATGCCGTAGTAGTCCACGTGCTTGATGAAGGCCAGCAGCGTCAAAAGGACGACCTGCAGGATAGTGAAGTTGACCATGATCCCTCCTTAGATGAGGTCGGCGACGGAGACGGGCTTGTCGGCGGGCACGAACTGTGCCGTCACCTTGACGCCGCGGGCGATGAGCGCCTTGTAGCTCTGGACGTTCTCGGCGGAGGCATAGGCGCGCTGGGTGAGCTGGACGCCGCCCTCCTTGACGAGCGAGCCGCCGACGATCAGCGACGGGAGCTCGATGCCCGACTCGACCAGGTGAAGGATCGTCTCGGGCTCCTTGGCGATGACAAAGACCTTCTCGCGGTCGTACTTGCCCGCCGCGAAGTTCTTGAGCGCGGTCTGCTCGGAGATGATCGAGACGGCCATGCCCGCGGGGCGCGCCATCCTCATAGTGGACTTCAGGACCTCGTCGCCGGCGACCTTGTCGTCGATGACCATGACTCGGGTCGCGCCCGACACCGGGGCCCACTGCGTCACGATGATGCCGTGAAGCAGGCGATTGTCGATTCGTGCCATAACAACACTCATGTTTGCTCCTATCAAATGAAGTTTTACGTTCGGTACTGCCTCGGCGCTATCCGGATTCGCGCCGGGCAAGGGGTTATCGGATTATTGAGGACGCGCAGTCAGCTTGCGGCGGCGCGGGGAAGGTCACTCGTCGAGCAGGAGGTCCGAGGAGCCGAGGCGCTCTTCTCGCGCCGGGGCGGCGCTCACGCTTATGTAGTCGAAGACATATGCGATCTCGCTTACGGGAACCTCTACGCGATAGCGCGTCGAGATGCTCGAGAAGCTCTGCCTGAAGGACTCGATGAAATCGGCACGCTCCTCCTCGAAGCGGTCCTGACCAACGTAGGTCTCAATGGGGTTTCTGGTAACAAGGCGCTCGACGAGACAGCAGAGGTGGACGTAGAGCCCAATGATGGCGTTGCTGCCGATCTTCTCGCCTGTCCTGCGCTGAAGCTCGTGCACGGCGCTCTCGATCTCGTGGAATAGCCGCTCCGGGTCGAGGATGGTGATGGAGCGGATGACGTTCTGCAGCGTCATGTTCGAGAGCAGCTTCTCGTGGAAAGAAGAGAGCTCGGAAGCGTCAAGCCACCTGCCGAACACGGCATCAACCTTAGAGGCGGACGCCGTCGACATGATGTCCTCGAGGGCGACGAAGGGGACGGAGGCGACCCCGGGGTCTCCCGTGCCGATGACGGCGCAGACGCGGTGCTCGGAGAAAACGGCGTCATTCGACCCGTTCGCGACGAGCTGCTTGAAGGGCCTCGTGAGCAGGCGCGCGCCTATGGTGCGCGGGAGGCTCTGCGAGACGAGCTGGCGTATCCTCTCCGCGGCGTCGACCCCGGACTCGGAGCAGAAGACGATGGCGTCCTCACGGTTGATGCGCTCGATCACCTTGCAGTGCGTCACGCACGCGGCGGTCGCATCGCCAAGAACCTCGGCGATGGACTTGCCGCCGAGCAGCCCGACCCCGATCTCGAGCGCAAGACCGGTAGAGACGTTGTTCACCACGCCGATAGTGGAGTCGGTAACGTTCTCGAGGGCCTTATAGGCCTCCTCCAAGGAGCCCATGTCGACGAGGAACACGACCCCGGTGCAGTAGGAATGGCGGTCGACGAGGCGCTGGAGCGGACCGACGATGTCCTTCAGCTGCTGGTCGTAGGGCATGTCGACAGCCTCGTACACATGCATGCCGAGCATACGGTTCGCCGCGTCGGCGATGCTCGTCGCCGTTGAGTAGCCGTGGGACAAGATGACGCAGAGCGTCCGAAGGGCCTTCGCATCGCGAGACTCCGATGCGACGCACAGCGTCAGAAGCGTCTTCGTGAAGTGATCGAGCGAGATTCCCAGCGCCCCTTCCACGTCTGCGGCGACCTGATCGGAGACGCTCGAGGCAAACGGTAATTCGGAGGTCACGGCACCGAGGAGATGGGAGATTTGCTCCGCACAGGCAGACTTTCGCTTAGCCAGGCCGATGCCCGGCCACAACTGCAGGCAAATCTCCTGGGCCAGTAGAAAAGCGACCTTCCTCGAAAGCTCGATGCCATAAGAAGAGCCTGCGTCGGCAAGGACCGCGCCCACGATGCGCTCGAAGGCGCGCGACCTCGAGGAGGTAACGCCGCGGCCGAAGATCAAGTGATCCTCAACGCCGCGCACAGCGGAGACAGCTTGCGAGACGAGCTCGGAGACAGAGAGCTCCCCGGCGCAGAATCGCTCATCGAGAGAGCACAGGGCATCGAGCGCCTGCTCGACCGGCCCTGTGCTCTCGGCGGCATCCAGGGACGCGTCGATCAGAACGCCATCGTCGGGCTGTTGATCGATCTGCGCGGAGGAGAGGAGCCCGCTGGGAAGAAGATACGGGCGAACGACGACGTAGTCGCCCTCGCGATTGAGGAACGCTTTGGCGCAGCAGTTCGTCACGCAGGCGCGCAAGCCGGCGATGTTATCGGAAAAGTCCGCGTTCACGAGGCAACGGTATGCGCCGCGACTGATCTTCACATCAGAACCGATTCGGCACCCCTCGCTGCGCAGGAAGCTCAAGATGAGATCCTCGCGCTCCTCGGGGGTCCGCTCCTTGAGTGAGGGGACGCGGGCACAGATGGGCATTTTGCTGTAGGCCGAGGAAACCTTCAGGTCATCGGCGGAAAGCGTCGTCGAAAGAACGAGGCGAGCGCGCGGCGCATCCTGGGAGGCATCGAGCCCGAGGGCCGTCGCAAGGCAGTGCTCCATCGCAGAGGGAGAGAGTGCCTCGATGCCGTTGACAAAAACCACACCCCCGCGCGATTTCGCGATCGACTCGTCAAGAAGCCCGTTGAACGAGGCGGCGTCCGGGACCCCGGCGCAGTCGATGCGCACATAGGAGGAGTCGCGGGACAGCAAGCCCTGGTTCTTGCCGTACTCGTACACAAGGCGAGAAAGGAAAGACTTACCGACACCCACGCCGCCGCTCAAGAGGATGGGTAGGCCAAACGGAGGGTACTGAACCGCAGCCTTGCACTGCTCGACAACGGAGCTGAGGCTCAGGTCGAAGCCCACGGCACGCGCGAAGTCACGGTGATCGGCGATTCCCGTCGCCTGGATGAGGTCGGCGAGCGAGGCGTACTCGCTTGCAGAGAGCTTTACCTGAAAACGCTTCTGGAACGCGCGGCGATGAAAATAACGGACAGGCCTGCCCGCCACCTTAACCACAAGGCCGGCGCGAACAAGGTCGTTGAGGTACTGGCTCGCCAGGCTCCTGGAGATGATGAGCGTCTCGGCGATGTCGGAGGTGGACAGACGGGCAAGGTCGTCGAGCGAGACGGCAGAGGTGAGGGCCTCGAGATGCTCGAGAATCCTGTCCCTCATGTCGACGGGCTTCTTTGCCAAGCTGTCCTGTGCGGTCTTGTCCATGACTTCTTACCTCCTTGTACAAGGAGTATAAGGGGAACACAGAGAACGGAAGGGGGCGCGTGGGGGAATCAACAGCCCCGAGGAGAAGTTCACCACTTGAGGGGCAGAAAACAACGGCCATTGAACATTCAGGGCCGACGCTCAACACTTCGGCTCGACACTTCGCTTTGGAAAGGGCCCTGCGCGCCGGGGTCCCAACATAAAGAAGGGCCCCGGCGCGCAGGGCCTAAAGCTTAACCATGCGCGCGGCGAAGCGGGCGCAGTCGCAGGCGGCCTTCTTCTCGAAGGTGTTGTAGTCGACGACCTGGCCCTCGGCGCAGGGCTTGTCGCTGATGGCGCGCACGACGACGAGGGGCACGCCGTTGAGATAGGCGGCCTGCACGATGGTGCAGCCCTCCATCTCGCAGCACAGGTCGCCGAAGGTCGCGAGGATGCGCTCCTTCTGTTCCGCGGGCGAGACGACTCGGTGGGCAAGGTCCTCTCAAAAGGGGTCGTCCGACGCCGCAAGGCCTCGATGACCGACTACCGCCTCGAGCAAGTGGCGGATTACCTCTACACTATCGAACTTGCCTTGGTCAAGTACGAGGCCAAGGAGAACGGTGAGACGTACAACAAGTTCTTCGGAGGTATAGGCTCTTTCAAGAGGAGCTGGCTCAAGCAAGCCCGCAACAAGCGGATATAGGTGGTTCCGCAGTCTCGCAGGGAGCGGTCGTCTCTCCTCCGGCCAGGGCCCCAAGCGACACGCTTCGAGCAGCGATAGCGAAACGCAAGCAACGGCGTCGCGGGCGCCTCGTGCGCCATAGTGTCCATGTGGTCATCTCCTATCGTCTCAGCGTGGTAGCTGAAGATTCTAGGCGCTGGCCACACCCCTTTTCCGGGGCGCCAACACCAACGTTTAGCACACAAGGAGTTTGACGAGATGGCTCAGCAAGTATTGAATCTATCCGCCCATGCAGCCACGTCGAATAACTCCAGATTGGGGTAACTGACCGTTTCGCCCGTTTCTTTAAGACAGGCCTCCGCGGCGTTGCACAGCGAGCTCGCGAGCGACGCCGCATCAACGCGGAACGTCACGCTCTTAGTCGCACGCATCCCGCTCTTGGGCGACGGCCAGGAAGAGCAGAGGGCGTTGCACCCGTGGAGGACAAGCTCGAACTTGTAGTCGTAGTCGAAGCTCTCGTCTTTCTCGGGAGCATCGACCGACACATCGTAGTCGCCTGAATGCAACAGGGAGCACCGGAGCTTCCAGCACATCTTCCCATTAAAGATTTGACCTGGAATCGTTTCACCTTCGTTCGAGGGGTCTCCCGAAAACAGGAAGTCGTTTGCCGCCCAGTCATCAAACCACTTCACATACTGCCGCCCCGCCGCTCTCTTCCCGTTATGAAGGACGAGATTGGGATAAAGAAGCTGCCCCATGGCGTCGGGAATGGTAAGGGAAGACATAAGGGCTGGGATAAGGCAGTCTTTCTCAACCGCATTTCTAATCGATTCGACGAGTAGCTTCATTTTGATGCCTCAAAAAGTCTATGCGGTCTTATGCGAAGAAACGGCCGATCGGCCATGAGCCGAGCGTCGTTCGTGCCTCTTCGTCAAGTGACGCTCTGAGCGCAGAGGCCATGTCCGAGTCTCCGCGCAAGGCTGCTGCGCATGCTTTCGACAGCGCACTATCTGAATTCAGCTGGATTGCCATTAACTCAGATTTCTCCTCGCTAGTAAGATCTCGCTTTCGAGCGGCAATTTGATATCGATTTATCAGGGTTGCCTCTCGATCCGCAAAAGCTTCCAGGGCGTCTACGGTCATCTCGCAGCATTTCAGCAACTCTTCCTTACAGCACGCATCTTGATCGTAGGCTGATAGCATTTCAAGCATCTTGTCGTTGACGTAGGCAGAGCTAACTTCGGTGACTGGATACTGCTTCAACGTAGCGGCAAACACCTCGGCATCGATATTGGCAAGCCTCATATAGTCCTGCATCGTTTGGACGAACAGAGGCGCGACGACTACGGGGGCATCCCCCTCGCCCCGGAAGAACACCGAGACCGTCAGGTCATCCAGTCGAAGCCCATCGACCATTCGGTACATATCTTCAGATACTTGGTAAAACACGAGCTTAATCGGATGGTTCCCCAGATTGATATATCCGAATCCGTTTTGCCAATCCTTGTAGTGGAGGGGTGCGTTCTCAACCAATCCCTTGTAAATTGTCTCGATGTTTCTTAAATCCTGAGTGGTCAACGCACTGATGTCGAGCTCTGGCTTGTAATGAAGAGCGTCGACAACCCGCTTGATAATCTCCAGCGACTGCAATCGACTCTCAAGGGCGTCGAGGTCGCCTCCGCTCAACTTGCACCCGCGAGCAAAGCCGCTTCCGTCTATGGAAAGCGTACCGGTTTGCATCAATGCGCGCATGAGGGCCAACTCTTCCATGCGCTCGACAAGAGTTCCGGTCTCGCTGAGGGTGATTGTGTTGGTGGAGAGGCATATGTCGAAACCCCTGAAGAAAACGTGCTCGCCATTCTCATTTTCTCCGGCCATGACCACCGCATTTAGGGAAACATCACCAGAGCTGACGTCATGCCGAGACCCAATCGCGACGCCAACTATGTTTTCAAGCTTATTCAAGGGATACAGCTCTCCCCAGGGGCTCTTCCCGTAGATATACAGCCCGTTCCTGTATGGAGCCAAGCTTGCGGGCGACTCGCCCTCGAGCAGCTCGATTCCAAACTCGCACTCATCAAAGCAAAGGCCGGCGTCCTTAAATTCCTCGATTGTCTTGGGGGCGATGCCGGCGACTGCTCGCTGCTTTGCTCTGTCCTTGACCGCCCTTCTGACAAGCCGCGTCAATTCCGCCGCGTCTGATGGAAGCCGGTCGAAACGCAAAGAGATGCGCTCTTGTTGCTCCGGAATATCGGCCAGAATCTTCTTTAGGTCATAGGGAAGCAAAAGTCTGTAGAAAACCTCCGCTGAACGAGCCTCGCTCCCACAGTAGACGTAAAAATAGATGCAGCCTCCAGCAATGTTGAGATAGTGCCTGAGGTCTGAAACTCGAACTTGCCGCTTAGGTCGGTCCGATTTTCTTTTCGAAGTGGTCCCCTTGACCTGAAGCGGCAACTGGCCTTCAACGGTCTCAATCGTGAAGGAAGAAGACGAGTAGACTTGCAGGTGCCCGTCGGTGCATTCGGTCTTGTCGTTCTCATCTATATACGCATAGACGCAAGCGACATCGCCGAAAGCCTGCTTGACAGCATTGACCGCGTTCTGCTCGATTTTGCGATTGTCCAAGCTTCTCCTTACTGTTTTAGATCGTCAGCAAACCGATGTCAGGCATGTTTCTCACTTGACCTAACTGCCTCGCGATGAATCGCATGGCCCTAGAGGAAAAAGTCCCTCGCGCTCACGATGCGGATGCCGTCGATATCCGTGTCGTAGGAACCCTGCCTCACGACCACGATCTTCTCGTGGTTGTCTCGTATCGACTTCAGAGGGGCGATCTCTCGCTCCCTGGTCTCGCTTGCGAACATCTCGTCAGTCGCCTGCACGTAGAGCACGCGCCCGTCCTTCGTCGCAACGAAGTCGACTTCCTTGCCATAGAGCTTGCCCACATGCACGCTCCATCCTTCGTAGAGCAGCTGGAGATACACGGCGTTCTCGAACAGGCGGCCAGTATCCGTGACCCTATAGCCGGCCATCCAGGTCCTGAAGCCGGTGTCGACGATGTACTCCTTTGGGTTCGTCTTGAGGAGCGCCTTGCCGTGCAAATCGTAACGCGTGGCACGATAGAACAGGAAGGCCTCCTCAAGCGCACCCACATACGAGGAAACGGTCTTGTTCGTGGTCTTCGGCCCCGCAGAAGTTAACGCGCCGGCGATTCGACTCGACGAGCACTCGTTGCCGATGTTGTCCGCCAGGAATTCGGCCACATGGCGCAGCAGGGAAGGGTCAGTCACCGCACTTTTGCCCTTCCCGCGCTCACGGTTGACAATATCACGCACGGCGATGGCTTCGTAGACGCCGGACATGTACGCCGAGTGCTGCGCCTGGGTCGTCGAGAGGGATGCGATGGCTGGCATGCCCCCGTACTCAAGGTAACGAGTAAGCATGTCGTCGAAGAGAACGGGATCCCCCTCGGGAGTGAGAGCCACCGAAGTTCCCGATACGAACTCGATTCCGCAGAAGTCGGCGAACTCGGAGAAGGACAGGGGCAGCATCTTTACCTCTACGTAGCGCCCGGAGAGATAGGTGGCCAGCTCGCTCGAGAGAAGATACGCATTCGAGCCCGTGAGGTAGATGTCGCAATCGAAGTCGATCCTCATTGCGTTGACCGCATCCTGCCAGCCATCGATTCTCTGGGGCTCGTCTATGAAAACGTAGGTGCGACCCTTGTCCGACAGGCGCCCGCGAACGTAATCATAAAGCTGGTCCTCCGTCTTGATGCCCGTACCCTTGCTTTCCAGGTTGACGCTCACAAAGCCGCGGCCAGCGACTCCTTCAGACTCGACGGCCATCCTAATTAGATCGAGAAGGCTCGACTTGCCGCACCTGCGCACGCCCGTGATCACCTTGATGAGGTCGGTGTCACGGAAGAGCATCGCCTCCTCGAGGTATCTATCGCGGTTCCTGAGTCTGCCACCCTTCAAAAGCTGCTCCTAAAACTCGAATCTGGTTACACTTTTAGGAGTATCGTAACTCCACGCCACAAGATGAGCAAAGAGCGCACCTCGAGACGGATCGACCAAGGGGATTACGCACCTGCCGGGAGGCAGGGCAGCTTGCTCGATCGACGCGGACTACCAATTGATAAACCCCAAAAGCCGGACCGCACGGCGGCGCTCGTTTCGCTAAATCGGCTTGATGGGATGGCGAATCACGGTCTTGAGCTTCTCCGGCGCGTACTTGCGCGGGTCGGAGAGGTAAATCTCGTGACAGAGGCGGGATTCGGAGAAGTCGGGCGCATATCCCCGTTCCGCCGCAAATGCACGCATGGCGCCTATGATCGTCAGCTCGTCATCGTAAGGCCCGTATAGCAATGGGCGCGGATTCGGAAGATGCCGCGCCCATTGGCAAACACTATAGCATAGAATCGAACGTCTGTTCTACTCCCACTCGATGGTCGCGGGCGGCTTGGACGTGATGTCGTAGCACACGCGGTTGGCGCCGGGAACCTCGGCAACGATGCGGCCGGAGATGCGGGCCAGCACGTCGTAGGGCAGTTTGGCCCAGTCGGCGGTCATGGCATCGCTGGACTCGACGGCACGCAGGATGATCGGGCGCTGATAGGTGCGCTCGTCGCCCATAACGCCGACGGACTTAATGTCGGGCAAAACCGCAAAGTACTGCCAGCAGCTGTGCTCGGAGTTGCGCTCGCCGGTCTGCTCAAACAGACGCTGGTTGTAAGCGTCGAGCTCCTCGCGCACGATAGCGTCGGCGTTCTTGAGGATCTCGAGCTTCTCCTTGTCGACCGCACCGATGATGCGGATGGCAAGACCCGGGCCCGGGAAAGGCTGGCGGAACACGATGTGACCCGGCAGGCCCAGCGCCAGACCAAGCGCGCGGACCTCGTCCTTAAAGAAGTGGTCGAGCGGCTCAATGAGGTCAAAGTGCACGCCCTCGGGGAACGGGATCAGGTTGTGGTGGCTCTTGATGGTGGCCGTCTTGCCGCCCGTCTTGCGAGCTCCGGACTCGATGATGTCGGGGTAGATAGTGCCCTGAGCCAGGTACTTGACCGGCTTGCCATCGGTCTCGAGCTGCTGCGCCACGGCGAAGAACTCTTTCCAGAACTGCGTACCGATGATGCGGCGCTTCTCCTCGGGCTCGGTCACGCCGGCCAGAAGCTCGGCATAACGGTCCTCGGCGTGGACGTGAATAAAGTCGACGTCAAACTGCTTGGTGAAGACCTCCTCCACTTGCTCGGGCTCGCCCTTGCGCAGCAGGCCGTGGTTGATGAACACGCAGGTCATCTGCTTGCCCACGGCGCGGGCGCCCAGCGCAGCCACGACGGAGGAGTCGACGCCACCGGACAGAGCCAGAATCACGCGGTCGTCGCCGACCTTCTCGCGAAACTCGGCCGTCATGGTCTCGACCAGGTTGTCCATGCTCCAGTTGGGCTCCAGGCCGCAGATCTCAAACAGGAAGTTGCTCAGCAGCTGCTGACCGTACTCGGAATGCTTGACCTCGGGGTGAAACTGCGTGGTGAAGATCTTGCGCTCGACGCACTCCATGGCGGCAACCGGGCACACGTCGGTGCTGGCGGTAACGGTAAAGCCCTCGGGTACCTCGGACACGGCGTCGCGGTGGCTCATCCACACAGTCTGCTCCATGGGCGTGGAGTTAAAGAGCTTGGCGCCGGCCGTGCGCGTGATGGTGGCGCGGCCGTACTCGCCCACCTCGGAGTGGCCGACCTTGCCGCCAAGCGTCACGGCCGTGATCTGATGGCCATAGCAAAAGCCCAGGACGGGAAGGCCCAGGTCAAAGATGGCAGGATCGATGGACGGAGCGTCCTCGGCATACACAGAAGCCGGGCCGCCGGAAAGGATGAGCGCAGAGGCGTTCATCTCGCGAATCTCGTCGGCCGAGATGTCGCAGGGGACAATCTCGGAATACACGTTGAGGTCGCGGACGCGACGGGCAATGAGCTGACCGTACTGCGCACCAAAGTCGAGTACGAGGACCTTTGCGGAAGCCTTTTGATCCATGGTTCCCCCTCTTGTTGGCGGGGAGCCGGTGCCCACCCGCATGAATGAACGAAAATAGCCTTCATAGTGTACACGTTATATGGGGTTTCTCGCCCCTCGCAGCCATCAGCGCACGGCAAACGCACGACCTAGGCCCCTATTTGACGGCAATTGAAGTGTTACCAAACGTTACAGATGATGTAATACGTTTGAACATTGGACGCCCTGTGCCACAATACTGCCGAACGACTCCGCCCTTGCGGCGGCAAATACGATAGGAATACCAGCATGAAGCGCATCCTTCTCATCGCCACGGGCGGCACCATCGCATCGACCGAGGACGGCAACGGCCTCTCCCCCGCCCTGACCGGTGAGGAGCTCGCCCAGAGCGTCCCCGAGATCTCAGGCCTCTGCGAGCTCAACGTCGTGCAGCCCATGAACATCGACAGCACCAATATGCGCCCGAGCGACTGGATGCGTATCCGCGACGTCATCGTCAAGGGCTATGCCGACCACGACGGCTTCGTGATTCTACACGGCACCGACACCATGAGCTACACCGCGGCAGCACTTTCCTATCTGATTCAGGACAGCCCCAAGCCCATCGTGCTCACCGGCTCGCAAAAGCCCATGGGCAACCCCTTTACCGACGCCAAGCTCAACCTGTACCAGAGCCTGCTCTATGCGCTCGACGAGCATTCGCACGATGTGTCGATCGTGTTTGGCGGCGTCGCCATTGCCGGCACGCGCGCCCGCAAGCAGCGCACCATGAGCTTTAACGCGTTCATTAGCGTCAACTATCCGCCCATTGCCTACATCCGCAACGACCGCATTGTGCGCAACGGGCTCCACGGCACTCATCAGGGCGAAAACCCGGTGCGTTTCTACGACAGCATCGACCCGCGCGTATTTGTACTCAAGCTTACGCCCGGTGTAAACCCGGGCATCCTCGACGCCCTTGCCGATAGCTACGACGCCGTGATTCTGGAGACCTTTGGCATTGGCGGTATTCCCGAGTTTGGCGAGTCGGGCGAGTCGTTCCAAGAGGCAATTTTCCGCTGGGTCGATTCGGGTCGCACCGTCGTTATGACCACGCAGGTCCCCGAAGAGGGCCTCGATCTGGGCATTTATGAGGTCGGCCGTGCTTACGCCAATCATCCGGGCATTCTGCGCGGCGACGACATGACCACCGAGACGCTCGTGGCCAAGACCATGTGGGCACTCGGCCAGTCACGCGATGCGGCCGAGATCCAGCGCCTGTTCTACAGCCAAGTCAACCACGACCGCATCCCGATGGCGTAATCCCTAAGGCAGTTCCACTTATCGCAGCCTCAAACGACAGGTGGTCCCCCTCGGGCCGTGCAAAAATCGGAGTATTCTGCTATTTCTCCGCCGGAGACATAGAATCGGCCGATTGTTAGACGAACTTTTAGGGCGAAGAGGCCGTCTAGTAAATATTTATTCCACATTTTTATTAAGCGTGTGGATTAACTACTGTCAAAAAGGCAAAGCCAGCCGCTCGAGCTACCATCTACGGCTGAACAAGTGCTGAATACTCGCGATTTTGCACATCGAAACCAGGGGGACCCGCCCAAAGAGCGTCAATTAGCAGCGAGGAACGCCCTATTCGATACCCTCAAGAAGCTCTGACACCGTCATGCCGAGTGCGGGCGCGATCTTAAATAGAACCTTGAGCGTGAAATTTGCCGTCCCATCTTCGATTCGGTCGAGGTAGGGTCGGCTGATTCCTGTCGCCACACAAAAATCAACCTTGGAGATACCAAGGTCCCTGCGTGTCTCTTCGACCCGCCTGCCAAGAATCTGTTTCGCACGTTCGTCCATGCAGCCGAGTTTGAAATGGAGCCGAACATAAACGTAAACTATAGTTTACGTTTTCCCGAATACACAGGAGTTTTCTATGTCGGGTTCTTCGGTCCGCATGTACCGAGCCACGCTTCGCACAAACAGCGCGCCGCCCAAGCTCGTCGTCGTTGAAGCTGAATGCCTTTCGCCCGATGAGCGCACAGCATTTGCATTGCTATCAAGTCGCGTCGCCGCCGTTCTGGTCCCTTGCCCGGCGCGAGGTGAACTTGCCATCCGATGCCAAACGCACGGCTGCTCGCTCAATCAGGCTGCCGTAATCGCAACCAGCCAACGAGGCCTGCCGCTCCTTTTAGAAGCCGGTATCGCACTCGCCCTTCGCGGCGCCGGATACGAAAACGAGGCCGCCGCCGATGTAGTCTTTCGACCACGATCGAGCGGCGGCCTCGCAGCAGCCATTGAATATGCGTGCAGGCTCGTTGCTTAAAAGGACAAGCTAGAAACCAAAGCCAAAGCCCGTTCCGGTAATCGCCGAGTACATAAAGTAAACGTTGATCACGTTGAGGAACACACCCGTAATGCAACCGTTGCGCAGGTAGCGCTCGCACACGATGCGCGCCATGGCGGCGGAGTCGTCATTGTTCTTGGCTTGGCGTCCCGCCGTAAAGTACGTCGCCACGCTCAGCAGCAGATTGAGTACCGGCAGTGCCAGCAGCTCGTAGCTCTTACCCCAGCGCGTCACCTCGCCGGCGGCGTTAAACTTCGTTGCCACCTCGGGGCCAATGTTGGGGATAACACACGCTGCGACCACCAGCGGAATCACCGCAAGTACGAGCAGCGCAATACCCATGTAGCCAGCTTTTTTGCCATATTTGAACATATGCGTCGTCCTTACACGTTAAAGCGGAAGTGCACGACGTCGCCATCGGCCATGACATAGTCCTTGCCCTCAATACGCAACTTGCCGGCGGCCTTGGCGCCCTGCTCGCCGCCGAGCTCGATGTAGTCGTCGTAGCCAATGACCTCGGCCTTAATAAAGCCGCGCTCAAAATCGGTGTGGATGACGCCGGCGGCCTGCGGGGCGGTCGCGCCCTGACGAACCGTCCAGGCCTTGACCTCCATCTCGCCGGCCGTAAAGAACGACTGCAGGCCGAGCAGCTTGTAGGCAGCCTGAGCGAGCACGTCCAGGCCGGGCTGCTCCAGGCCCAGGCTCTCCAGGTAGTCGGCGGCGTCCTCGGGATCGAGCTCGGAAAGCTCTGCCTCGATCTTGGCGCAGATGGGCAGCGGCTTGACACCATCGATGGGCGCCAGATCGTCGTTGAGCATATCCTCGTCCACGTTGGCCACATACAGGATGGGCTTCATGGTGAGCAGGAACAGCCCCTTGGCGGCGGCACGCTCCTCGTCGGTCATCTCCATGGATGCGGCGCGCTTGCCCTCGTTGAGCCAGGCAAGCAGGCGCTTGGCAACCTCGAACTTGGGCATGAGCTCCTTGTCGCGCTTGGCCTCCTTCTCGAGCTTAGGCAGCTGCTTCTCGAGCGTGCCCATGTCGGCCAGGATGAGCTCGGTCATGATGGTGTCGGCATCGCCGGCGGGATCGACGAACTCGCCCGTGCGGCCCACCTCACGCATGACGTTGGGGTCCTTAAAGTAGCGCACGACCTCGCAGATGGCGTCGGTCTCGCGAATGTTGGCCAGGAACTGGTTGCCCAGGCCCTCGCCCTCGTTAGCGCCCTTCACCAGACCTGCGATGTCGACGAACTCGACCGTCGCCGGCACAATGCGGCCCGGGTTAACGATGTCGGCAAGCTTTTGCAAGCGGCTATCGGGCACGTCGACGATACCCACGTTGGGGTCGATCGTGGCAAACGGGTAGTTGGCGGCAAGGCCGGTCTTTTTGGTAAGCGCGGTGAACAGCGTCGACTTGCCCACGTTGGGCAGGCCCACGATACCGATGGAAAGGGACACGACAGCTCCTTTTGGTACAGGTACTTCAAACCGTATAAGTATAGCGCCGCCGCAGCATCCGGGCGAATCCGGACACCGCGGCGGCGCAAATGAAGCAGAGATAGAGCTCGCTGACTAGTCCGCGAGCTTCTCCACCTGATCGAGCATCTTGTCAAGCTTGGCCTTTGCCTCGGCCTTGGCCTTCTGGGCCTCTTCGTGGGCCTTGGCCTTCTGAGCGGCCTTTTCCTCGGCCTCGGGGTCGACAACGACCAGATTGGACGCATCGTGCTCGACCAGCTTGAGCGCATGCTCGGGGCACACCTTGACGCAGGCTCCGCAACCTAGGCAATACGTGGACTCCAGTGCAAAGCGACCGCTTCCCACCAAATCGCAGGCAAACGTGGGGCACACGTTGACGCACTCGCCGCATGACGTGCACTTGTCAAAATCGCATTCCGGTGTGCTCACCTGCATATTCTGGGCAAGCTCGGGGTGGTTCTGCAGCGTCGAGAGCACCAGCTGCCGCCCGTGCGTGAGCGAACGGCGACGCTTGGTCGTCGTGGTGCCGCACATGGTGTTGAGCGTGCGCTCGAGCTGCGTGATCTGGTGACGGTGAGCCTTCAACTTCTGCGTCACCGAGGCCAGCGCCGCCGTCGCCGGATTGAGCTTGGTCACCGTCAGGCCCGTGGTGCGGGCAATCTTATCCATGTACTCCTTGCGCTCGTACTCGCGGCGCTTATGGCATTTGAGGCTCTTGGGGTCGACCTCCAGGCCCATGCCCGTACCCGCCCACTCCTCGGCGGTAGCAATGGCCTCGCCCAAAATGTCCTCGCCACCGGTGTTGCGGCACTTATCGCACACGCCCAGTGGCAGGTAGACGCTCACGTTGGGATAGTCCGCCAGTACCGAGAACCAGGTCTCGGCCGTAATATCGCCCACGCAGGCAACGACGACCTCGTTTTCGCGCGGTATGCGCTTAAGGGCGCGCGTGCAGGTAACGTAGGCGGTCTCGTGGCTCGTGGCAGCAGAGACGATATCGTCATACAGGTTTTTGGGCGCCAGGCGCGGCGAGATGATTGCCTCGGTCGGACAGGCAGCGGCGCACAGGCCGCACTTGCGACAGGAGTCGAGGATCTCGATGGCGTCTTCCTCGACCTCGATAGCGTTGACCGGGCACACGTCCATGCACGCAGTGCAGCCGCTCTTTTCGTTTTTGCAGGTCAGGCACGGAATGGTGTTACCGCGCGGACGCTCCTTGTAGTCGGCAGGATTCCATTGCGGCGCCGACGGATCGAGTGCATCGGTCACACCGCCAAGCGGGTTTTTAAGAAAGTCGAAACCCTTGCTGATCTCGATAATGTCATCAAACAGATCGTGTTCCTGCGCCATGCGCGGCCCCTCCCTGAGCAGTGCAAACAAGCAAGAGATAATGATACGCTATCGGCCCACGCCTCGGGCAAATTACACGCGGCGCACCTTGAGGGAAATAACCCATGGCCTATCGCCGCCCCGATTGCACAAGGTCAATCAAGCGCCAAGCTATGCCTCGCACATGAGCTGCACGAGCTTCTGTTTGGTCACCTTGGCCTGCTCGTTGGCCATATTGCGCTCGTTTCTAAAGACCGCATCCGCAACGCTCATCAGATCGGTATCGGAAATCTCGCCAAGTCCCAGCTCCGCGAGCGTCGTCGGTAGACCAACGCGCTGGCAAAACTCGAGCACCTGATCAAGCTCGGGCGCACGCTCCAGGCGCAGCTGCACCACCAGGCCAAATGCCACGGCCTCACCATGCATGGCCTTGCACTCGGGCAGAATCGTCAGGCCGTTGGCTATGGCATGGGCAAGCGCTAGGCCACCACTCTCAAAGCCAACACCCGAGAGCAGAATATTGCACTCGATCAGGCGCTCAACCGCTGGCGATGTACGGCCCTTTTTGAGATCGCGCTTGGCAGCGACGCCGCACTCCATGAGTGTGTCATAGCAGGCACGAGCCGCAACCAAGGCCAAGTGTCCCGGCGCGCCACCGTGTTCGTTGACGCCGTGCGCCGCGGCGCACGAACGCGCCTCGAAGTACGTTGCCAGTGCGTCGCCCATACCAGCGACTGTCATGCGCAGCGGGGCCGCCGCGACCACGTTGGTATCGACCACGACCAAGTCTGGATTCTTCTCGAGCATCAGGTAGCGGTCGAACGACCCATCCTCGTGATACAGCACCGAAATCGCGCTGCACGGACCGTCCATCGACGCCGCCGTGGGACATACGCACAACGGCAACTCGGCATAAAACGCAACGGCCTTGGCGATATCGAGCATCTTGCCACCGCCAATGCCCACCACCATGTCGCAATACTCGGCCCGGGCTTCCTTGGCCATTTCGACAACGGCATCTTCCGTACACGGACCGTTGTAAATCTTAAAGAACGGCTCGCTTAGATCTTCATCCAGAAATCCATCGACAATCTGCCTGCACAGCCGATCCTCGGTGCCCTGGTCAAACAATACATAGGCAGCGCAGCCCAACCATGACAAATACCTGCCCTGACGCGAGAGCTCACCCGGCCCCTGAACATACCGACCGGGACCGCCATAAACCATGGGAAGCGCCATACGAGAATCCGCCCTTTCATCAACAACAATTGGTACAAAGCAACCTGACCCCTTTGCACCATAGCAAAAAGGGGCAAAGCCTTCTGTCGGCTTTGCCCCTTCCTTAGCTTGATTTACTCATCCATGAGATAGTAGTGGCCCAGTGCGTCGGCACCCAGGATGGCGTTTGCGACCATCTCGGGCGTCACCTCAAACGGCATGTTGCACATGGTGTCCTCGGGCGCGCACGCGGCCTCGGCAACAATCATGGCCTTCTCGCGCGTAAGCTCGGCAACGCCAAGTTCCTTCATCGTGACCGGTAGGCCCAGCTCAATGCAGAAGCCCAAGACTTCCTCGAGTTTCTCAGTCGGAGCATCCTCGAGTACCAGCTGGACGATGGTGCCAAAGGCGACCTTCTCGCCGTGATACATGCCGTGGCACTCGGGCAGCATCGTCAGACCATTGTGGATGGCATGAGCAGCGGCAAGGCCCGAGCTCTCAAAGCCAATGCCCGAAAGCAGCGTATTGGCCTCGATGATGTGCTCGACGGCAGGCGTGAGCGCGCCCTTCTCCAGCGCGACCTTGGCCTTGACGCCATCGGCCATAAGCGTCTCGTAGCAGAGCTTGGCGAGCGCCAGACCGGCCATTCCGCCCTTGCCGCCGGCGCAGGTGCCGCCGTCGGCATCGTGCGTCGCCTGAGCCTCGAAATAGGTTGCGAGCGCATCGCCCATACCGGAAACCGTCAGGCGCACCGGGCTCGCCGCGATAACCGTCGTATCCATCAGGACGATATTGGGGTTTGCCTTAAGGAAGAGGTACTTATCAAACTGGCCGTCATCGGTGTAAAGCACCGAAAGTGCCGAGCACGGTGCATCGGTCGAGGCAATGGTGGGGCAAATGATAACCGGGGACTCCAGGTAATAGGCGACGGCCTTCGCGGTGTCGAGGGTCTTGCCGCCACCGACGCCGACGATGATGTCGCAACCGTTGTCGCGAGCGAGCGCAACCAGGCGATCGACCTCGCCCTTGGAGCACTCGCCGTTAAAGTCCTCAAACAGCAGCTCGGCCTTGGCCTCGGCAAAGCCGCCCTCGATCTTGGCACCGACGCGCTTCTTGCCCGAAGGCGTCACGATGACGAGGGCCTTAGCGCCGAGCGGCTCGACATAGGAGCCGAGCTTGGCCAGCTCGTCCGGACCCTGGATGTACTTGCTGGGGCTATTGAAAATTGCAGCCATAACTATCCCATTCTCTAAAAAAGAAAGGGGCTCCGTACGGATACGTGCGGAGCCCCTCGTTACGATAACAAGAGTCGATTAGAAATCGATGTCGGTGTCGTAGTAGCAGGCCTTGAGGATCTTCTCGAAGTCGGCAGCCTTGGTCTCACGCGGGTTCTCGGGCGTGCAGGCGTCCTGCTCGGCGTTCGCGGCGATCTCGGGCAGCTTGGCGAGGAACTCCTCCTCGGAAACCATCTGCGGGTTCTCGGCGTCGACCTTCACGCCACCATTCGCGTAATCCTTGATGGACTGCGGAATGTTGAGCTGGTCGTTGAGGTCGCGGATCTTCTGGACGAGCGCAGCGATGAGCTCCTCGTTGGTCTCGCCGGGAAGGTGCAGGATCTCCTTGGCCACGTAAGCGTAACGCTCGGCAGCACGGGGATCCTTGGAGTTCCACTGGATGACCTTGCCCAGGTACATGGCGTTAGCGGCACCGTGGATGATGTGGCCGTTCTCGAAGGCAGCACCGGTCTTGTGAGCCATGGAGTGAACGATGCCGAGCAGGCCCGAGGAGAAGGCGATACCGGCGATGCACTGAGCCTCGTGCATGTGCTGACGGGCCTCATGGTCGCCAGCATAGGACTTGGGCAGCCACTCGACGATCTCGCGGATGCCGTGCAGAGCGTTGGCGTCGGTGAACATAGAGGCGCAGGTGGAAACGTAGGCCTCCATGCAGTGGGTCAGAGCATCCATGCCGGTGTGAGCGCACAGCTTGGCGGGCATGGTGTAGGTGAGCTCGGGGTCGACGATGGCGACATCAGGGGTGATGTTGAAGTCGGCCAGCGGGTACTTGATGCCCTTGGCGTAGTCGGTAATGACGGAGAACGCGGTGACCTCGGTAGCGGTGCCGGAGGTAGAGGAGATGGCGCAGAAATGAGCCTTCTGACGCAGCTCAGGGAAGCTGAACGGCTGGATGATGTTGTCGAAGGACTCCTCGGGATACTCGTAGAAGACCCACATGGCCTTAGCGGCATCGATGGGCGAGCCGCCACCGATGGCGATAATCCAGTCGGGCTCGAACTCGCGCATGGCCTCGGCGCCCTTCATGACCGTCTCGATGGACGGGTCGGACTCGACGCCCTCGAACAGCTTGACCTCGAAGCCGCCTTCCTTAAGGTCGTTCTCGACGTCCTGCAGGAACCCGCCGCGGCGCATAGAGCTGCCGCCAGAAACGATGATGGCCTTCTTGCCCTTGAGGTTCTTCACCTCGTGGCGAGCGCCCTCACCAAAGTACAGATCGCGAGGATTGGTAAAACGTCCCATACTGTGCCTCCTAAACAAGCCCCTCTTAGACTTGCGTATATAACGGAGCACCCAATTGGCTCCGTTAGGACCGGTTTGCGCGTTGCCGGCGATGACAATGCGCGATGTCTAAACGTCTCAACGCTCAGACAAACACTATTTTACCGTTCTGGTTGGTCAGTTATTCACCTAAAGCCGCCAATGATGAAACGTTTTTTCTATCCCTGAAGACCCTTGTGCGGCATTCATACTCCCAAGCTGGGCAAACGTTTTATCAAGGTTGACTACATATCCCGGGCAGGACGGTGCCCCTCCAAAATATGCACCGTTCGCCGCCAAAAATCGACCGTTTGCGGCACCGTGATACCACTCGGTCGTCCAAGGTGCCGACATTTGTGCGACATCCGTCTTCGTGGTGCAAAGGTGCAAGTCCAAGTGCGGCACCCCCGGTGTGCCACATGCGGGTAAACTAGAACCTTATATAGAGATATTTGAACCCTAACCGCAGCAAAGGAGGCCCCATGGCATTCGATCCCATTCAAGAGGATTGCCATCGCCTCGTTCTTGAGGCCTTGCGCCGCGACAATATCCCGCTCACCGACGGTGCCGCCGTAGAGCGTCTGATGGAACAATTCACCCGCAACCCCGCACCGCTCATCGTGCACGACCGCGACCGCGCCGGGCACCTCATTGCCAAGGTGGTCGAGGCTGTCGACTACCGCATTCCCTTTATCCCTGACGATACCCAGGCAGAGCAGGAAGAGGCAGCTGCCGAGAACATGCTCCGCGAGGCAGCCGCGCTCGATCCGGCCAACTGGGATGCCCAGCGCATGCTGACCGCCCTCACCGCCAGCTCCAACGAGGAATACGTACAGTACTTGGCATCCAAGCGCGATGAAGTCGAGCATGACCTGGCGCTCAAAATCGCCTCGGCGCAGGACCCCTACGAGCGTGAGGCCGCAGGCGACCTTACGCGCCGCCCCTATCTGCGCTGGCTTGCCGCCCTTGCATCGCGCGCCCTCATTAGCGGCCGCTATCGCATGTCGCTCGAAGTCGCAAACCGCAGTCTCGACTTTGCCCCCAACGATCCCGCCGGCGTCCGCCACACTGCAATGCTCGCCATGGCAAAGCTCGAATACCCCGCCGAGGAGCTCAAACGGTTTCGCTCTGCACACTCCGTCCCCTATCTCGCCAACACGCCGCTGCGCCGTCGTCCCAAGGACGCGGAGCGCGACTTGGACCCATGGACGCTCATCGCGCTGATGAGCGCTGCCTGGCGCGAGCTGGACTACGAGGGCGCCGAACACTATTTGCGCATCCTCGCACGCTCGTGCCCACACGCGGCCGAGGCGCTCTACTTCCAAACCGAGTTTCCCGATGGCGTCTATGCCCGCGTCAACGTAGGTGCGGGCTCGACCGACGAGCTTGTCCTTGCGCTGTCCGAGGCGACGCCGGTGCTGCAGGAGGGTCTGGGCGCCCCCGACAACGCCAGCTTTGCCGCCTGGGTCGCCACCAACGACATCGTGCGTTCCCAGATCGACGAGCGCATCCTGCGCGCAGCCGAGCAGGGACTTCCATTTAAGGGAGGGGACCTCTAATGGATCCGAGCGTCTACATCCCCGCCTACCTGGAGCGCACCTATCTGGCGTCGCACCCCGAGCTCACCGATGCAGCACGCGAGCTTGTCCATAACGACATTAGCGCGAATCCTCAAAAGTATGCGCAGTCCGAGCATGCCCAAGCGCTGCTGTCCTATGCCGGTGTTCATCGCCACCTGCTCGACGAGCTCCATCGCATCGAGGACATGGGCAGCGACGAGGAGTTCGAGCAGACGCGCAATCGTCTGTTCGACGACATGCGCGATGAGCTGCTCAAGATTGTCCGCGTCGATGCGTATGTCCTCGATGCCCAGCTGCTCGCCATCATCCTGGCCGACACGCCCGTTGACGCCTGCCTGGGCGACCTGATGAAGCTCGAGGCGACCACGGCCGATTACCTGCAGCAAAGCGTGCCCGGGTTCGATATGGAGGCCCCACACTACTGGGCCAATAATGTTTTGGCCGACGGTGTCACCGCAGCAGACCTTACCGTGAGCGAGCCGGCTCTTATCGGGTGGCTTCACACACTCGAGGCCATCTCGCAGCTGTGCATGGCGAGCGCCCGCTACCGCGCTGCTGCCAACTACGCCCGCCGTGTTCTTAAGGCAGAAGGCTATCCCACCCGAGCCGCAGGCACCGTGTTGCTCGCCCTCGCTCGCCTGGAAGACGAGGACGGCTTTTTTGCCCTAGCCCACCAGCTCGAGGAACAGGTGGGAGCCGATGCGCTCGAGAACTCCCCCTGGTACCTGCTCGCCCGCACAATCCTCTTGTTCAAAACGAACAAGATGCGTCCGGCGGTGCGTGCGCTGCGCGAGTTCGCTAACCGCTGCGAGGGTGGCGCGTTCTTCTTGCTGAATCCCATGTACCAGACACCGTACCTTCCCTGCCGGCCCGAGCCACGCGATCCCTGGGATCTTTCGCACCAGGCCGTTTGGGAGGCCGACGGCATCATCTCGGATACTCCCGACTTTGCCCCCTGGGCCAACGCTTGCGAAGACGTATCGCAGCTTGCCCAGGAATTTGCGCGCCGTTACGGCTTTTAACGGCGCAAACGCCACGACCATGTCATTCACGTTAGGAACGGCTTCATGAATCTCCGCTCATCTCTCGCCTGCACCTCGAGCGATATCGCCCGCTGGGGGCTGCGCTCCGTCCTTAAGCGCCAGGGCGGCGTACTCCCCGGCCGCATCGCCATGAAGATCGACCCCGAGCTGCTGAGCGACCTCGCCGGCCTTGTCGACCGCAGCGTGGTGATCACCGGTACTAATGGCAAGACCACCACCTCCAACCTCATCGCCGACGCCGTTGCCGCCAGCGGCGCCACCGTGGTGTGCAACCGCGCCGGCAACAACATGGAGCCGGGCGTGGTGGGCGCGTTGCTCGAGGCACGCGGCAACCTTAAGCGAACCGCCAGCAGCAAGCGCGTAGGCGTCTTTGAGTGCGACGAGCTCTACACGGTGCGCGTCCTGCCCAAGCTCAAGCCGACCTACTTTGTGCTGCTCAACCTGTTCCGCGACCAGCTGGACCGTTACGGCGAGATCGACCACACCCAGGACGTCATCGCCCACGCGCTGGAGCTTTCACCGGCAACGACGCTCATCTACAACGCAGACGACCCGCTGTGTGCCGCGATCGCCGCGCGCGTTCCCAATGCAAGCATCGCCTTTGGCATCGACGGTGCCACGGGCACCGAGTCCGATCGCATTAGCGACTCGCGTTTTTGCTCGCAATGTAACGCGCCGTTGGAGTACGACTATGTGCAGTACGGACAGCTTGGCGCATACCATTGCCCCTCGTGCGGCTGGGCCCGCCCTGGGCTTGTCCGTCGCGTGGCGGGCGTGGAGCTCGGCTGCGACGGCTACGGCTTTGACCTGGTCTTTGGATCTGCGCCCGACGCGGCTGCCGTACACATCGCCACGCGCTACAACGGCCTGTACATGGTCTACAACGTAGCCGCAGCCTTCTTCGCCGCCCACGAGCTGGGCGTGGACGCGGCGCATCTGCAGCCCACGCTCGATGCCTACATCCCCGCCGGCGGGCGTATGGGCCGCTGGGAGATCGCCGGCCGTACCGTCGAGGCAAACCTGGCCAAAAATCCCGTGGGTTTCGATCGCCAGATTCAGTCCATTAAAACGGCAGGCGGCAGGCTCTGCGCCTTCTTCCTCAACGACAACGATGCCGACGGCCACGATGTATCGTGGATCTACGACGTCGACTTTGAGCGCATCGCCGACACGCCGGGTCTTGTCGCCTTTGCCGGAGGCACGCGCGCGCACGACATGCAGGTGCGCCTCAAGTACGCCGGCATCGACGCCGCCATCATCTCGAATATCGAGCAGGCAATCGGCGCCGTGGCAGACGAGGAGGCTGGCGACACTTTCTACGCCGTCGCCAACTACACGGCCTTTCCGCCGCTGGTCAAGGAGCTCGACGGGCTTAAGGATACCGATGCGAGCTCGGTTGCCTCCTGCGCCGTAACACGCGCCGATGGGAGCGCTGTCCCCGTCGGCGTCGCGCCGACCGAGCTTTCGCGCCCGCTGCGCATCGTCTATCTGTACCCCGATGCCCTCAACCTCTACGGCGACGGCGGCAACGTCATCGCTCTCGAGCGCCGCTGCGCCTGGCGCGGCATTCCCGTGCGCGTGGACGAGGTCCGTATGGGCGAGTCGCTCGATCTGCATGATGCCGATATCGTCATGATGGGCGGCGGCTCCGACCGCGATCAGTTGGCTGTGGCACACGAGCTGCTCGCTCAAAAAGACAAGGTTGCGGCCTATGTTGAGGACGGCGGCTCGCTGCTCGCCATCTGCGGCAGCTATCAGCTGCTCGGCCGTTCGTACTATATGGGCGAAAATCGCATTGAGGGCATGGGCATCATTGCCGCCGAGACCGTGCGCGGCTCCGACCGTCTGATCGGCAACGTCGCCGTCAAGACCGACCTGGCACCCGAGCCCTTTGTGGGATTCGAGAACCACGGCGGCCGCACTCTGCTCGACGCAGATGCCACGCCGCTTGGAACGTCCGTCGTCACGGGCACCGGCAACAACGGAGACGACGGCTTCGAGGGTCTGATCTACAAGGGCGTCATCGGCACGTACCTGCATGGCCCGGCGCTGCCCAAGAACCCCGAGCTCGCCGACTGGCTCATCGCGCACGCCCTCGAGCGCCGCGGCGATGCACAGGCCACAGCCCTGCTGCCGCTCAAGTCCCTCGACGACACCTACGAGCACGCCGCCCACGACGCCGCCATGAAGCTTCTCCCCTAGCACCCCACCACCACAAAGGGGACAGGCACCTTTGTGGTGGTTTTCCAGTTTGCCAACGATATACGCGCCGGCAAAAAAGTCTGCTATACTCTTTCCCGCTGTCCCCATCGTCTAGCGGCCAAGGACGCCACCCTTTCAAGGTGGATATCGCGGGTTCGAATCCCGCTGGGGGCACCATTTGAAACGAGAAGCCCGTTACCCCCGCGGTGACGGGCTTTTTTCTACCCCAACGCCGGGATTCGAACCCGACAGGGTGCGAATCCCGGCATCATCGCAAGGCCTGTGGGCAAAAAATAGCAAATATGAGTACTGTTACTATTTTAGTAACAGCAATTTCATGCCTTCAGAAGACGATTAAGACGTCAGGCGTCCTACGGCGGAAGAATTGCAGACGTTTATCGGCTAAGTACTTGGACATATGTTGCGTAACACTGCATATTTTGCAAATAAATAATGCTACAGGACTTGTGACAGTACTCATATTTGACGTTTTTTGCCCACAACCCTTTATACCTAGGCATATCGGCGGCAAAACGGGCTTCAAAGCGTCCTTCGCAAACAAAAACCGGGGCCCGCATGATGCGGACCCCGGCTCAATACCGTGACGATATGTCAGTTACGCTCTACACGTAGAACAGGATGTCGTCGTAAGTCGGGACCGGCCAGTAGTCGGCGGCCACGATCTCCTCCATGGCGTCCACGGCGGCGCGCAGCGTATCCATAGCGGGAACGACCTCGTGTGCATACACATTGGCCTGCTCCTGGCCATCGAGGGCCTCGGCCTTCTGATGCACGGCGTCGAGCGCCTTGATGGAGTCGTTGATGGCGGTGATGCCGTTGCAGAGCTTGTTGAGCGTGTTCTGCTCGCACTGCATGGCGGCCTCAGCACCGGCGGCACGAATAGTCTCGAGGCCCTTAGCGACCTTGGTGGCGTAGGCGGTAATGACCGGGCGATAGGTACGACGCGCCTCGCGAACCATCGTGGTAGCCTCGATGTTCATGAGCTTGTTGTACTTCTCGAGCTTGCAGTCGTAACGGCACTGGGCCTCGGCCTTGGTCAGGACACCCGTCTCCTCAAAGAGCGCAATGGCCTTATCGGAAACAAAGGCGGGCAGGGCGTCGGCCGTGGTCTTGTTGTTGGCAAGGCCGCGCTTCTCGGCCTCGATGGGCCACTCGTCGGAGTAACCGTCGCCGGAGAACAGGATGCGCTGGTGATCGGTCAGCACCTTCTTGCAGTACTCGAGCGCGGCGTCCTGGAACTTATCCTCGGGCGTACCCTCGAGTGCGTCGGCGAAGGACTTGAGCGACTTGGCCACGGCGGCATCGAGCACCAGGTTGGAGTCGGAGACGTTCTGCTCGGAGCCGCAGGCACGGAACTCGAACTTGTTGCCGGTGAAGGCGAACGGGGAGGTGCGGTTGCGGTCGGTGTTGTCCTGCATCAGCTTGGGCAGGGTATCGGCGCCCAGGTCGAGCACGCCGCGCGTGGCATGGACGGAAGCCTTGCCATCGATGATCTTCTCGACGACCTCGGTAAGCTGGTCGCCCAGGAAGATGGACATAATCGCCGGAGGAGCCTCGTTGGCGCCCAGACGATGGTCGTTGCCGGCCGAGGCAACGGAGGCACGCAGGAGCTCCTGATAGTTATCGACGGCCTCGATCACCGCGGTGAGGAAGACGATGAACTGCAGGTTGTCGAGCGGAGTGTCGCCCGGATCGAGCAGATTCTCGGACTCGGTGCCAAGCGACCAGTTGTTGTGCTTGCCCGAACCGTTGATGCCCTCGAAGGGCTTCTCGTGCAGCAGGCAGACCAAGTCGTGACGGGAGGCGATGAGCTTCATCTTCTCCATCATGACCAGGTTCTGGTCGATGGCCTCGTTGACCTCGCCATAGACAGGGGCGAGCTCATGCTGGCAGGGAGCGACCTCGTTGTGCTTGGTCTTGGCGGGAATGCCAAGCGCCCACAGCTCATCGTCCAGGTCCTTCATATAGGCCGAGACGGTGGGGCGGATAGCGCCAAAGTAGTGCTCCTCGAGCTCCTGGCCCTTGCAGGGGGCAGCGCCAAAGAGGGTGCGGCCGGTGATGACCAGGTCCCTGCGCTTGCGGTAAGCGTCCTTCTTGATCAGGAAGTACTCCTGCTCATCGCCCACGGAAGGAACGACCTTCTTGGGGGTCTTACCAAACAGCGCCAAAACGCGCTTGGACTCACGCGAGAGCGCGGTCATGGAGCGCAGCAGCGGGGTCTTCTTGTCCAGGGCCTCGCCCGTGTAGGAGCAGAAAGCCGTGGGGATGCACAGGACATCGTCCTTAATGAAGGCGGGGCTGGTAGGATCCCAAGCGGTGTAGCCACGGGCCTCGAAGGTGGCGCGCAGGCCGCCGTTGGGGAAGCTGGAGGCGTCAGGCTCGCCCTGGATGAGGTTCTTGCCCGTAAACTTGGTAATGGCGGTGCCGTCGTGGTTGGGCTCGAGGAAGCTGTCGTGCTTCTCGGAAGTAATGCCCGAAAGCGGCTGGAACCAGTGCGCGTAGTGCGTCGCGCCCTTGGAGATGGCCCAGACCTTCATGGCGTGGGCAACGGCGTTGGCCACATCCAGGTCGAGCGGCTCACCGTCCTCGAGGGTTGCAGCAAGGCGCTTCCAAATGTCCTTGGGGAGGTAGTCCTTCATGACTTCCTCAGAGAACACCATGGTCCCGAAGCGGTCAGTAAGATCGGCCATACGGAACTCCCTTCGTATCGGCACCGCGTGAGAAGCGGTGTTGATTACTAACGAACGAGTCATAGCTTAGACTCGCCGTGTTTCCGCGACATTACCGTTATGTTGCTGTCGCGAAACCAATCAATGAGGTTACCGCATCACAGCGGCGCTGCCGCCCTTAATGGCCAATCAACTGTATAAATTGCAGACCTCTCCCCATAGTTTAAGGGTAGTCAATTTGGGATGGGGCTCTATTAACTGGTATTTCGTATAAGATACCAGTCTTTATAGCCCCATCCTAGATTGACCGCTCTGTTATAAGAAATGCCGATAGCAAAGCATTTTCGATTGGTATCCCCAAATAGCGAGTGAAACTCCACCGTAACACAGTGGTGCTGTAGAATCCTTACTACACATCACACTATTAAGTATCTAAAGGAGCACGATATGCGCGTCGACGAGGTTTTTAAGCAGGCAGCATCCCAGGGCACCGCACCCGTTTCGTTTGAGATGTTCCCGCCCAAGGGCGAGCTTACCCTCGACACGGCTCGCGAGGTGGCAGGCAATCTGTGTAAGCTTTCGCCGAGCTTTGTCTCGGTCACCTGCTCGGCCGGCGGCTCGGGTAACGGTGCCACCACCGCCCCCATCGCGCATATGATTTCGAGCGAATTCGATACGCCCTCGGTAGCGCATCTCACCTGCGTGGGCCGCACCCACGCCGACATCGCCGCCAAGATTGACGAGTATCGCACTGCCGGCGTGGAAAACGTGCTAGCCCTGCGCGGCGACCTGCCCGCCGGCGCGACCGAGGACGACAAGCCTGCCTCCGACTACGCCTACGCCCGCGACCTCATCCCCGAGCTCGTCGACGCCGGCTTTTGCGTGGGCGCCGCAGCCTACCCCGAAGGCCACATTGCCTGCGAGGATCTCAACCTCTCGGTCGAGCACCTCAAGCAAAAGCAAGACGCCGGCGCGAGCTTCTTTGTGACACAGCTCTTCTTTGATAACGAGTGCTTCTATCGCTTCCGCGAGCTTGCCGACAAGGCCGGCATCACCGTGCCCATTACCGCGGGCATCATGCCGTTTATGGGCAAGTCGCAGATCAGCCGCATGGTCTTTATGTGCGGCGCGTCGCTGCCCTCCCCCGTCATCAAGATCCTCGCCAAGTACGAGAACGACCCCGAGAGCCTGCAGGCAGCCGGTGTAGATTATGCTGCTCGTCAGCTTTGCGACCTTAAGGAGCACGGTGCCGACGGTCTGCACCTGTACACTATGAACCGTCCTGCAATCGCCGCGACCATTATGGAGCGCCTGGGGTAATGGAAAAACCGCACGTCGATACAACCGTTGTTGAAGTGCCGGCCGACCTTGCGTCGCCGGCGCTTTACCGTATCGACGCTGCCCACCACCCTCGTGTCGACCGTGCCGAGATGCTGCGGTATCTGGGCTACGGCGGCCAGCAGATTGAGCCCGAGCTGTCACGACGAATTGAGCTTGTAGTCGAGCGCCTAGAGCTGGATATCGAGCCCCGCGGCGTGCGACGCGTGTTTGCCGTCGATGCCACGGGCGTCGACGAGCAGGGCGAGCCCTGCATCCGCTTGGTTGGCACCAATGTTGAGCTGCGGGGTCGTGATATCTATCGACATCTCAAAGACGCCCGCCTGGCGGCGCTCATGGCCTGCACCCTCGGGATGTCTGCCGAACGCCGTCTGCGCACCACGGGAGCCCAGCAACCCCTGGAAGGCGCCGTGCTCGACGCCGCATGCTCTGCCTATGTGGAGGCCGCCGTCGAGCAGATGGACCAGCGGGTCAAGGCTGCAGCCGCTGCACACGGGCTCGCCGGCAACTGGCGCTTCAGTCCCGGCTATGGCGACTGCCCGCTCTCTGCCCAGCGCTCGATCGTGGATGCACTCAATGCCACGCGCCTCATTGGACTTACCGTCACCCCCACCAGCCTGCTCATGCCCACCAAGAGCGTGACCGCTGTGATTGGTCTGTTCGACGGCGAAGTCCACGACGCCCAGAGCCGCCCCACCTGCAATATCTGCCGCATGCGCGAGCACTGCCGCTTCCGCGCCGCCCACACCACCTGCTATTCCAGCCATTAGGAGCCATCGATGTTTACTCCGCTTATCACTCATGATCTGGACGGCGCCGCGCTGGCGGCACCCGTTGATGCCGCACGCCGTAATGGCGCTGCATACAAGACGCGCACGATCGACGACCTTCGCATTAAGGATGACCGCCTGCGTGCCGCCATCGAGGGCACGGGACACCTGCTGTTTGACGGCGGCATGGGCACCATGCTGCAGGCGTCCGGCATGAAGGCCGGCGCCCTGCCCGAGCTGCTCAACTTTGAGGAGCCCCAGGTCATTACCGACATTCAGCGTCAGTACGTCGAGGCCGGCTGCGACGTGATCACCGCCAACACCTTTGGCGCCAACGCCCACAAGCTCGACGGCGCCGCCACCGTGGCAGACGTCTTTGCCGCGGCAGTCACCTGCGCCCGCGAGGCCGGCGCCCGCTACGTCGCCGGCGACATCGGCCCCATCGGCGCCCTGCTGCGCCCCCTGGGCACCCTCAGCTTTGACGAGGCCTACGACCTCTTTGCCGAGGAGGTGCGCGCCGGCGTCGCTGCGGGCGTCGACCTCTTTATTATCGAGACCATGACCGACCTGGCCGAGATCAAGGCGGCCGTCCTCGCCTGCCGCGAGAACTCCGACCTGCCCGTCTTTGCCACTATGACCTTTGAGGAAGACGGCCGCACCTTCTTGGGCACGAGCCCCGAGGTCGCCGCCATCACCCTCGACGCCATCGGCGCCGACGTCCTGGGCATCAACTGCAGCCAGGGCCCGGCCGAGCTCCGAGGGCTCGCCGCGCGCATGCTCACCGTCACCGACAAGCCCGTTATGGTGCAGGCCAATGCGGGACTGCCCCGCGTGGACGATGACGGCAATACCGTCTTTGATATCCAGGCACCCGAGTACGCCGAGGCCGTCGCCGGCATGATCGAGGACGGCGTGAGCGTCGTGGGCGGTTGCTGCGGCACCACGCCGGCGCACATGGCGGCCTTGCGCACGCTTATCGACAACCACACGCCCAGCCCGCGCCACCGCAAGCCCAGCATGTCGGTCACGAGCGCCCAGACGGTCGTGGACCTCCCCTGCGACGGCCACAAGATCGCCGTCATCGGCGAGCGCATCAACCCCACCGGCAAAAAGCGCCTGCAGCAGGCCCTGCGCGACGGCGACCTGGACTACGTCGTGAGTCAGGGCATCAGCCAGCAGGAGCAGGGCGCCGACATCCTGGACGTCAACGTGGGCCTGCCCGAGATCGACGAGGTCAAGGTCATCCAGCAGGCCACCGAGCAGCTCCAGGGCTCCACGCTGCTGCCGCTGCAGATCGACTCCACCGACCCCGCAGCCGTCGAGGCCGCCGTGCGCCGCTACGCCGGCAAGCCCATCATCAACTCGGTCAATGGCAAACAACAGATCATGGATGAGATCTTTCCGCTGGTGGCCCACTACGGCACCAACGTCGTCGGCCTTACGCTCGACGAGGGCGGCATCCCCGATACCGCCGAGGCCCGCTTCGCCATCGCCGAGCGCATCGTGGCCGAGGCCGCCCATTACGGCATCGGCCCGGACCGCATCCTCATCGACTGCCTGGTCATGACCGCCTCGACCAACCAGCGCCAGGCTGAGCAGATTCTACGTGCCATGTCTCTGTGCAAGGAGCGCCTGGGCGTCAAGTGCGCACTCGGCGTATCGAACATCAGCTTTGGCCTGCCCGCGCGGCCGCTGCTGGGCTCGGTCTTTTTGGCCGCCGCCTTTGGTGCAGGTCTGGATGCCCCCATCATGAACCCGGGTTCCAAGCGCTTTATGGATACCGTCTACAGCTATCGCGTCCTGAGCGTTGAGGACGAGGGCTCGACCGGATACATCGAGCGCTACGCCGGCTGGACCGATCCGTACAAGATCGCCGCGAACCCGGCGGCGGCTCAGGCAGTATCGACCGACACTGTGCCCGCTGCTGGCACCGACGGCAACGACGACCCCATCCGCCACATGGTCGTCTCGGGCCGCAAGGGCGAAATCGCGGCCGAGACCGAGCGTCTGCTGGCAGATCACGACGCCATGGACCTCATCAACAACCACTTTATCCCCGCCCTCGACGAGGTTGGCGTCCTCTTTGACCAGGGCAAGTTCTTCTTGCCGCAGCTCATGGCCTCGGCCGAAGCCGCACGCGTGGGCTTCGACACCATCAAGCGCCTGATGCCCGCCGGCGAGATTGCCGACAAGGGTAAGATCTGCGTGGCCACCGTTAAAGGTGACATCCACGATATCGGTAAGAACATCGTTAAGATGCTGCTCGATAACTACGGCTATACCGTCTTTGATCTGGGTCGCGACGTCGATCCGCAGGAGGTGCTCAAGACCGTCAAGGAGCGTGACATTAAGCTCGTCGGCCTCTCGGCGCTTATGACCACCACGGTCGTCGCCATGGAGGAAACCATCAAGCTGCTTCATGCCGAGGTGCCGGGCGTCAAGATCATCGTGGGCGGCGCCGTGCTCACCCCCGAATACGCCAAGCAGATCGGCGCTGACTACTACGCCAAGGACGCCGCCGAAAGTGCTCGTATCGCCGAAGAGGTCTTTGGGCAGTAACACAACGGAAACAACCGAGCACCAAAACGTGCCGCACGCGCCACTTGGCACGTGCGGCACGTTAGAATAGACAAGACTATGCTCGTTTTGGCAGATAGGAGCGCAAGGATGGCGATCACGCCCGCAGAAATCGCGGAAACCCGCGGCATGGTTGAGGAGCAGAACCTCGACATCAGGACCATCACCATGGGTGTTTCGCTCATGGGTTGCGGCGACGAGAACCTCGACCGCATGTGCACGAAGATCTACGACCACGTGACGCACACGGCTGAGCACCTGGTCGAGACCGCCGAGAACCTCGAGCGCGAGTACGGTATCCCCATCGTCAACAAGCGCGTCTCCGTCACCCCGGTGGCGCAGATCGCCGCGTGCTGCAAGGATGAGGACCTCACCCCCATCGCGCATGCCCTCGACCGCGCGGCCGAGACGCTCGGCATCGATTACCTGGGTGGCTTCTCCGCACTCGTTCAGAAGGGCATCGGCGACGCCGACCGCCGCGTCATCCAGTCCATCCCCCAGGCGCTCGCCACCACCAGCCGCGTCTGCTCCAGCGTCAACGTCGCCAGCCTGCGCGCCGGCATCAACATGGATGCCGTGCTCATGGCGGCTCAGACCATCATCGACGCCGCCAAGCTTACGGCCGACCAGGACTCCGTCGGCGCTTCCAAGTTTGTCTGCTTTGCCAATATGGTCGAGGACTCCCCGTTTATGGCGGGCGCCGTCCACGGCGGTGGCGAGGCCGACGCCGTCATCAACGTAGGCGTTTCGGGCCCCGGCGTTATGGCCGCAGCCCTGGAGACGCTGCCCGATTCTGCATCGATGATGGAAGTCGCCGAAAAGATCAAGCAGACCGCCTTTAAGATCACCCGTGCCGGCGAGCTCATGAGCCGCGAGGCCGCCCATCGCCTGGGTGTCGAGAAGGGCATTGTCGACCTGTCGCTGGCTCCCACGCCTGCCATCGGCGACTCCGTCGCGCGCATCCTCGAGATTATCGGCGTGGGCACCTGCGGAGGCCCCGGCACGACCTGCGCACTCGCCATGCTCAACGATGCCGTCAAGAAGGGCGGCGTCATGGCCAGCTCCAGCGTGGGCGGTCTCTCCGGCGCCTTTATCCCCGTGTCCGAGGATGCCGGCATGATTGCCGCCGTCGAGGCCGGCGCGCTTTCGCTCGAGAAGCTCGAGGCTATGACCTGCGTGTGCTCCGTCGGCCTGGACATGATCGCCATCCCCGGCGACACCCCGGTCGAGACCATCGCCGGCATCATCGCCGACGAGATGGCTATCGGCGTCATCAACAACAAGACCACGGCCGTGCGCGTGATTCCCGCCATCGGCAAGGGCGTGGGCGACTGCGTTGAATACGGCGGCCTGTTTGGCCGTGCACCCATCATGCCGGTGAACCCCAACGCCGGCACCGTGCTTGCCCACCGCGGCGGACGCTTCCCGGCACCGCTGAACTCGCTCAAGAACTAGCTGAGGGGGACTGACGAGGAGCCCCGGGGAGGGCAAATATATAAGGTCGCCTGCTCGGACAGTCCTGACTCGCACGGAGAGCACATTAAGTGCTCTCCGGCTCGTGCGGAACTCGCGATCGACCTTATATATTTGCCCTCCCCGGGGCTCCCGCACAACGGGACCTCGGTTGAGTTCTATCCCTTTGGCAGTCGCTTCGCTTCTGCCCTACTTTGCTGGTATGACGGTTTGGCGTTGGATCGGTTCTTTCTGATATATGCTGGTTGCGGCTCTTCTTTTGGGAGGAGTCGCTTTTTTGTTGTGAGGAGGATGGCCCGTGGCTGATGATTTGATTCGTTCTGAGCTGCTTTCTGCGGATTGGAATGAGGAATGGATGCGCTTGCAGGCTGGTCGGCGGCGGGCTGATGATTCTTTTGAGTGGGATAAGCGGGCTCGGCATTTTCGGCCGCTTGAGACTGCTCCGTATGCCCGGGACTTTATGAAGCTGTTGGCGTTAAAGCCTGGTGAATCCGTGCTGGATATGGGGTGTGGGGCTGGGTCGATTGCTATTCCGCTTGCTCAGGCTGGGCATCCTGTGATTGCTGCCGACTTCTCCCCTGCTATGTTGGGCACGCTTGATGCTGGCATTGAGTACTATGGGCTCGAGGATTGCATTACACCGCTTGAGCTTGCTTGGGATGATGACTGGGATTTGGTTGGGCCGGTCGCGAAAGCGGTAGATGTTGCCTTTGCCAGTCGCTCTGTCACCACGACCAACCTAAAAGGCGCGCTTGCCAAGCTTGATCGAACGGCTCGTCGGCGTTGTGCTGTCACGATGGTCGCCAACTCCAGCCCGCGCTATGACCTGCACCTGATGAACGCCATCGGTGCCTCGGTTACCTGCAGTAATGGCTTTGTGTATGCCTTCAATATCCTCATTCAGATGGGTGCCCTGCCGCAGGTTACGTACTTTGAATCGCCTCGTCGCGATACCTTCGATAGCCTTGAGGCGGGCGTGGCGGACTTCTCCCGCATGCTCGAGCACGGTAACGAGGATAAGATTGACCGTCTGCGCGACTACGTCGCTCAGCATATGATTGAGAATCCCCATGCCGGCGAGCCAGGGTCCAAGGGCGTGCCGCAGGGGCGCTACATGCTCGACCACGTCCGCAAGGTCCGTTGGGCGTTTATTGCATGGGAGCCGGTCTCTTCGGTCCGTCCATAGACCGCTTTCGGCCGCCGTACACGTCCGCCTGTAACCCGCGCTGTTCTCCCGCTCGGCATCCGCATTCTTTTTGAACTGGGCAAACACGCCCCACACCGCGCCGTTCCTGCGCTATCGTGGGACAGCTCACGTAGATTAAGGCCCCATCGTGGGGCGCCCCATAACATAGAAAGCGAGAACCCATGGCACTGACAGGAGCCCAGGTCAAGCAGCTTCGCAGCATGGCCCATCACCTCAACCCCGCCATCATCATCGGCAAGTCCGACATCAACGAGGGCACCGTCGAGCAGACGGTCGCCTACCTGGAGAAGCACGAGCTCGTTAAGTGCTCCGTACTCGATGGTTCCAGCCTTTCCGCCCGCGAGGCCGCCGAAGAGCTCGCCGACCGCTGCCATGCCGAGGTCGTCCAGGTTATCGGCCGCAAGTTCTCGCTGTATCGCGAGTCCTCGCGCAAGGACATCGAGAAGATTAAGCTCGTCTAAGAGCCAACGATCCGACGAGCCAATATACATCAAGCTTGCGAGCGTCCGAGCAATTCGGACGCTCTTTTTTATCGCTCGACGAGCACGCGGTTAAGCCTGCCCTCCACCAAGCGCTCGTATAGACGCCGCGTCTCGGGCTCGGGCACGCCATTGACCTGCTCCCTCAGGTGATGCATATGCCCACTGTACAGCTCGACGATATCGCGTCGTCGCCCCGCCGCACCGTAGACGCGCATAGCGCAACGCACCATGTCCTCGCGCGCCGTCTCTTGCCGCAGCCCCGACTCCACCAGCCATACCGCCGACTGCAGGTCGTTTTCTTCTAGGGCGGCATTCGCGCCCCGAATCATGCAGTCGATATACTTCGATTCCATAATGCGCCGCATACGCAAAAAGTAGGTGGGATTACAGCCATTGGGAACATACAACGGGCCGGCGTAGAGCTGCTCGATCTTAAGGCACAGCTCGATCAGATGGGGTCCGCGCGCACCCGTGCGATTTCCCAAAACTTCGCGGCTTATCTGATCAAACAATCGCACGTCGGTCTTGACGTAATCGCCGTTAAGCCCAATGCACTCGTTTTGGATCAGCACGCACGACTTGCCGTCCGGTGTCGGCCCCAAGGCCGAACGCAGGCGCGATATCGTCGAGTACAGATTGTTACGAGCGCTATTGAACTCGGCATGGGGCCACAGCTCCATAGCCAGCGTCTCGCGGTCGACCAGTGCATCCATGCCCAGCGCAAGCCGCTCGGCAAGCGTCGCCGCTTTCTTGCGGCGCCACATCTTATCCGTGATGGGAAACCCGTCGCGCTCGGCGCGAAACGCCCCAAACATGCGGATCTCGATATGGCCAATCACATCGACACCCTCGGCATCGCCAGCCTGGAACAGACGCTCGCCTTCGCCCTCAAAGTCGTCACGCAGCGAATACCGCGACAGCTCGCGCACCGGGAGCTTCTTTCGAATTCTAGCGGCCGGCTCACCCAGACAATGCATCGCAAGGCGCGCAAACAGCCGATACGACGGATCCAAAATCCCTAGGCGGTTCATGGACATCCAGGCTGCAAGGTCGCTATCGCGGCCCGCGGAGGCCAAATGCAGCGCCACCATCCATGCCTCGGCACCACCGACCTGCGTTCGACTCAAATCGAGCAGCTCTGCCTCTTCGCGCACCGATACCATCGATGTATTGCGTAAGTACGCCGCGCGCTCTAGCAGCAATGCGTTGTCGCGTATGTATCCAGTCGATTCCTCGGCAAGCCTGAGCACCTGCACCGCACGGAATTTGGCATTGACCGGACGCCCCTCAGCCAGCGACTGCCAGCCTTCCAGTATCAAGCCAAACAACTGGACTTGATTGTCGCGCACGCGCACGGCAAAACGGTCGAGCTCATTGAATGCCTGCTCGTCGGTCACCGGCATGCCAGCAAGCAGGCGCCGCGCCGATAATACCATGCGCACCCAGATGGCGAGTGCTCGGATTCCACGCGCTTCGAGCGCCTCGAGCGTCAGGGCCATCTCGTCATCACGCTCGTCAGTCCCTGCATACGACCCATCAAACAGCTCCGTCAACATGCGGTCAGCTCGCACAAACGTCCCCGCGATATCGAGCTCGCAATCGTAGGCCTTATCCGTTTTGAGTCCCGCGAGGATCTCGCCACCCTTCGCCCGCTCGGTCAGCCCATGCTTTATCTCGACATGTGCGGACAGCATGTCGAGTGCGGCACAAGACACCTCACTTTCCAACGCCGTATGGCTTGCCGGAAGCCCCAGACCACTATCTCCATAACAAGCGGCCGTAAACGCGTGCGCCACCTTCCACGACACGGGATCGAGCTCGCAAATCGCTTGCTCGCCCGCACGCTCGATAATTGAGGCCATATACCGCGCGAGCTTTGTATTGGAGACGCTCACCGCCGCCAGATAGATGCCGAGCGCCTCGTCAGGCGTCGGCTCCGATGCCCGGCCATCTGCCTCGGTCTTTCCCAGCGCCGCGCGGCAGATATCCCCTCCATGCCCCGTCAGGGCCAGATCGACCCCATACTGCCCGGCAAGTTCCAACACCGCACTGCGGTCCAAAAACGCGTCGGCGAGGTCCATCGCGGTATCGCAGCGCCCCGCTTTAATCAATATACGCGCCGCCCGCACAACGAGTTCGGGACGAATTTCGGCGACCAGCTTGCGCAATCGCAGGCGCGCGTTGTCCTCGGTACCCAAGCAGGTAAAGCTCCGGTCTACCGGATCAACGCCAAAAATGGGATAATCGCGGACAAGATAGGACTGGTCAATCGCCGAAAGTCTAACGCCGCAAGCCTCGAGCTCCGAAATATTGCCCTCACCCATTAAGACCATCAAGCACGCCACACTAAACAGGGCGTTGTTCTCGAGCGACGCCAGATCAACAAGTGCCGCACCGTAGATATTGACGATCTCGTTTTCGAGCATCTGGGCAACGTCTCCCTGCCCGTATAGTCCCGACTGCATAGCCGAGACGAGCTCGGGCACGCCCTGCGTAAGCTGATAGAAGTCGAGCGATGTGCTGATCGAAAACGCAGATGCCCACGCCGAATACTCATAGGCATGCACCTTGAGCATCTGCGCGTTGACTTTAATCGAATCGCCTAGTCCATGAATCAGCTGGCGATTCGAAGGACGGCAGCTCATAAAGACCCCAACCCCCATAGCACGCAGGCTTCGGATTCGGTCGATCAGCTCCTCGGTCTCGCCCTGGCTGAGGTTAGGCACGTTATCGATTGCAATCAGGGAGTGCGGCTTGTCCTTAAGCTCTTCGGTAACGACCTCGAGCTGCATAAACACCTCGCGCCCAATGGCGCGGTCTGCCTCAATGATCCGCACGGGACCTCGCGTCGGATCGTTTTTAACCTCTTGAGCATACTGCAGCAGCACCGAGGTTTTCCCAAAGCCATCAGGCGCGTAGAGGACTACGATGCCGGCCTTTCGGCCCTTGGCGATAAGTTCGTTCATCAAGCGATCGCGCCGCACCGTATAACTACTGCCCAGCGGCATAAGCTCGAGGTCGTCCATATTGCCCAAATCGTTAACCATGCCCGCTCCTCAACTCGACCACATGGACACCGTAACGCTAGACCATACGTATCGCTAGATGAATAGAGCGATACTACGGTTTAGGATGTTTGTTGGTACGCAAATGGCAAGTTTTTGTTCAGCGTGGTCCGATTGAAACTTATCCCCCAACCAATCAGTCTTTGCGCAGGTCAATGCGCTTGCCAGCTTGTCCCATCCTTTGGCAGTGTACCTCAAATGAGCGCTGTTCAATTGTGTTGCGCAACTCACCTAACGCCAGCTACCGTCTACGACCTTTTCATAGCATTTATGCATAGTATCTGTTATGGAATGAATCATGCTGCACCTGACGCACCCGTCAAGTTCGCGGCAAGATTTTCGTCAAGCACACGGCGCGCGCTCAGCAAAAAGGCCCCCGCAAAGCGGAGGCCTTCGGCAAAGCTATGTCGAGGTGATAGGCTATCGCTACTTGCAGAGCGAAAGGGCGGCCTCGTCGGCAACGACTACGCAGTTGGTGTGCAGTTGCAGGATCGAGGCAGGGCACTGGGGGGCAACCGGACCATAGCACATGTCATGTACGGCCTGCGCCTTGGCCTCGCCGTTGGCGACGACCAGGATCATGCGGGCATACATGATGGTCTGAGTGCCCATGGTGTAGGCCTGACGGGGCACGTCGTCGATGCTGTCGAACAGGCGGCTGTTGGCCTGAATAGTGCTCTCGGTAAGGTCGACGCAGTGCGTACCCTTGGAGAAGTGGTCATCGGGCTCGTTGAAGCCAATGTGACCGTTGTTACCGATGCCGAGCAGCTGCAAATCAGGGTAACCGGCAGCAGCGACGATCTTGTCGTACTCAGAGCAGGCAGCGGCAGCGTCGGGATTGGAGCCATCGGGCACATGCGTGTTGTTCAGGTCGATGTTAATGTGATCGAAGAAGTTCTCACGCATAAAGTAGTGGTAGCTCTGGGGATCGTCGTGCGAAAGGCCACGATACTCGTCGAGGTTGTAGGTGCTGACCTCGGCAAAGTCGACGTCACCCTTCTCGTACCAAGCGGCGAGCTGCTTGTAGGCACCAATCGGGGTGGAGCCGGTGGCAAGACCCAGCACGCAATCGGGCTTGAGGATAACCTGGGCCGAGATGATATTGGCGGCCTTGCGGCTCATATCCTCGTAGTCTTTAGCTTTAATGATCTTCATTACGCGTCCTTTCTCGTACAAGAGAGGCAAGGCTCCCCTTACAAGCACTTGCCCGCGGCCCGCGTCGGCCGCAACCAACGTGTGCGGCCACCAGGGCGAGGTCGCGTAATGTATGTGTCTCGTGTCTAGCCGCGTCGAGGCCCCTGCCCGTCCACGGTGACCCAAAGCTGTTTAGCTTCGGACGTTTCTCATATTGCCACGGAGGGCGCCCTCTTTCAAGGGCGCCCTCCGTAAACGTGTTTGAATTGTAGGCTAAAGGCTGAGGACGCTCACTAGCGCTCGCGAGCAACGATGAGTTGGTCCATCTCCTCGACATGCTCGCCAACGGAACCCTTGATGCTCGAGAACTCAACGGAGTTGCACACCAAGATGGGAACCGTCACATCGTAGCCCTCAGCAGCAATTGCCTCGCGATCGAACTCGATGAGCACATCGCCCTTATGGACGATGTCGCCCACTTGCGCATGTACGGTAAAGTGCTTGCCCTCGAGCTGAACAGTGTCCAAACCAACGTGGATGAGCACGTCCAGACCATCGACCGTGTTAAGCGCAACGGCGTGTCCCGTGGGAAAAATGGCCTCGACCTTGGCGTCTGCCGGCGCAATCACGCGCGTGCCAGTAGGCTGAATCGCCACGCCCTGGCCCAAAAGGCCGGTGGCAAACGTCTGGTCATTGACCTCGGACAACGGAATGACATCGCCCGAGATGGGAGCATCCAGCGTAAGGACTCGACCACGCATACCAAAAGACCTTAGGACTTTAGTGAACATGCTCCCCCTCGGACATACCAATCAATCAAAATAACCTTGTCAGTTTACCACTTGGCACCCGTTTTTGGCCATTAGGGAAGTTCGCGCTTGACAACCTCGACGATATCGTCAACAACGCGCTGGGTCAGCTCGTGCGTCTCCGCCTCGGCCATAACGCGAACCAGTGGCTCGGTACCGCTCGGGCGCACCAAGATGCGGCCGCGACCGTTGAGCTCCTTCTCGGCGGCAGCGACGGCGTCCCAAATGGGCTGGCAATCGTCCAGGCCGGCCTTGTTGTCCGAATGCACGTTGACGAGCACCTGCGGGTACTTCTTCATGATGCCGGCAAGGTCGGTGAGGGTGCGGCCGGTGCGCTTGAGCACGGCCAGAAGCTGCAGAGCCGTCACCAGACCGTCACCGGTGGTGTTGTGCTCCAGAAAGATGATGTGGCCGGACTGCTCGCCACCGATGACGGCACCGTCCTCGAGCATACGCTCAAGAACATAGCGGTCGCCCACGGCGGTCTGGACCATCTCGAAGCCCTGCTCCTTCATGGCGATGGAGAAGCCCAGGTTGCACATAACGGTCGAGACGATCTCAGAATTGGCGAGCTTGCCGCGAGCGGCCAGATCGGAGCCGCAGATGGCCAGGATGTAGTCACCATCAATCTCGTTGCCCTCACTGTCCACGAACAGCACGCGATCGGCGTCGCCGTCGTGGGCCAGGCCGATATCGGCGTGAGTGCGCAGCACGAGCTCGCGCAGGGGCTCAAGGTGCGTGGAGCCGCACTCGACGTTAATGTCGGTGCCACAGTAGTCAGTGTTGATGGCGTGGACCGTGGCGCCCAGGCGCTGCAATGCGGCGGGCGTGGTCTGGCACGAAGCGCCGTGACCGCAGTCGACGGCAACAACCAGGCCATCGAGCTTAAGGCCGTCGAGCGTGCTGATGGCATGATCGACATAGGCCTTGCGGGCATCCTTCATCTTGATGATGTGGCCCACGCCGGCACCGGTCGGCAACGTGTCGGCAGCCATGGCCTCCTCGGACATGACCCAGGCGCTGATCTCTTCCTCGACAGCATCGGGAAGCTTCATGCCCTTGCGGCTAAAGAACTTGATGCCGTTGAACTCCGGAGGATTGTGCGAAGCGGAGATGACGATGCCGCCGTCGAGCTCATTTTGGACGGTGAGCAGCGCCACGGCCGGCGTAGGGATAACGCCGCAGCAGTGCGGGCGGCCGCCCTCGGCCATAATGCCGGCGGTCAGCGCGCTCTCGAGCATGGTGCCCGAAAGACGCGTATCGCGGCCGATGCAGATGTCCGGACCAAGGAACTTGGTCGCCGCGCGACCCAGGCGAAACGCGAGGTCGCACGAGAGGTCGGCGTTGGCAACGCCACGGACGCCATCGGTACCGAAGATGTTCTGGGGCATAGGATCGCTCCTTCCCAAGTGGGCAAAACGCAGTCGCCCACCCTAGTCGAAAAAGAAAAGCGGGACCCGCCGAGCAATCGGCAGGCCCCGCTTGTACATTGTATCTCGTAAGGAGATAAAACCTTAGCGCTTGGAGAACTGGGGAGCGCGGCGGGCCTTCTTGAGGCCGTACTTCTTGCGCTCGACCACGCGAGCATCGCGCGTAAGGAAACCGGCCTTCTTGAGGTCAGCACGGTAATCGCCAGCGTTCAGAAGAGCACGAGCGATGCCCAGGCGCAGAGCGCCGGACTGACCGGAGATGCCGCCGCCATCGCACAAAGCGATAACGTCGAACTGACCGGCGGTGTCGGTCACCTTGAAGGGAGCAAGGGCGTTCTCAACGAGCTGATGACGGCCGAAATACTGCTCGGCATCACGCTTGTTGATGGTCACCTTGCCGGTGCCGGGGACGAGACGGACGCGGGCGACGGCGTTCTTACGACGGCCGGTACCCTGGTAGACAACGGTGTTCTCAGCCATCTTTAAGCCTCCAGCTCAATCTTCGTGGGGTTCTGGGCAGCGTGCGGATGCTCGGCACCAGCGTAGACCTTAAGCTTGGTCATCTGGGCACGGCCGAGGGTGGTCTTGGGCAGCATGCCGCGAACGGCGCGCTCGATGACCTTCTCCGGGTGCTTCTCCATAGCCTGGCGGAAGCTCTCAGCCTTGAGGCCGCCGTTGTAGCCGCTGTGGCGATAATAGGTCTTCGTGTCGGCCTTGTTACCGGTAAGCTGGACCTTATCGGCGTTGATGACGACAACGAAGTCGCCGCAGTCGCTGTTGGGCGTGAACTGGGGCTTGTTCTTACCGCGCAGGATCATTGCGATCTGGGTGGCAAGACGGCCCAGGACAGCACCATCGGCGTCGACGAGAACCCAGTTGCGCTGGACCTCGCCCTGCTTGGCGTAGTGAGTCGATTTCGAAATCACTTAGACTCCTCCATGTACAGTACGTGTTGTTACAGAGATTCACGGGGCTCTGCAAGTAACCCGTCCATATTACCCCGCTCGCCGCCCGAGTCAACAGGTATTTTGGCTCCGACCAGAGTTTCTGCACATGTCGTCCATGGGTCATGACGTCGCGACGCTAGCGCTCGACAAACGCCTCGATATCTCCGAGCAAGCGCTTTGCCTCCTGGCGGCCCTGAATATACAAGTCGAGGAGCTTTGCCGGATCGTGCTCAACGTGGCCGACCTCGACCGGCTTTTGCGGAGCAACGACCAGTGCGCGGCCCTCGCGCTCATACTTCCACAGATGCATGCGCTGGATGTTATAGCGGTCGTGGCGCGTCTCGATAGCCTCGAGCAGATAAGGGTAGTCGGCATAGCGAGCGCGCGCGGCGGGCATAAACTCGTAGGGCTTTTTCTCGTACGAGCGGTCCTGCGTGACAATGACGACCGCACGATCGAAGCCCGCCTCCTCCAGCACGTGCTCGATGGGGACCGAATCGGCCACGCCGCCGTCGACGTATTTGTGCCCGTCAATCTCGACCGGCGGCGTCACCAGCGGCAACGAGGTCGATGCGCGCACGGCATCGAGATCGAGCACGGCGCTTTTGACCGGCAGGTACGTGGCGGTTCCAAAGAGCATGTCCGTCGCGACGGCGTACATCTCGATGGGGCTCGCATCGAACGTCTCGTTGTCAAAGGGATCCAGGCGGTCCTGGACATCATTGAAGATAAAGTCGTAACCCACAATGGAACCCGTGGACGCAAACGATGCGGCGCCCATGAAACGGCTGTCGTTGCAGAAAGCCAGGTTGATGCGGTTGGCACGGCCGATCTGGTGCGACTTGTAGTTCACGCCGTTGAGAGCACCGGCCGATACACCGTAGACAGCCGGAATCTCGACGCCAGCCTCCATGAGAACGTCGAGCACGCCGGCGGTAAATTGCCCGCGGAAGCTGCCGCCCTCCAGAACGAGCGCGACCTTGCCGGCGTTCTTTGCCTTATCTTCTGCAGTCATATTGACCTCCTGCGATTGCGTTTTGGCTTTCTTCTACCCAGTTTTGGGATGGCAAGCGCGCAGGTTTTGGAGTTAAGGGGTCGGGGCAGTCGACGGGAAAGCGCGTCCCGGTCTCAGAGCAAATTCCGGGTCGCATTTTCCGCTGAGCCCGTCATCAGGAAGATGAATCCCATTCCGAATGAGGATTCCGGGATGCAGTTTCCGCTTGATGTGCCATCCGGAAACTACGTCCCAGTCTGAATGCGGATTCCGGGACGTGCTTTCCGCCTGGGCCGCCATTGGGAAAGCGCGTCCCACCCTGCGTTGCCGTAGCGTTTGCTTAACGCCCGCGCCCTGCACAGAGTTCGATTCTCCGCGGTACGGTGGATCCGTTGATGGGGCGAGACCGGGGCAAGACGCCCGATCGGCATCGCATCTATATTGGGCTGGGGCGTTGCGCGGAGAATCCGCGTATTTGCTTCGCAAATCCGCACCGGCTTCGGCCGCCTGTCGGCGTCCTCGCCCGCGGGCTAAAAACGCTTACGCGTTTTCTTTACGCCCGCGCCCTGCATAGAGTTCGATTCTCCGCGGTACGGACAATAAATAAAAAGGCAGGTAGATATGAGTATCTACCTGCCTGTTACTTATGGTGGAGGCGCGGAGAATCGAACTCCGGTCCACGAAAGCCCCCTGATTGGCATCTCCAAGCTCAGTCGCTGATTTTGTCTCGGACGCTTTGCGCGCAGCGACACGCTCGCGGCGTCCTAACCGGTTCGGTCTTAGCCTGCGCCATACCGATTACGTGCGCAGGAGCATTCCCCTAAAATGACGTCGCGCCGGTGTCGGGGAAATCACCGGGTTGACGCGCCGCTATAAACTAAGCAGCGAGAGCCATAGGCTCAAAAGAAGAGTTGTTGTCAATTCAATTTGACGGTACCCCTGTTTAACGAGGCGAGGAGACCTCGGCTTGCTTCCTCTCTCAGAGCTATCGTGTCGAAACCAGTCGCCCCCGAATGTCGGGAAAGTCTGGATGGCATTGGGCACGAGTACCCAACACCCGTCGACTTTTCAAGGAACATGTGGGGCGGGCCCCGCTTGTGGAGTGTTATCTTACCACGTTCTGAAAGCGGACAGCTGTTCTATGCACGAGCTGTGAAGACCCCAATGTGCTCCGCACTTCGCACTTTTGCTACCGATCGCGTCACGTATATTTTCGCCAAGCAAAATTGACCCGTCGAAAGGACCGTTATGGATACCAAGCAGCAACTCGTCAATGCCCTCGCAGGCCTGGGCTCAACCATTACCGAAGCTATGGATGTCATCGAAGGCTTTGTCCCCTGCGGACATCCCGCCCTCACGGTTTCGAACGCCCTTGTTGCGCTGGACGCTGACGATGATGCAGCTCTCGCCCAGCAGCTTGAGACCGTCGAGGGCTTTATCGACCACGTGAGTGAGAACCGCGGCGTGGCCGCCTACCACGGCATCGAGGTCGAGCTCGCGGGTCCCAAAGCCGATCTGTTCGCAGCAATCCGCGAGGTAGGCGCCCTTATGCAGACCGCAGGCGTCAAGAACACCCAGGCCAATGAGTGGGTCTACCGCAGTCTGGCAGCACTCGACAGCTCCGACGAAAAGGCCGCCGAAAAGCTCGCAGAAAGTCCCGCCATCAAGGCCGAGCTTTTGTAAATAGCAGACGCGGGTCCCTTGGCGCATCGTCGTCCAAGAGGCCCGCAAACAGTTCGCGTCAACCGATAGCCACGCCACCACGTTCGGCCAAAGCAAGAATCGGCATCATTTGACGAGGTGTCTTTGCTGCAAGATCGGCATGTTCGAGCAGCTTACGATCGTTGGTCACCAAGTAATCGACCTGCGCGCGCTTGCACGCGGCGAGTACCAAGTTGTCCTCGTAATCGCGATGGAGCGCTAAGTATTTGTCGGCCAGCCAAAGGTCCGACGCATCTGCGCCCACGGCCGTGGCGTTTTCGGTCATGTTCCGAACAAACGCCAACGCCGCATCGCCAATTGCACGGGCAGATGCCTCGTCGAGCGCTCCCCCGCTGGCAAGAACGCTGCGCTTCAGTTCGTGTTGGACAACGTACAGCACGTCCTTGGCGATATGCACCGGAAAGAACAGCAATGCCCCCGCCTCCGTCGCCTGCCCAATAAACGCGCGTGCGGCAAGCGACTCGGCATGGTCGGCGCAAAACGAATCGACCCATACGTTGGCATCCACCATTATTTTGAGGGGAGCCCCGCTCACAGGATCATCCCCTTTTGGCGATAGCGCTCGTCCATGGCTTCGGAATAGATTGTGTCCCAATCGCGATCGTCGGATACAGGCGACGCAGCGATGCCCATATCTGCATAAAGCCGGTCTGCCGCTGCCCACGACGCGGCGAACGGATTATCGGGCGCGACGGCCTGCTGCCGGTCGTCGACGGCCGCAAGCACTTCCTCGCACTGCCCGCCACCCTGCGCGACCTTGGCCACCACCTTTTTGATGAGCTCGGGCAGCGACCCGCCCGAAAGCCGCAGCGCCTCCTCGGCACGGTTCTTGACCTGGCGATCCACGCGAACGTTCACCTGCGCCACGCCGCTAACAGCACCCATCTCAACCTCACCTTCGACTTTTGCTATCTGAGCTAGCACAACTATATATTTCTGCTAGCACATGGTCAAACGCAAAAGGCCTGCATTCTGGCGGCTGCAACACCGCCCAAATGCAGGCCAAAAACTTAAGTAAAAGCGCTAGCGCAGGTACGCCTTTGCGTTGCCCAGGCTGTAGGCAATCGTTGAGCCGTTGTGCAGCAGTGACGACGTCTGCGGAGTGATCATGCCGGTAATACCCAATGCCAACAGCGCCGAGTTGGTGAGCATCACCTTGGAATACGAACTCGACAGACGGTCGATAAGCCCCTGACTCATGCGGCGCAGGCGCACGATTGCGGCCAGATCTGTATCGGTCAGGATGATATCGGCGACCTCCTTGGCGATGTCGCTTCCACCGCCCATGGCCAGACCCACATCGGCCAGACCCAGCGCCGGTGAGTCGTTGACGCCGTCGCCCACCATGGCAACGTGGCGCCCCTCGCACTTAATGCGCTCCACATACGCGTACTTGTCCTCGGGCAGCAGCTCGGCCTTAAACTCGTCGACACCTGCCTCGCGAGCAATGCGCTCGGCCGTGCGCTCCGAGTCGCCCGTGAGCATGACCACGTGCTTAACGCCCAACGCGTGCAAGTCGGCGATGGCCTCGCGGACCCCGGGCTTAAGCGGGTCCTCGATACCGAGCACGCCCACAACGGTGCCGTCGACCGCCAGATACAGCGGCGACAGGCCCTGCATCTGGGACTCGATGCGCTCCTTTATGTCGGACTCGAGCTGCGCGCCCTCATCCTCAAACACAAAGTGTGCCGAGCCGATAATCGCGCGACGTCCTTCGATGGACGAAGCGATGCCGTGTGCCACGATGTACTCGACGGCAGCATGGCGCTCGCGATGCTCGAGCCCGCGCTCGCGGGCGGCGTTGACCACGGCACGCGCCACCGGATGCGGGAAATGCTCCTCCAAGCAAGCGGAAAGGCGCAGGACCTCATCCTCGCTCCAGCCGTCGGTCGTGAGCACGCAAGCTAGGCGCGGCTGGGCCTCGGTCAGCGTACCGGTCTTGTCAAAGACAATGGTATCGGCCTTGGCAAACGACTCAAAGTACTTCGCGCCCTTGACCATGACGCCCATCTTGGCAGCATCGCTCATAGCGGTCATGACGGCGACGGAGCCCGTAAGCTTGAGTGCGCACGAGTAGTCGACCATCAGCGCCGCCGAGGTCTTGATGAGGCTACGCGTGGTGAGTGCAACCAAGCCCGCAAGCAGGAAGTTCCACGGGACGATCTTGTTGGCGAGGTCTTCCATGTGCGACTGGCCCTCGGACTTGAGCGAGTCGGCCGTCTGCACGAGCGAGACGATCGAGCGCAGCTTGGTCTGTGCCGTGTTGGCGCGCACGCGCACCAAGATGCTGCCGTCTTCCACGACGGTGCCGGCGAACACGTCATCGCCCGCGCTGCGCTCGACGGCCAGCGGCTCGCCGGTCAGGGTCGCCTGGTTGACCATGGCGCTTCCCCGCTCGACCACACCGTCAATGCAGATGGACATGCCGGTGCGCACGGCTACCAAGTCGCCGGGCTCAAGCTCGGTCGCGGCAACGCTCACCTCGGTGTCGCCGACCACTTTTTGCGCCTTGTCGGGCACGTCGAGCAGCGAGTTGATGAGCTCGTTTTCGCTCATGGCGCGGGTGTAGTCCTCGAGCAGCTCGCCCACGTTGAGCAGGAACATCGTCTGGCCCGCGGTGTCGACATCACGTTTGACGAACGAAATGCCGATGGCCGAAGCGTCGAGCACAGGAACGGTCAGGCGCGGCTGCGCCAGCTCATGAAGGGCAGCGCGCAAAAATGCCATGTAACCGGCCACGACAAACACCGCACGCAGGGGCGTCGGCAAGAACCAGCGGCGCGCGTAGTGGGCGCCGATAAGTGTGGCAAGATCCATGACGAGCTTGTGCTTGCGTGGCTCAAGCTGCATCACGTAACCCGTCTTTGCGTCGGCAATGGCCTGGGCATCGAGTGCGCCCAAGGCGTCGAGCACGCTTGCGCGGCGCGGCTCGTCGTACTCCAGCGCCATCTGGCCAATACGGCCATAAACGCGCACCTTGTGCACGCCGTCGATATCGCCGCTGAGCTTAAGAAGTGCGTCGAGATCGCTCTCTGGCACAGGACCCGCCAATTGAAGACGGGTCCTGCCGGGGATCTCGCTAATAATCGAGAATCTCATAGTTTGTGCCTGGGAGCGTTACTCGGCTGCCTCGTCAGCAGCGGCCTCGCTCTGGGTGATGTAGGCAGCCTCGGCAACCATGTCATCGACATTGGCCTTGGCCTGCTCGACCATGTCCTGGTAGCCGTTCTTGATGCGCATGCCGCACGCGATACCCTGCACGCAGGCATTCTTGACCGGAGCGCTGGTAAGCAGCTTGATGCCGGCCGTGCCAAGCAGAAAACCGCCACCGACAAGCAGGGTATTGAACGTCGACTTCTTCATGTTGCTTCTCCCTTTTGCCGCACAAGCGCGGCATGGTGCCTTAGCACCCGAGTTCATTAGTTTGCTCGAGCACGCTTTTGAGAACAGTTTAGTATAACTATTTGGTCAACAATGGCTAACTTTTTGAAAACATGCGGTCCAGACCGCCCGGTACTCGGCGGTTCACTCACCACGATGCAAATCCGCACCCCCACGGGTATCCGCCCCCGCCCTTGCGAATCAAAGGTGAATACTTTTTCGCGAAGTGAACGAGTCAAATCGAACCCCTGAAACATCCGCATTTTTCGCCAACAAAACCGCGGGAAAAACTTGGCAAAACCGCAGGAAACCAGCTCCTAAAAGTGTCGATGCTCCGAGGGTCCAAATAAGGTCGTTCACTTCGCGGAAAAGTATTCACCTTCGATTTCCACCTCCCCACAATGTGACAAAGGGACTGTCCCTTTGTCACATTAGGGACAGTCCCTTTGCCACAGTCCTACAGCTGCCAGGCAGCCGCTTCCTTTTGCAGCGCAACCATGCGGGCGAATTCTCCACCTGCCGCCTTGAGCTGCGCCGGAGTGCCCTGCTCGGCAACCACGCCATCCTTGAGCACAACGATTTTGTCGGCATTTTCCACCGTACGCATACGGTGGGCAATAACGATAACCGTCTTACCTGTAAGCAGACGGGAGAGTGCCTGTTGCACCACGGTCTCGTTCTCCACATCCAAGCTCGCCGTCGCCTCGTCCAACAGTACGATAGGCGCGTCTTTGAGCAGCGCACGGGCGATAGAGATGCGCTGGCGCTCGCCGCCGGAGAGTTTGGAGCCGTTCTCACCGATCATGGTGTCGTAGCCCTGCGGCATGCGGTTCACGAACTCGTCGCAGTTGGCGGCACGCGCGGCCGCAAGCACTTCCTCGTCGGTGGCATCACGACGACCGAGGCGGATGTTTCCCATCACCGTGTCGTCAAAGAGCAGCACGTCTTGGAACACAATGGCGTAATCACGCAGCAGTACCTCGGGATCAACGCTCGCAACATCCACGCCACCCACGGTAACCTTGCCCGCGGTGGCATCCCAAAAGCGCGCGGCCAGGCGGCTCACCGTAGACTTGCCAGAGCCCGAAGGACCGACTAGTGCCGTGACCTCGCCTTCCTTGGCGGTAAAGCTCACATCGGTAAGAACTTTCTCGCCGGCGCGGCCGTCCTCGCCCGCACCATAGCCAAATGCCACGTGATCGAACACCACATCGTGGCCCGCGGGCTCGAATTTCTCGCTGCCCCGCGCCACAGGCTCTTCCATGATGGAACGCATGCGCTTGGCAGACGACTCGGCGACAAACAGCTCGGACATTAACATTAACGCCTGGTCAAAGGGCGCATAGATACGGCTCACCATAAGCAGGAAGGCAAACATCACCAAAAAGTCGACCTGCCCGGAGGCGACCATCGCGGCGCCCGTGACCAGCGTGGTGGCAATGCCCAGACGCAGGATGGCAAAGGCGGAGTTGACCAAAAGCCCGTTAGAGAGCTCGCCCTTGGTGGTCTCGCGCTCCTCGGCATCGATCACAACGTTGAGCCCCTCAAGATAATGGGCCTCCTGGTTGGTGGCGCGGATCTCGCGAACGCAGTCGAGCGTCTCTTGAATTGCCTCGGTAACCTTGACCTTCTCGGCGCGCACGCGATCGAACACCGGAGTCATGGGGCCGCGTGTTAGATACAGCACGGCAAAGGCCACGGGAACGCTCCAAAACGCCGCGATCGCCAGCTGCCAGCAAAAGAACAGCGACGCCACGAAGACAATGGCGCTTGCGATGATGGCACCCCAAAGCTCTCCCAGCACGTGGCTGTAGGCGTGCTCCATGGCCTGGACGTCACCCATGATAGTCTCGGTTAAATCGGCCAGATCACGACGACCAAAAAACGACAGCGGCAGTTTGCGCAAGCGCTCGGCGATCTCCATACGCTGCTTGCCGCACTCCTCGTAAAAGATGCAGTAGGTGTAGTAATACTGCTGCCAGTTAGAGGCAAAGAGCAACACGAAAAAGACCAGGAGGCCGCCCACGATCGGCAGGGCATCCGGCAGGTCAGCCCCGCTGGCGAGATGCTCGACAAAGCCGGCCATAACCAGGAATAAAAAGCCCATGCCGGCCATGGTAATGAGATTGGTGAGCGTGGTCCAGAAGATGCCGCGTTTTACGCCGGCGATGCCTTTATCGGATAGGAAATACTTCTTTTGGAATGAGGCGAACATTTAGGCCTCGCCTCCCTTCGCGACGGCGGTATCCGCGGTCGTAGCAGTAATCTTCCAGCTCGCGGCCTGTTCGTATTCGGCCCACATCCTGGCATACAGACCCTCTTGGGACAGCAACTCGGCATGGGTACCCGACTCCTGCACGCTGCCCTGGTTGAGCACCACGATTTGGTCTGCGCCCACTACAGTCGAGAGTCGGTGCGCAATCATAATGACTGTGCGACCAGCCGCCAGCTTGCTAAAGGCGCGCTGGATGAGCGCCTCGTTCTCGGGATCGGCAAACGCCGTGGCCTCATCGAGCACCACGATAGGCGCGTCTTTAAGGATCGCGCGGGCGAGTGCCACGCGCTGGACCTCGCCGCCCGAAAGATATGCTCCGCCGGCACCGAGCATGGTATTGATGCCCTGTGGAAGCTTGGCCACAATGTCGTCGCACTGAGCTGCGGAGAGGGCCGCACGCACTTCGTCGTCAGTGGCCGTAGGCTTGGAGGCGCGCACGTTATCGGCAAGTGTTTGCCGGAACAGCTGGTTGGTCTGGAACACGAAGGCGACCTGGCCCATAAGCTCGTGCGGATCCATATCGCGAACGTCCACACCGCCCACGAGCACTCGACCCGAGGAAACGTCCCAAAAACGCGGGATCAGGCTTGCGCAGGTTGACTTGCCGCCACCCGAGGGACCCACCAGGGCGAGAGTGCTACCCGCGGAAACGCTGAAACTCACATGGCTAACGGCAGGTGTTTCGGCACCCTCGTAGGTAAAACTCACGTCCTCAAATCGCACGTCGCCACCGGCAGGGTGCTTGGGTTGGGCGGGCACGGAGAGTTGCTTGGAATCCATGACGCTTCGAATACGAGCCAGCGAATCGGCACTCATCTGAGAGGCCTCGCCCACAAACATGAGCTTGGTCATGGCCGTCGGCACCACGGCCGAAAATATCGCGTAAAACGTGAAGTTGGCCATAAAATGCGCGAAGTCCGTCTCGCCCGGCGCCAACAGCAACGCCACGGGCAGCAGGAATGTCACAAGGCCATTGAGCGCGGTAAGGTTGAGCACTTGCGGACCTCGGCAGAACGTGCCCGCATAGTTTTGCGCCATGTCGGCGTATTCGGCAATCGCATCGTGGAAGGCCTTAAAGGAGTAGACCGTCTGCTGAAACACCTTGACCACGGGGATGCCTCGTACGTATTCGGTGCCGGTCTTGTTCATCTTGACCAGCGCTCCCATGTAGGCCTTCATGAACTCGGTGCCTTTGCCGCTCATCATGGTGGCCATGGCGCCAAACGAAATGGCCACCGAGATGAGGCATGCCGCGCCCAAGCGCCAATCGAGGGCGAAAAGCAGCACGAGCAAGCCCACGACCATGGCGACGGCGCCTGCGATATCGGGCAGCATGTGTGCGAGCAAAGTCTCGGTGGAGGCGGCACACCCGTCTACAATGCGGCGCAGCTCGCCGGTGGCATGCGTGTCGAAGTAGCCGAGCGGCAACTTAAGCAGGTGCTCGCTCGTAGCCTTACGGATATTGGACGCGCAGCGAAACGCGGACAGATGCGTGCACATGAGCCCCACGAAATAAGCTACGATGCTTGCCAGGGCAAAACCCACGGCCCACCAACCGTACATCGCGATGTTAGTGGCTTCGCTCCAGTTGGGCGCCACGGCGATCAGATCGCGCGCGACAAGCCAAATGCACACGTACGGACCAAAGCTCAGCAGCTGCGAGAGCGCCGAGAGCGCCATGCCCAAATACGTTAGGAATTTGCGGTCACCGGCATACGCAAGCAACTCGCCGATGCCTCCACCTTCCCTTTTTGATTCCTTTGCCATGAGATTCCTTTCTAACGGCTTGAGAGTTAACCGTAATGAACTTATCATTGATGTGTTAGCCATGGCTCACAATCAAGCCAGGCGTGGACGTTTCTGCAAAGGAAAGGGACGCTTTTGCAAATACAGCGGGCAGCGACCGACATAACCGAGCTCTACGCACCGCAATTTGAGCAGTTTGGCCTGGAGCTTACCGGCAAGGGCGCCGTCTTTACCGGCGAGGTGGCAAACGACCGGGCGCACGGCCGCGCATGGATCATGCCTCTCTCCCCTGCCTGCATCGTCATGGAGCATTCCATCACCCCGACGCACGATATGTACCTGGCCGAATATACACCCGAGCCATACGCCTGCGTGAGCGAAGTCAGCGCGCCCACACTTACATGCATGCCCGAGGCTGGCATAACGCCCGCGAACCTCAAACCATTGCATGGACCGTGGCCAAACAATGCCGTTTGCAGCTTTATCCAAGATAGCTGTGGCGAGGAATTAAGCCCGCTGTTTGCGGGGGAGCTTTATCACTCGCGCTCGGTGCTCTTTTTGCCTGGATATTTTGACGAACTGGAGCACCGCTATCCCACCGAGTTCGCGGGAATCTTTGAGGCGTTTGCCGAGTCATGGCACGAGGAAGCGACGTCTGCCATCTGCCACACGCTGCGCCGGATTAACGAGGACCGCGCCCGCACCGTAGGCGGACACGTCTATATGCAGGGCATCGTGGAGACCATGGTCGCGGAGCTCGCCTGTTCGCGCGCGGCCCACAAGCAGGCGCGGCAGGCGGCAGACACACGCGTCAGCATAACCATTGCCGAAGAAGCAACGGCAATGATTGAGCGCGCGCTCGACAAAGGCAGACGTGTGGGTATCAACGAGGTGGCCGAGAGGCTCTACACAAGCCGCTCCAAACTATGCGCCACCTTTAAGGCCCAAACTGGCGAGTCCCTGGGCGCCTACATTCGCAGACGCCGTATGGAGCGGGCACAGGACCTTTTGGCCAATAGCTCGCTCACGATAGCGCAGGTGGCTGAGCGCCTAGGCTACCCTCAGCAGGCCGCCTTCGCCCAAGCCTTCAAGCAACACACCGGCACCACCCCCACCACCTGGCGCTCCCAACATATATAAAGAATGAGGGCGCCGTTGGCGCCCTCATTCACCAAATTCAATTCAGCCCCACCTGACCCGAACGGCCGAGTCGTTGCAGAACCCGGGAGCCCCGGCAGGGCGGGTGCTTGCTCAAAATGAGTTCCGCACGCAAAGAAGGCCACTTAATGTGGCCTTCGTCTTGCGCAGGACTGTTCGAAATTTTGAGGAAGCACCCGCCCTGCCGGGGCTCCCGGGTTCCCGTTTACGAGAGCGACGTTCTCAGCAACTCGTTGAAGAGCTTCGGATTGCCCTTGCCGCGGCTCGCCTTCATGCACTGGCCCACCAAAAAGCCGATAACCTTCTGGTTGCCGTCACGATATTGCTGCGCCTGATCGGCACAGTTTGCCAGCACCTCGTCCACGATCGGCTGCAGCGCGCCGGCATCGCTCACCTGACGCATACCGCGCTCGTCGACGATCTTGTTGGGGTCGTCGCCGGTCTGGGCCATGGTCTCAAAGACCTCGTGAGCCTGGTTGGAGCTGATGGCATCGGTCGCCAGCAGCTTAGCCAGCGCTGCTACCTGAGCCGGCGCGATGCCGGACTCGGCAAGCGACACGCCTGCGCCCTTAAGGTAGGCGATCATCTCGTTGACCAGCAGGTTTGCGACCGTCTGGGCCTCCTTGCCGGCCATACCGGCAGCGGCGGCCTCAAAGAAGTCGGCAAACTCGGGGTCGCCGGCAATCTGCTCGGCGTCGGCCGCCTTAATACCAAAGTCGGCTTCAAAGCGGGCGCGCTTGGCATCGGGCAGCTCGGGGATCTCGCCACGGCAACGGTCGATAAACTCGTCGTCAAGGTCGAACGGCGCCAGGTCGGGATCGGGGAACAGACGATAGTCGTCTGCCGTTTCCTTCACACGCATGACCACGGTACGCTTGCGGCTGGGCTCCCAGTGACGGGTCTCCTGGTAGATAATGCCGCCCTCCTCGAGCACCTCGGCCTGACGGCAGATCTCGTAAGCAAGGCCGTCGTGCAGGCTCTTAAACGAGTTGAGGTTCTTGAGCTCGGTCTTGGTGCCCAGCTTGGTCTCGCCGCGGCGACGCAGCGACACGTTGCCGTCGCAGCGCATGGAGCCCTTCTCCATGGAGCAGTCCGAAATGCCCAGCGTCACAAAGATGCGACGGAGCTTCTCCATAAACAGGCGCGCCTCCTCGGGCGTGCGCAGATCGGGCTCGGTGACGAGCTCAATGAGCGGCGTGCCGCAGCGGTTGTAGTCGACGAGCGACTCGGCCGCGGCGGTAATGCGGCCCTCGGCGCCGCCCACATGGACCATCTTGGCGGCGTCCTCCTCCATATGGATGCGCAGGATGCGGATGGGCACCGTGTAGGAACCGTCCTCGCGACGCTCGGGCATCTGCAGGTTGGACGCGTCGTAGCTGGCCAGGTGACCGGCGCGCTGGTTACCCTCGCGCATGGTCGACGTCATGGACGTGGACAGGCCCTCGGCGTTGGCCGAGGCGCTCGCCAGGCTCTGAGCCTCGGCCTCGCCAAACGCGCAGTCGGGGCGCTCGGCGGCACCGCGACCGGTCACGTCCAGATCCAGGTGACCGTACATGGCAAAGGCGACCGGACCCTGCGTAGTCTGGAAGTTCTTGGCCATATCGGGATAGAAGTAGTGCTTGCGGTAGAACATCGAGTGGCGCTGGATCTCGCAGTTGGTGGCGAGGCCGGCCTTGACGATGCTCTCGATGGCGCGCTTGTTGGGAACCGGCAGGGCGCCGGGCAGGCCCAGGCACACCGGGCACACGTTGGCGTTGGGCTCGTCATCGTGGCTGAGCTTGCAGTTGCAGAACATCTTGGTATCGAGTGCGGTGAGCTCGGTATGGATCTCCAGGCCGATCACGGCCTCCCAATCCTGCAGGACCTCGGAAAGCTCCTTCATTACAGCTCGCCTCCCTTCCCAGCAAAATCGGGCGCGACGGAAAGCGAGGGCGCACCCGTGGCGGCATCGGCAAAGCCGCGCTCCAGGGCGCGGGCAAACGTGAGCAGCTGACGGTCCTTAAACGCCGGACCCACCAGCTGGGCAGAAACGGGCAGCTTGCTGTCCTCGCCCAGGCCCAGCGGCACCGAGATGCCACCGTTGCCGCAAATGTTGAGCGAGATGGTGTACAGGTCCGAAAGGTACATCTGCGTGGGGTCGCTGATCTCGCCAAACTTAAAGGCCGTACGCGGCGAGGCGGGCATGAGGATGGTGTCCACCTTGGCATACGCGGCGTCGTAGTCCTGCGTGATGAGCGTGCGAGCCTTTTGCGCAGCGTAGTAGTACTTGTCGTACACGCCCGAGCTCAGCAGGTAGGCGCCGAGCATCTGACGGCGCTTAGCCTCGGCGCCAAAGCCATGGGCGCGCGAAAGCGAGCTCTGGTCGGACAGGTTGGCGCAGCCCTCCTCCTGGTAGCCGTAGCGAATGCCGTCGAAGCGGGCCAGGTTGGAGAATGCCTCGGCCGGGCCGATGACGTAGTAGGCGGCGATGGCGGCGTCCAGGTGCGGCAGGTCGACCTCGACCAGTTCGGCGCCCTGGTTCTGCAGCTCCTGGGCGGCGCGCTGAACAGCGACCTTGACCTCGGGCGTCAGGCCCTCGGCCTCCATAAACGCGGGGATGATGCCCACGCGCTTGCCCTCGATGCTGTCGTTGAGATGCTCGGTAAAGTCGACGGCGCAATCCTGGCTGGTGCAGTCGTACGGATCGTGGCCTGCGCCGGTAAGCGCGTTCATGGCCAGCGCGACATCCTCGACCGTGCGGCCAAAGGGGCCCACCTGGTCGAGCGACGAGCCAAAGGCAACCACGCCGTAACGGCTCACGGCGCCATACGTGGGCTTAAAGCCCACCACGCCGCACAGTGACGCCGGCTGGCGAATGGAGCCACCGGTGTCCGAGCCCAGCGAGAGCGCGACCTCGCCCGCGGCGACGGCGGCAGCGGAGCCGCCCGAGGAGCCGCCGGGCACGCGCTCGGTATCCCAAGGGTTGTTGGTGCGGTGGAACGCCGAGCTCTCGGTGGAGCTGCCAAAGGCAAACTCGTCCATGTTGGCCTTGCCCATGGGCAGGCAGCCGGCGTCGAGCATGCGCTGGACGCAGGTGGCGGTGTAGACGCTCTGGTAGTCCTCGAGCATGCGGGAAGCACAGGTGGTGCGCGTGCCCACGAGGTTCATGTTGTCCTTGATGGCCAGCGGCACGCCCGCGAGCGGGGGCAGCGGCTTGCCTGCGGCACGGTCGGCATCCACGCGCGCGGCGGCCTCGAGCGCGAGCTCGGGCGCTACCTGCAGGAATGCCTGGACCCCGCCCTCGCGCGCCTCGATGGCGGCAAGGGAGGCCTTGGCCACCTCGGTAGCGGTAAAGTCGCCGACGGCAACGCCCGCGGCAATCTGGGCGGCGGTAAGGGAATCGAAGCTTAGCGCCATTACTCGCTCTCCCCCTCTCCCAAAATGGACGGCACGCGGAAGTAGCGGTCGCGCGCGCTGCCGGCGTTTTCGAGCGCGACGTCGAGCGGCAGGTCGCGCTCGGACTCGCGCAGGTCATCGCCCATCACGTTAGACAGGCTTCCGATAGGATGGAACGTGGGCTCCACGTCGGGCAAGTCATATTGCAAGACGGGCTCGAGCATCTGGACGGCGTCGTTCAGGTAGGACGTCATCTGGGTGAGCTCGTCATCGGTCAGTGCGATCTTTGCGTACTCGGCGATGCCGCGCACGTCTTTCTCGCTGAGTGCCATAGGCGCTCCCTTCCGCATAACAGATAAACCGCTCTAGTATACAAGGCAACGCCGCTTGGAGCAGGTGCTTTACCCAAATGCAGCGAAAACGTAACGAGGAAGGCGGGCTGGCAGGCAACGGGCTGGCGGTTCTGCAGCGAAACCGCACCGTCCATAGCGAAAACGGTCTCGACCACAACGAAAAGCATCACAACATTCGACGTTTTTCGCCAAAATCGCGATTTTCATCGAATGTTGTGATGGTTTGGAAGTCCCGACCACCACAAAGGTGCCTGTCCCCATTGTAGTGGTTCCGGACGATGCCCTATGCCGAGGCCTTGGCCTTGCGGCGCTTGCGGACCGCGTGGATCACGATGTCCAGCAGCAACAGCACAATGGCCACGACCACGATGAGCACGGCAAACTCGCGCTTGCCCCAGTGGCGGCCGGCCAGCGACTTTTGCTTGTCGACGTCCTTCTTGCTGTACTTGGTGCGCACGCAATGCACCAGCAGGCGATGGTCGTTCACGCCGTAGGGCGTGCAGGTGACGAGCGTCACCTTGTCGGCGCCGGGCTCGATGGTCAGCGACTCCATCTCCTCGGGCAGCACCACCTCGGAGTCCACCATCTTGTAGGCGAGCGTCTTGTTCATGGTGTGCAGCAGCACCAGGTCGCCGGGCTCCAGCGAGTGGATGTCGTCGAACATGCTCAGGTTGCGCATGCCCGAGTGCGCGGTGAGCACGCAATGCGTCGAGGTGCCGCCCACCGGCAGGCTCGTGCCCTCCAGATGGCCGACGCCCGCCATAAGGACTTCTTCGCTCGTGCCGTGGTAGATGGGCATGCTCACGTCGATGGAAGGGATTTCGACCCAGCTCATCATGGGGTCGCGGTCAAAGATAAGTTGCTGAGCGTAGGGCTCGATTTGGTCGGCAGGGAGCTCGGTGGCCTCGCCCGCCAGTTGCTCGTTAAAGGAGCGCGCCTGGAGCAGGATGCGCTCGCGCTCCTCGGCAGACAGCGCGTCCACGGTGCTGGACACCGTGCCGATCTGGTTGAACACGCCCGAGGCCTCGAGCCGGTCCAAGATCCACGGCCAGGTCATAAGGCCCACGCCAATAAGGATGATGACGATGGTGATGAGCCGGTCGGCCCAGCGCGGCAGCCGCTTGCGACGGCGCTTGGGCTTTGGTTGAGGTTTGGGCTGCGGGCTTGAGCCGCCGTTGTCCGCGGCGTTATTGCTCTTCATATGTTTGGCGCCCTGCACCATCGCCGGTCACTCCTCTACAGCTCAGGTTGTCTAAACAAATAATAGCCGATTAGCGAGCTTCCGCGCCAGACAACGCAGCCAGACTGCACCGTCCAGTCGAGGATAAGCCCGCATTTGAGTTTTCAAAATGTCCCGAATCGGCGGGGTGATTCGGGATACAATGTCAATAGGAAACGACGCATCCCGCGTAAGTGTACGAGAGCGCGGGCGGCCTAGTTTTCAGGTTTTGTTAAATGCCCGGGCCTCTAACCCCGGGCATTCTTATTTGCGCTTGTTACGGCGCAAATGCCTTCTACCGTCCGCACCGCGCGTGCGCCTACGGACCTTAAACCGAACCTCATACGAGTCAAGAAACGCGATGACGAACGAGCCCACCGCCGCGAGGGCGGCGAGCGCGTTAAGGAATTTCAGCATTTGGGGACCTCCGATCGAGTCGTCGGCCGCCCGCGCACGGGATGCGTCGCAAGGGTATTTTACTGCGAGCACTCGCACTTACAGCTGGTAAACGCAATATTTGCAAACATCTGTTCGATATTCATACGCTTGATACATCGGGCAATGGAGCCTGGCTGCGTTATCCCAAAAAGAACGGGGCAGACTCCAGTGCGGAGTCTGCCCCGAAAAGAGAATGGCAAAGCAAGAACGTGGATGGACGAGAAAAGTGTCCGCAAGTCTCATGGCCATCACATCCCACCTGCCAAAGGGATGGGTGAGTGAGCGTTACTCCTGCTCGGACTCCTCAGCCTGCTTACGGCTGCGGATGAGGTGCGCCACGCCGATGCACAGCACCGCGCCACCAGCGATCCAAGTGAAGGTCACGCCGTTAAGGCCGGTGAGCGGGAGGCCAATCTGTTTGGTATTGCCGACGGTGATGGTGACCAAACCGGTGGCACCATCGATGCCGTTTTGAGTTCCGGTCAGCTTGTTGTCGCCGGCAGAGTTGTCAAGCTCGCCAACGGCAATATCAGTACGACCCGTTTCGGGAACCGTCGCCGCAAGATTTTTCACCTTCATGTTCGTTTTGTCATAGGTCGCGTCGATGGTGAAGGTGAAGGGGTCGGCCGTGGTTGGGTACTTGGCAGGGTCGGGGGGCTTGATCTCGGTCACCTTGTAGGAGCCGGCGTCGAGGCCCTTGACCTCAATCGTTCCTTCTTTACCGCTGACCCTGCTAGACGTGAACTTCACGTAGTCGGGAAGGTTGCCGGGATCGACGGTCACGAGTTGACCAGCAACAACATTTTTAGCCTCATTGTCCTCCGAGGCAACGTACTGGCCCTTCGTGTTTGTATCATCGGACTGGATAGTGAACACAGCACCTCCAAGACCCTTCTCGGTGCCCTGGTCGACCTTCTTGAGGTTAAGCTTGAAGGCGAAGTCGGCGGCGGTGTCCTTGATCGTCTCGCCCTTGTCCTCACCATACGGGTTGTTGGAGTACGTGAGCGTAACGGTGTTGGGGTTGCCACCAAAGTCGCCATCCTTGTTACCAATCACGACATCCTTGTTAAGCTTGGCCTTGTAGAAGACGACAATCCGCGTGCTTGCGTCAATGCCCTGAACGTCCTTGAGGCCCTTGTCGCCGTCACCGACCTTGAACTCCACCGTCAGGGTGTTTTCATTAGAACTATCGGCAGGGGTAACCGTGTAGTTCTCACTGCTAATTTCAGTATAGGTGCCGTCCTTCAAAGCAAATACCTTTGCAGAATCGGCAATATAATCCAGACCCGTCGAAAGCTTATCGGTGAACTTGTAAGCATACGTATCAAAGGTGGCATAGTTGCTTGCAACGGTGCCGGTGAGTTTGTAGTTGACCTTCTGTCCAATCTGGGAATCGGCGACGTCATCCCAATCCGCCGCAGGCACAGTTGTAATGATGTCCTTCGCTTTATTGTCATCAAGGATCTTCTTCACGACCGTGGGGATGCTCTTCTTGGGGGTAATTGTCACCGTCGTATTCGTACCGTCAATCACGGCGTACACAGGAGAGGTGAACGCATCGGTCGACTTACCGTCAGGCTTGCCAGCGTTATCAGTAAGGAAGAGCCAGTAGCCGGCGTCGAGCTTAGAAAGGGATGCGTCGCCCTTGGTTGTCTTCTGCCAAGCCGTGCTGTCCTTCAGGTTAGCGGCGATTAAGCTGAAGACGTTGTCGCTCTCGACCTTCGAGCCGGTTCCAGTACCCTCAGCGTTGGCGCTCAACCAATCGGCTGCATCCTGCGCGTTGTCGCTGGAATAAGTATTGTCCTTTTTCTTGATGGCATTAACGACAGCCGTCTGGATTTCAGTGCCAGTGCCAGCCCACTCGATGCCGCTCACTGACGTGGTCCCGTTGTCCTTTGTCACTTTCGCTTTGAAGATTTGGATACCCTTATAGGTCGTGGACGCTGCATAATCAGGATCATTGAACGTCACGGTCGTGTTGCCCTCAGCAAACGCCATCGTGACCGGGGCCATCACGCCACCGAAGCTCAACGCCGCCGTGAGGCCTGCCGTTACTGCCAGGCGTGCGATGTTCTTGCTCATGCTCATCTTCTTTTCCTCCGTTTTCCGGTTGGTTCTCATTCGATCGATCATCATCTGTCTGTGTCTTAGCATCTGCTTCGTTACGTCTCGCCCCGCTCTCTGCGGGGCTGCCAGCTACTCTTTATGGCTGCCACCTCCCCGCTTGACCAGGAGCGCGACCACGATGAGCGCGGCTCCGGCGACCGCTGCGGCGGCCGCGGCGTACATTGCCATATCGCCAGTCGAGGGCATAAAGCCTCCGGTGGTAATGCTAGGGGGTGTGCCGGTGGGCGTGTTAATGAGCGACGCCTCCAGGCTGCCCGTCGACCCGTCCGCGCTGTCGGCGCGCAGGGGCGACTCGGCCGTGATGGTGAGCTTGGGCTTGGCGGCGACCACCTGGTCGACGTCCAGACCCTCGGCCTTGACCGTCACGGAGCGCGTGCCCTCAAAGGCGGTGTAGCCCTTGGGCGCCTTGAGCTCGCGGACCTCCAGCTTGCCCGAGTCCACGCCCGAGAAGGTCACGCGGCCGTCCTCGCCCGTGGTGACGGTGGCCTTGCCCTCTGCATCCCACGTGCCATCGGCCGCCAGTGTGCGACCGCGGTCGTCGGCGATGCTCAGGACCGCCCCGGCAAGCGGCTTGTCGCCGTCACTGCCGCGCTTGGTGAGCGCGAGATCCCAGGTGTAGGCGCACGCATCGTCGCTCGGCGTGCAAGTGAAGCCGGCGTCGCCGGACTGGTCGGCAAAGGGAGAGCGCGGATAGCGCAGGTAGACCTCGTTGGGGTTGCCCTTCGCGATGCCGTGGTTGCACGCGCTGTTGAGCGGCGCGTTGTACACGGCGACCACGCGGGCGCCCGCGGTGAAGGCGTCGGCCCCGCCGAGCGCGGCGATCAGGTCGCCGGTGCGCACGGTGAAGGTCTTACCGTCGGCCGCCACCTTGGTGGCGCACTGGGCCGTGATATCGGTCCAGCCCTTCGCGGGCTCGGTGCCGGCGCGGCCGTCCTTGCCGGTCTGGACCGCGTCAAAGCCGCCGTCCGCGCCCGCCGCCACGTAAACATGCATGCTCGCGGCGACCTTGGAGGGGTCGAGTCCCGCGCTCATGGTGTCGACGAACCGCACCGTATAGGTGTCGTAGGCCGCGAGGCCCGCGGGGACCGTGGCAGAGAGGCGCCAGTACAGGTCGTCGGCGACCGTGGCGTCGGCGGCCTTCTGCCAGGCGGCGGCGCTGTCCTCCAACACATGCTTGGCGACCTTGGGGGTCGCGGCCTTGGGCTTGACGGTGACGGCGCTGCCGCCCACCAGGGCCATGATCGGCGCGGTGCCTGCCTCGTTCTGGGAAATGGCGTCGTCGTCGGCGACGATGAACCAGTAGCCACAGGGCAGCTCGGCCGCCGTGCCCGCGTTAAGGGCCACGGGCACGGCGCCAGAGCTCTGGAGGGAACGAGCGAGCTGTGCGCTCAGCGCGCTCGTAAGGTGGGAATCGGCGTTGAGCCACTCGGCAGCTTCCTGCGCGGTGGTCTGGGAATTGGGCATGCCGGCGCTGTGCAGCACAGGCAGCGCGGCGTCGCGCACGGCGTCGCTTGCCCAGGCGAGGTCGGTGGCGATCTTGGCGTCGTTGTCGCCGTCGACGACGTTGGCGCTAAAGATCTGGTAGGCGTCGTAGCTGCTCGCCACGGTGCCGCTCACCGTGATGGAACCGGTCGAGGTCGGCGCGGCCTGCGCGGATGCGGGGAACACAACCGCGCAGGTGCCGATCAGGAGGGCAAGCAGCGCAAACAAGATCGGGAAGGAGCAAACTTTCTTATTCACGACGCTCGCCTCCCTTCGCATTCGCCTTGCGACGAATGTGCATCCAGGCCGCAGCAGCGCAAAGCACCGCCGCGCCGGCAAGGTACGTCAGAGTGACGCCCGACATACCAGAAAGGGGCAAAGAGGTGGAGTAGGTGTTGGTGAAGGTGGGGGTGGACTCGGTGAGGTCGTGGGGCGTGTCGGTGGTCACTGGCTTGCCATCACGATCCTGAATCTGCTTGTAGGTCGCAGAGATGTTGATCTTGTGGTTAGAGTCGTCAACCGCATTGACCGTAATCTGATAAACCGACTGGTCGTATGTGTAGTTCGTAAACGGCGTGGTTGGCAGCTGTTCGCGAACGTAATAAGTAAAGGTATTGCTTGCACCGCGGCCCGTGGAGTCGGACGCGAGTTTTTCGAGGTCTTTTAGTTCGTACTTAATCTCGTCGAAGCTTAAGGTCTGGGACTTACCAGCGTCGGTCTTGGTCGACTTATTCTGAACGATCTTCGTGAACTCTTTGTCGGTCGCAAGTTGAAGCGTAAACTCCTTCATCTCGCCGCCCTCAACGACCTTAGTCGCCTTAGGAGTCCAGAAGCCGCTGGAGGCGTACGGAGTGTACGCGTTGGTGAAGGTCTTTCCCCCGCCGGGGCCGTCAATCGAATAATAGCCTTGTTCGTCCTTTTGCAGATTGCTCAGCGAGTTAGTTGAATCTCCGGAGTGTTTAGTCCAACTCAATTTTTTGATCGTGTAGTTATGGACTGCAAGCTCTTTGGTCGCGGTCGCATTATCCCGAATCGGAACAGACATGAGCACATCTTTCTTGCCTTCTTCGAGTTCAACCGTAATCTCGTACACGGCCGGGTCGTACGTGATGTCGGAATCAGTGCCAGCATTTTCAACCAAATAGTATGTAATCGTGCCAGTCGTACCGTTCGCTGTGAACTGCTCACCAAGGTCAAACTTGATGTTGCCTCTTTCATCATTGCTCGCAGTTCCAACCTCAGTGCAAGCGTCAGGATTGAATACCCCGCGAGCGATAGGATCGCCCGAATCCTTGCGGTAGACCGTAAAGGTGAAATCCCCAGCCTTAAGCTCACGGCCGGCCAACTTCTTGGTTGCCTTCAGCTTAAGGCTCGGGTAGACGTACGTATCCGCAGGCACGCCTAGGTACAAGTCGCCATTCGACATGATGCCGCCACCATGGTCCCAGGAATAGTTGCCCGTGATGAAAGTTCTGGCAGCTTTCTGCGCATTATTCGCTTCATTACTTCCAACTTGGACAGCCGAAGTCAGACCGACGCTCCGATAAATCTTCACGCCGCCATTGGCAGGGATCTTGATAGCCTCATAGAGTTCTTCGTTATCACCGAGTTCTTTGTTATCACTGCGTTCTTTGCTTCCCGAATACTTGGCGTCTCCGTCACCGAGCATCTTGCCGATTACTGCCGCAAGCGGTTCCTGATGGCCAGCCTCTGCCGCAAGGAAGAAATCGGCATGACCGCTCGTGCGAAACACCTCCGATTTGTATGCATCTTTATCTTGATTCTTACCACTACCACCACCTGAAAGATGGGGTTTAGCTTCATTGCCGGTATTGTTCTGTGAGTTGTAAGCATATTTATAATCGCTTTTAAAACGATCTTCGCCATCATACTGATCGCCGGCAGACGAATTGCCAAAGATTGCCGTGCCCTCAGTGTTCGTTACCAACGTCTTGCCCGTGGGGCAGACTGCAACGCCGCCGCCGTAGCCGCCAGCTGTATTGGCGCTAATGTACGAGTTATATATGAATAGCCTACCAGCAGTATATTCCTTGCCTTGGTTTGAGTTTCCCTGAACAAAGATGCCGCCGCCACCCCAGTCAAAGCGAGACATGCAGTGATTGTTAGTGATATAGACTTTATTGTCTTCAGTGCCGTTAATCATCGCGTCAACCATCTGGCCCACTCGGATGCCGGCACCTTCAGATCGGTAGCTCACGTTAGAGGCAATAATTCCTCCCGTGATATTCAGCCACGCCATTCCCGAGCGAGACGTTTGGCCATTCCGTTCGACATCGGTAACGTAAACGCCGCCGCCGGCTTCCTCGGAGTAGTTGCCGGTAATCTGACCATCAGAAATAGTGACATGGGTGCCGTTCTTGGCAGCAAGCCCAGCGCCGCCATGGTCACCGTTGCCATCCTTACCGCAGAATTTAGCGTATTTGTTGTTAGTGATATAGCCACCAGAAACGGTCACACTACCGCCCGAAGCCAAGATGCCACCGCCAAGGCCGTCGACAGAATCGCGTGTGTAGTTGCCGGTAATTATGCCACCAGTCATCTCGACTGTAGGATGACCCTTAGTAGATTCGTTATCATTATTCGCCTCGGAGGCATTAACGTAGTCCTCTGCAAAAACGCCAGCACCGCTAGGAGCAGTATTGTCGGCGATTACACCATTGGTCATTTTAAAAGTTGACCGTCTGCCATTACAATTTGACACCTTAATGCCGGCGCCAGCACCCGAGTCTCCCGTATCGGCGCCGCAAATGTAGCCACCGTTCATGATAACAGTTGAACCGTTCTCGGCATAGATCAGATTACCGACGTGATCGCCCTGTTTCTGGGTAAGAGTACCGCCCTCAAGCTTGAGGTGACCGTTGTTGTAAAGATTGATGAGCTTCAAATCACCAGTACCACCGCAAGCCACAATGGCACCATTGACATCAGCCTTACAGATATCAGCCTTACACGCTTTAAGAGTCTCGGTTGTACCGGTTCCGCTTGCGACCGATTCAGTTACGTAGTAGGTGAGGCTAGTCGGAATGCCATCGTTGTCGTAAACCAGCTCGGCTTTTTTGCCGTAATTATCGGCCTTCAGATTCTCGCCCTGGTCATTCAGCGTTTGAGAACTTCCAACAGGCTGTTCATCCACAGGTCTTGAATCCTTAACGGTTAACGTCGCACCGCCGGTGATATTAAACAGGGGTTGATTCGGACTCGTATGCTTAATCTTATGGCCGTTTAGATTCAGCGTGATATTGCTACCGTCTTTGCCGAGCTGAATTGTCGTACTGGTAGCAATATCTGTCGTAAGCGTAAAGTTGGCAGCGCCGCTTGCCTTCTCCAGTTCAGATTTCAGCTTTTCCGCGCTATCTATCTCGTCGGATGCCGTTTCAGTCTGCCCACCTTCCGCGGCCGCCATCACAGCGTTGCCATCCGCCGGCTCGTTATCTTCGACCTGCAGCTTACCCTCAGGTTGATCCCCAGAGTGACCCTGCTCAACACCATTTGAGAGGTCGTCCTCGCCACCTTCGATAGCGCCACTATTCTGGTTTTCGCCATTTACGTTGGTACCGTCTACACCAGTCGCCCCGTCCGCAATGGTCTCCTCGGCTGCACCCGCCTGGACATCGTTGGCAATGGCCTGCGAGATTGGAGGCATGACGAGCGACAGTACCAGGCTCAACACGGAGGCTCCGCACAAAACGCCTGCCAGCACACGGCGCGTCGCTTTATTACTCTGCTTAGATTTGTCTGAATTTGCTTTCATCGATGTCTCCTCCCCAAGAGACCGCGATCTTGCTCTTTCACTATCAAACGTATCTGCGCAATCTGTAATTGCGCACGCTTAGTAATGACTATTCTAACGATTGTTTGAACATCTGGGCAAATAAACCGATAGTTTTGTAGCGAATTGTCAATTCTCTTGACAATTGCTCAGATTTACCTTCGTTTATTCGCTATCTATTTTTTGTTTCTACTGGTAATTTAGTTGCCCATCATTTTTTAATGGCATTAGATTTATTTGCACAACATTTTGCTCAAGAGTAAACATCCTGTAAACAGTCGAAAATTGACCATGAGCTGTAGGTCATTTACCGGGAGAAATACCCTACCAAACTGATGAGAATATCTTTAACTCATCGGTAGTCAGAAGCGTAATGTTCAGACAACCATATTGGTATTTGCGCGCAGATTGCAGGCATCAACTCGCCCAAATCGCCTGAGGCCACCACAAAGGTGCCTATCCCCATTGTGGCGGTTCTCCCCCGGCGCTACAGCAGATGCTCCTCGATAAAGATCGCGATGCCGTCTTTGTCGTTGCTCGCGGTTACAAAGTCGGAGGCGGAGCGGGTGGCATCGCTGCCGTTTGCCATGGCCACGCCCACGCCGGCGTCGGCCACCATGCAGGTGTCGTTATCGGCATCGCCAAACACGCAGATGTTCTGGAGCTCCATGCCGTTGAGCTCCGCCACGCGCACAAGGCCGCGCGTCTTGGACACGCGCGGATCCATGAACTCGTAGAGCCGTTGCGTGGTCTGCAGAGCCGCAGCCTTAACAGTGTCGTCGGCGAGCATCGACGCCCGCTCGATGACCTGCGGCATCGCCTCGGGCACCATGGTAAACATCACCTTGGCCTGCGGCTCGCGCAAAAACTCGGAAAAGTCGACCACCTTGTAGGGCACGCCGTCGACACGCGACAAGTGCTCGACGCACGCATTGCTCTCGGGCACATAGAGCACGCCGTCCCGAGGGCAAACGGGCGTTGCCGGCAGGTCTGCCATGTGCTCGCAAATGCGCGCGATGGTCTCGCCCGGCAGCGGATAGCTCAGCTCGTTGATGCCGTGCGCGCGATCGATGACCTCGGCGCCACCGCAGCCCACGAGCACGTCCACCAGGCCTTCGATACCCCAGAGCTCGTACATGGCCTCGGTCGCGTGGGCGTCGCGCCCGGTGCACAGGCCAAAGAGCACGCCACGCTCGCGCAAGGCGCGGATCGCCGCCACGGTACGCGGGGACACCGTGTGCTGGCTCGTGAGCAGCGTGCCGTCGATATCGCAGAACACGGCTTTGATGTGGCTGAAGGTGGCGTCCATGGGGGCCTTTCTGGGTTGTGCGGCGGTGTGGGGTGTATCTGGATGTGGCGTTCATGGTATACCAAAGCGCGGGCGCGGCCCGTCAAAGCAAAAACCACCACAAAGGTGCCTGGCCCCTTTGTGGTGGCCGGACTCGCAGGATGGCCTGGCCCGGGGCGCAAACCATCACAACATTCGACGCTTTTCCGCAAAATCGCGATTTTCATCGAATGTTGTGATGGTTTTTTACTGCTTTGCGGCACGATCCAAGTGCCAGCGACCAAACAGCAGCAACGCCGCGGGAACCGCCGTCACGACCATGCCCGCCCCGATGAGCGTCTGCTGCACACCAAACGTCGCCGCCAGCCACGGGGCAATCGCCAGCGGGGCCACACCGGCAAACATGTTGCCAAAGCCCATGACCGAGTTGACGCGACCGAGCTGCTCGAGCGGAGCCGTCGTTTGCGCGATGGTGTTATGAAGCGGGTTGACGACGCCCCAGGCCACGCCCAAGGCAATCTGGCCGACGAGGGCCACGCCTACGTACGGTGTTCCCACGTAAATCAGACTTCCCACGCCCACGGACATAAGCGCCCCGAGCAGCGTTTTAAGGTTAACCAGGCGCGACGGCAAGCGGAGCGCGACCACGGCGCCCAGCACCGCGCCCACACCGCTGGCCGATGAGAGCCAGCCCATCCACTCAACACCGACATGCAGGACATCGCGGTAGAAGAACGACTCCAGCGGATCGAAGGCACCGTAGCCAAAGTTCGAAAGAAAGATGATGCAGAACAGTAGGGCGAGGACGCTGTTGGTAAAGACTGTCTTGATGCTGGTCGCGAAGGTTGCACGGGTGGATGTGCTGGGGTTGGAGCTTTGTCCCGCACGCCCCCCTTCCTCTGCCGAATCGGCATCCGCATCTCCGGCGACATGGCTGGTCTGCGGTCTAAAGCCCCAACCGGCGACGAGCGCCAGTACGGTAAAAATCATCATGAGCACGAACACCGCACGCGACGACGCAGCAGCTGCGACAAAGCCGCCCAGCGTGGGGCCAACGATGATACTCACGTTTGAGAACATGGCGATGGCGGAGTTGATGTCTTTGAGCTCGACGGGATCATCGGTGAGATATGCCGGATAGGACGTGGCGATGGGCTGGGCAAACCCCATCACGAAGCCCAGGAGCACCGCGCCGAGCAGGACGATGCCGGTCGCGCTGCCAAAAACGAGGATCGCCGCGCCGGTTGCCAGCGTGCCCACGATGCTCAGCAAGAAATGACGGCGCGGGCCCCAGGCGTCGAGCGCCGCGCCACCCGCAAAGGATCCCAAGATCACGAATACGTTCATAAACAGGACGGCCAGCGATGTCGCCACGACCGAGGCATCGTCTGCATAGGTGAGCGTTCCGATGACGCCGATAAAGTAGCTGGTCTGAAAACCGGTGTAGATGAGAAAGCGCATCGCCACCAGGCGCTTGGCCTGCACGGACAGCGATGATTGAGGCTTTGAGAAAAGAGAGGCGAGCATGGAAACTCCTTGTTTCATACGAATGCGGACGGCGGGCAGTCGCCACCGTCTGTCAAATCAATCTATCCGCATGAAACATTAAGAACGCATCAAGCCCCTTCTCTCCGTTTTTCGCCCGTCATGAACTACTTGGTAGATTGTAAGGCATGTCCCACACATCTACTAAAGCAAAAACCACCACAAAGGTGCCTGGCCCCTCTATGGTGGAAATGGCGTTTGCCCAGATAAAACCTGCCATAATAAACCTGTCCCTTTTTGACAGGTTATGGCAGCGCAGCGAGCCGGTTCCAAGTGCCCCAGGTCGCCCCGAAAGAGGAGCGACGCGTACTTTGGTACGCGAGCGACGGCTTGAGGGGCGAGATGGGGTGCTTGGGGCCGGCGCAGCGTCAAGCCTGAAGGTGATCTTGGATAAGATCGCAGATGGCTCGGGCGTCGTTGATGTTGATGGCTCGGGTCGCAAAGCCGGCGTCGAAGGCCTGACGCGCCAGGGCCTCGTTGCAGGCAAGCGCCAGCGTGCGACCGTCAACCAGGTCGAGCGAGCTCTTGCCGCGCAGACGGTCGACACCGGAGCGCGCGACCACGATGTTGTCGAAGCCCTCGGTCTTGTAGCCCTCGATGATCACCACATCGACATCGCTGTAACGCGACAGCAGCTCACGCGCGGGCATCTCGTCCTCCTCGCGCGTGTCGGCGTACTCCGCCCAGCGCGTGGCGCAGATAAGGCCCACGTGCTTGGATCCGGCTTGGTGATGGCGCCAGGTGTCCTTAGCGGGCACGTCGATATCAAAGCCATGATGCCCATGATGCTTGAGCGAACCCACGCGCAGGCCGCGGCGAGTGAGCTCGGCGATAACCTTCTCGACGAGCGTTGTCTTGCCCGAGTTTTGGTAGCCGATAAACGCGATCGCGGGGACGGCCGGTGTCGGAGCTGCGGGCGCGACGGCGACGGGTGCGCTCGCGGACGCGGCACCGTCAGCGGCCACGGACTCAACAGCAGCGACCTGACGCTCGGCACGATCCCACACGCCCGAGCGGCCGCCCTCCTTGTGCAGCAGGCGCACGTCGACGATCTCCATGCCGCGATCGACCGCCTTGCACATGTCATAGATTGTTAAGCACGCAGCACTCGCTCCAGTCAGGGCCTCCATCTCGATACCCGTCTTACCCGTCACGCCGGCCGTAACCAATACATGAAAGCCAACCTGCCCGTCAACGCGCGCCGGCGCCCAGCCCTCGGGCACGTCCTCGGCCGGCGTCCCCGCCGGAGCGATGGGCTCAATATCGCACTTGCTCTTGGTAATGAGCAGAGGATGGCACATGGGAATGATATCGCTCGTGCGCTTGATGGCCATAATGCCCGCCACGCGTGCGCAGGCAAGCACGTCGCCCTTTTTGGCGCGGTCCTGCAGCACCATGGCCTGCGTCTCGGGGTGCATGAGGATGGTGCCCTCGGCGATGGCGATGCGATGAGTCTCGGCCTTGTCGGACACGTCAACCATGCGCACCTCGCCCTTGGCGTCCACGTGCGTCAGCTCGTCGCGGCGGGCGTCGCGGGCGGGCTTGGTGACAGCGCTGGCAGACGGCTGCGCGCCTGCAACGGCATCGCCGGCCGCAGCCGTGTCTTTGTGGGCAGACATCGCGGCCCTGCGAGCGGCCTTGGTGGCATCGGCGTACCTGCTCTTGGCCATATGATCATCCTCCGATTTGGGACATAAATCGTTGCGTGCCCTCAATTATCGCGTGTTCCTGCGGTTTGTGGGCCACGGCATCGCGCCAAATCGAAAGTACCTGCATATCATCACCACGGCGCAGGGCGTCGCGCACCGAATACTCGGCATCGCTGAACAGGCACGGACGCACGCTGCCATCGGCCGTCAGGCGCAAACGGTTGCAATTCGCGCAAAAATGATTGGACATGGCGCTAATGAAGCCGACCGTTCCCGCCGCGCCCGAAAAGTGCCAATAGCGCGCAGGGCCCGCGCCGGCAGGAGCGTCGTTGATGTCGAGCGGCTCGAGCTCGAGCTCGCCCAGTCCCGCCGCCGCGGCCCCGGCATTGATGCGCGCCCGCAGCTCGTCGCTCGGCACGGTGTCGCTCGCGTCCCACAGCTCGGGATTGAGCGTGGGCGCGTGAGGGTCTACGGCGCAATGCGAGCTCGTGCGCTCGTCACCGATGGGCATGTATTCGATAAAGCGCAGGTGGATGGGTCGGTCGAGCGTGAGCCGCGCAAGGGCCGCCACATCCTGGTTGAGTCGGCGCACCACAACGCAGTTGACCTTAACGGGCTCAAAGCCCCAAGCCAGCGCCGCGTCGATGCCGGCCATGGTCTGCTCGAGTCGACCCAGGCGCGTGATCTTTCCAAAGAGCGTAGGGTCGAGCGTGTCGAGCGAAATGTTGACGCGGTTAAGACCGGCGTCTTTGAGCTGCGGCGCCAGCTTGGGCAGCAGGGCGCCATTGGTGGTGAGCGAAATGTCCTCGATCTGCGGAATCGCGCGGATATCACGAATGAGCGGAATAATACGGCGTCTGACCAGCGGCTCGCCCGTCAGACGCACGCGGCGAATGCCCTCCCCCGCCACCAAGCGCACAAAGCGGACGATTTCCTCAGCGCTGAGCAGCTCGTCGTGCGCGCGGGGCGCCACGCCATCGGCCGGCATGCAATAGATGCAGCGGAAATTGCACTTGTCGGTAACGGCAATGCGCAGGTAGTTGATATCGCGGCCAAAACCGTCATGTTGCACGTACCCGTCCACGCAGCCCTCCCCTCACGCGGCGTTTTATTCTTCGGAAAACATAATACCCCACGAGAGAATCATGCCGACACCCGTACGACAGGACAGGTCACCTCGAACAAAACGGACCTTCCAAGCCCATCCTCAACACAGACCATCACAACATTCGATGCTTTTCCCGTTTTTGGCAAAAAACGTCGAATGTTGTGATGGTTTGCCTGCCCGCAGCGCCCTATAGAAGGA
>ERZ824575.224-NODE-224-length-78793-cov-8.422426_pt1 | contig 78793 bp, 88 predicted proteins | sample MGYA00519470_ERZ824575 | MGnify/ENA primary metagenome ERZ824575 (study PRJEB31778, sample SAMEA3449170) | human gut metagenome | biome: human gut; feature: human-associated habitat; material: faeces | place: United Kingdom | collected 2010/2012 ... | reverse complement strand
CGACTGGAAAGGAAAAAGATTAAGTAATATTACTTTCTTTAGTAAGGGAAGATGTGTTTTTCAAGCAATTTACAAAATATAGGAGGACTTAATGAATAAAAAAATTAGAATGATAATATTGATGAAATGGTAAAATAAATGTAGACACTAAAAAAGTGTCTACATTTTTACTTTATGATATACTTTATAAAAGGAGATGATTTTATGGGAAGACCAAAAGGTGGTAAAAATAAAGAATGGTCAAAGAAAGAAAAATTGTATTACGTTAATTTAATTTTATCAGGAGAAAAAACAGCACATAAAATTCAACGTGAAGATGGAATAAGTAGTGGTATGCTTAGTATTTGGGTAAAAAAATATAATGAAGGTGGAATAGAAGCTCTTAAAAATAAACGTAAACCTGGTAATCCATTAGTCAAGTATTCAAGAAGAAAAGAATTAACAGAACTTGAACAGTTAGAATATGAAAATATGTTATTAAGAATCGAGAACTTACGATTAAAAAAAGGTTACACCCAGGAGGATGTTCTTATAGCACACAAGAAATTATCAAAAAAGAATATGAAATAGTAGAGACTCTTTCTCGGGAATATAATATTAAATCATTATGTAAGATAATGAATGTTTCAAGAAGCGGATTCTATAAATGGATTAATAGAAAAGGAAAATTAAATAATAAACAAAAGAATCGATTAGAGTTAGCAGAACAAATAAAAAATATCCATAAGCATCATTCTACTTATGGAGAGCTATCGCAGCTAATATAAGAAAATTAACTGGTTGGTATTTAAGTGATAATTTATGTCATAAAGCACGTAAAACGTACGTTAAGTTTAAAAGAGGTAATGAAAGTATAACATACCCTAATATTGTTAAAGGAAACTTTTATCCATCTAGACCTATGGAAATAATTGTGACAGATACAACGATGATTTACAATCATGGCAGACTTTATGATTGGACATTTTATATTGATGTTTTTAATAATGAGATAATTTCTTCAAATGTAATGCCATCAAAACATGGTAATAATGTTAAAAATCATTTTGAAGCTTATAAATCATTTTTAAAAGAGAAAATAAAAAGAGGATATAAAGACCTTGAGACGATTGTCCACTCTGATCAAGGTATTATATACTCCTCAACAGCTTTCAACAAGCTACATGAAAATTATACCATAAAAAGATCGATGAGTCGAGTAGGAACACCTACAGATAATCCTGTAATTGAATCTTTAAATGGTTGGCTTAAGAATGAATTATATAAAGATTTCAAAATATATTTAACTGAAGATATTAACATAGCAATAGACACTTATATTAAATACTTTAACACGCAAAGATTAGCTTATTCACTAAAATATAAAACCCCCATTCAGTATAGAACTGAACAGGGATTTACGTAGTTTTTTTGTGTCTACTTTTTCTTGACTATTTTAATTAGCAACGTACACTTAAGAAATACATCAAAAAATACCTTTTGCAGCTTTTGTACTTTTGCTGCTAAGAACTATAAATTTGATATTATATATATAAACAAAAGTACATATGATTGATGTGTGTAAAAATCTACATATAGCAAATCACGCAGCAAAAGCTGCAAAAGTATTAGAAACATAATCAATTATATTTACTTTTAAGCTAATATTTAGTATAATAAAGGTGTGGGACAAATAAACTCATACTCTAAGATAGTTTAAATAGTTAACTTAAAGTATTTATAATTGTATAACCCAAGATATTATTAAACTCTCTTAGAAATAAGGGAGTTTTTTGTTATAGAAACATATAATATTAAGGAAGTGTTACACATGACTAAAATTTATTTAAAAAATATGGTGATTATCTTGGAAAGGGTTTTTAATAAAATTAATATGAATGAAAGGAGTGATATAAAATGAAAAAATTATTTGTAGTTTTTATGAGTTTAATGTTTATAATGTTTTTGACTGGATGTAAAAATAATGGTTGTAAGTATAATTTTCATTTTCGTGTTGAAGAAGGAAATGGAGAGATAAAAATTCAAACTTCATCGTCGTTTAATCCAAAGGTTAATTTATGTAAAGAAATGGAAGATATGTGTGAATTAAATTGTTCTGAAGAAACTTATCTTGTGAGTTTATTAGGGGCAAAAAATAGTTATAGAGAATTGACATTAATTGCTATTCCAAATGAAGGATATAAAGTAAAAGAGTGGATATTTAATGGAGAATCAGTAGTAGAGAATGATTCATTAATATTTACCGCAAAAGTAGACAGTAAATTAAATTACAATGGAGTAATCGTAGTTAAATTTGAAAAAATTATAGAAAACAACTAACTGCGAGAATATTATGAAAATTATTAAAAAATTTAATTTTGCATTTTTGTTTTGCTTATCAATATTTACAATTCTAGTGTTTTATAATTTTAATATAATCGTTTATGCATCAGAAGAAAACTACTTTGTTGATAATGATTTGGTAGTTGATCCAGTAGAATATAGTGGATATGGTTGCACTGATGGGAAAGATTTACAAGAAGATAATGTTCATCAAGATGAAAATACCATTGTTGAATCGAATAGTGGATTTGGTTGTGGTTCGACGTGTGGAGCTAGTCGAGAAGATGGCTATTCAACTACATATCAAAATGGATGCCGAAATTGGCAAGTAATGCCTATTATATCCCCTTTAAATAAATACTGGATTGATGAATCTACTCTAAGTGATTTAACTGATTATCAAAAAGCTTTGTTTATCCAAAATGTTGATAAAGCAGCCGCTGAATGGAATAGTGTCAGAATAGCAGATTGTGATGGTGCAATCATAAAGTTAGAAAGACAATCAAGTAATGGATTGAATGTTGTTCCTATTAGATATAATCCAAATCTTGATTCTAATGTTGCTGGACAATTTAATCCTATTCCATTATTTCATGAAATTGAAATAAAGCGATATAATGATTATGATACTATAATGCATGAGTTTGGACATATGATAGGATTGCAAGATTTGGATTTAAACAATAGTCCTAGCACTCATATATCATTAATGGGATGTTATATTAATGTATAAAAAAATGTCACTTTTTTGGTGTCTAAATTATTTTATATATGAAGGGAGTTTTTAATTGTGAAAAAAATTATTGCTTTGTTATTAGTGTTAGTATTTGGAGTTAGTTTAGTAGGATGTGTTGTTCCGCCTGAACCTAAAGATCCTACAAATTTAAATGTATTATTTACTGATTATGGATTTGAAAGTGTTTATATTGATGAAAATAATAAGACTTTAATTACTGATATAAAAGAACAATCTTTCTATGAAGACTTATCACAATTAAAACTTGAAAAGCGAGAAAGTCTTACTGGTGAGTTAGATGAATATTACAGAATGTATCTTTATAGTGATGCAACCCATAATTATTGGTATATGAGTTTTTGTGGACAAGATGAAAAAATAGCTTATGCTACAGTGTGGTTTAATGATATATCATATGGTGTAGAAACAAATATAGAATTGTTTGAAAAACTAATTGAGTATATTAAGGGCGATTACATAATAAATAATGAAGAAGATTTTTTTTCTTATCTAGCTTCACATAAAGATAATATTTATTCCTCATTATATAATATAAGTGGTAATAAATATGGTAGAATAATTTCATCTTCATATTCAAAAGAAAATGCCATAGCAGTGTGTACTAGACATTTTACAAATAATAGATACCAAGAATATATAAATACAGTTGTTGATTGTTCTATAATATATGAAAATGAGATTTTATATGGGCTAAACGTAAAATGGCAATATCAGACAACTATATATGAAGAAAACGTAATTTCTTTTAAAAAAGATGTTGCTTTAATAACTGTTAGAAATGTAGTATACAATGATGAAGAATCTTTTAATGTTGTAACAAATAATTTTGAACAAATCAAAACGATATGTCTTTATTTGTTTTATAATCAATATTTCTTAAATGATATTTTAAAAGTAGAAACATTTGGAGAAGATGAAGAATATATTATAGACATTTATTCTTATTATGTTGTTGGTGGAGACTGGGATATGAAAGACGAATATAACATAGTAAAAAGTACAATTCATGTTAGTAAAATTTCTGGACAAATATTATTTGATGAAGAAAAAATAATTAAAACGTATTTTAAGTAGTAAGTATTATTACAAAAATCAAAATAATAGCACAAGTCGTAGGAGTAATTCTTATGGCTTTTTCATATAAAAAATTAACACCTAAATAAATAGATGTTACTTATATAGTTTAGAATATTTAAAAAATATACCATGAGTCATATTAAGTAGTTAAACTAGTTTTAAATTTAGAGGTATGCGAAGTACACCATGTGTGTTGACGTGTACTTCTTTTTATTTATCCAAGAAATAGCGATAGCAAGTAATACTTAAATAGAAAACTATTCTATAGAAGATAATATATAGATACTTTTCATATTAGGTTTCACTTAGATACACTAATTGGATTATAATCTTATTAATTATTATGAAGTATACATGTATTAGCCATTGCTTCATTTCTTGGATATACTACATCAAAAACACAAACGATTCATAGACCAGAGCAGATTTCAGCACCTATTTAAAGGGTTGTAGCAGACTTTAATTCTTGAAGTGATAAAATGTTGAAGCCTGTAAAGCTAAGAGGGTGTGGACCAAATTTGAGCGATTGATAACTTATACTTAAGAAATACACCAAAAAAATATCTTTTGCAGCTTTTGTTCTTTTGCTGCTAAGAACTATAATTTTGATATTATATATAAGTACAAATGATTGATGTGATTATAAAATTTACATATAGAAAATCACCCAGCAAAAGCTGCAAAAGTCTAAGAAACATAATCAATTATATTTACTTTTAAACCATTATTTAGTATAATAAAGGTGTGGGAGAAAAACTCATACTCTAAGATGGTTGTAATAATTAACTTAAAGTATTTAGAATTGCATAACCAAAAATATTATTAAGCTCTCTTAGAAATAAGGGAGTTTTTTGTATTTATAACATATAATATAAATAACGGGAGGTGTTACACATGATTAAGATTTATTTGTTAAATATGGTGATTATCTTTGAAAATGTATTATTAAGTAATAAAGTTAATATGATTGAAAGGAGTGATGTGAAATAAAGAAAGTATTTTTAGTTTTTATGAGTTTAATGTTTATAATGTGTTTAGCTGGATGTGAAAGAGAGGAAAAGACAGAATTACATTTTTATACTAAACCAAATGTTAATTATCAAATGGCTTACATAATATATGAGATTTATGGAGATCCAACTAAAATTATTGATGGATTTTATTTTGAAAAAAATGATATAGTGTTAAATATTAAATATGGATGGAATGAAGCAAGAATAGAATCTTTATTAAATAGTGTAGATAACAAACAATATGAATTAATTTGTTTTGCAAGTTATATATATTTAGAGCGACAACCATCAAATAGTATTTGTGATGATTACAAAAACTTTGAAAAGAGCATTCTTATTGAAGAGATAGATAAAGAAGTCTTTTTATCAGATTATTATAAAGCAAATTTAGGAGAAAGTAATTTCTTTAATTCTAAACCACCTATTTTTTCTAAAGAAAATGAGGGTATTAAATTAAAATTAACACCTGAATATATAAATTGGATAGAAGAATCAACAGAAAATTATAGTAAAAAATTTTATTTTGCAGTTGTTCCAATTTATTATGATTCAATCAATAATAAGTACTTATTGGACTTTGGTAGTAAGTATGATGGTATTGAAATTAAATACCATTATGACGAAGAAAAAAAATTAGTATATATGTATGCAAGATAAAGAAGGCCATATGAAGAAGATATTTTTATTATTAATTTGCTTATTGACCATTGATTCTGTTGTTTTTAGCAATTCTTTGATTGTATATGCATCTGATGATGAGTCAAATATCACTATAGCAAGTACTGATCAATTTTTTTCTTATTCGTTTGCTGGAATGACATATACTAGTAATATTTCATTAGATGATGCTTGGAATAAAGCAATGAAATCTCAATATGAATTAGGAAATTTGGGCTTGGATGATATAGGAATAGAATACGGATTATATAATTCAAGTGCAATAAATCATATTGTTCCAAATGAAAATTTAAGGAGTTCATCAAGAAATCCAGAGGAAGATGGTATTAAAGTTCATTTAGAATGGCAACCTACTTCAAATGGAGACTATATTCCTTTAAAATATATGAAAGTGCAATTATATTATATTTATTATAATAATGATAGTCCATTGACATCAATAATTTTAGAAGAGGGATATACAGATGATAATGGTGATTATGTTTTTACGGATGCATTAAGTTGGAAAGAATTATTACATCCGGTAAGTGGAATAATTGATATGTTTAATGGTATAGAACTTCGTGTACGTATATGTCCTGAGAGTAAAACATTTAAAATTCAAAAGGACTGGCTTAATATATTAGACCTTGCCGGAGAAGTGTTAACAGATTGGAGTATTGTAGATGGAATAATTGAAGAGTTTTTGTCTTATAGTGTAATTACTAATTCGATAAATGTTGGCTTTTTTGATAGAAATGGAGACTTTGGAACAATACAAATTCCATATGGAATTGAACTAGATGATCCAGGTGGATTAGCAGAATCAAACGTCTTAAATAGATCGTTTAAAGTTGCTCAAAGTCTCGCAATGGGTCAAAAATTTATTAATGAACAAGGAATTGAGCACCTTTCCAAGGAGTCAATTTATCGCAACGACCAACTCTAACAAGATCTACAAGAAGTTTTGCATCAGTAAAGTCATCTTTATTAGTATCTGCGAAACTTGCTCGATAGTTACAAGATATTTTAGGGTTTATACAATAAACCTTAGGATTATAGATTAAAAGTTCTTCATTACTTGAAAGAAAAGTAGCTGTATGAAAAGCATAAATGCTAGTTGATTCTAAAACAAAGATAGCATTAGTAAAGTTATATTTTTTAATAGTTTCAATAGTATTATTTTTAATAGCAGTTACTCCATTTAAGTCGTTTTTAACTTTAAAATGATTTAAATCTTTTTGATTGAAATTCATCATGTGTACAACATTGTAAGTTGAATCAACATCAATTCCAATAAAAAGAGAAGATAAAATGGTATTGTTCATAAAACGCCTCAAGATGAAAATATTTTATAGTATGAAATTGGTTCCTAATTTTGAGTGTAAACAACAACCTCGCCATATAAAAACTTGTTAATTAATTATAAAATGCGATTAATTAATAACAGAGGTCCAGCTTCCGAGTAAGAACTTAAACACACAAGTAGGTTTGCGAGCTATTTAAGCAATCTAAAGTTGCAAGGAGGAAAAGCACTTTACCTAGTTCAAACTATGTATATAGTTTATCATAAAAGGAACCTAATTCATACTATTTTAATTAATGATATTAATAATTGATATTATTAATATCAATTACTATTATACGAGGAGGATTATATGGATAAAAAAGAATTTAAAAAAAATAACTACAAAAATGTATGAAGAATATGGTTTTGTAAAAAAGGGTAAGTATTTTTATTTGGAATTAGATGATGTTATTATATGTTCTGGATTTAATTATCATCATAATGTAACATATTTAGCATACAACTTTAGTATTAAGGCAATACATTCAATAGATGAATTTAAATTGAATGATATGTTTGAAGGTTTTGATAGTTTTGAAATTCAAATGTATTTTGATAAAAATGCTCAAGGATATCACAAAAAGGAAATATGTTTTGAAAAGTGGTCAGAAGAATATTATAAATTTAAATTAAATGAAATCTTACACTATTATCTTGATCCATATAAGAATGATGCTTTAAATTATATAAAAAAATGTTATGAAGATATCGGTACGCTTCATGATGGAGAAATTGTTGCACTAAGCTATCAAGCAAAGGATTTTTTAAAGTTATAAATAATAAGAACTATATAAAATATTTTTATTTAGTTGACTAGGTAATTGATGAAAAAAGGTGCTATGTTGTTTCAATATAACAAAAATAAAATAATATCAAAAATAGCATTTTATTTAATAAATTTTCAGGAAAAAGTAGTGTTAAAAGAGAGAATTATTCAATTGAATAAAGACTAGTGGTTTAACTCAAGATGAGATTTTATCAATAAAAGATCAGGCTGCTAATATGCCAAGTGGGGAATATAGTGTATATTTATCTACTTCAGATGATTATGTTGGAATAACGAAAGATTTTGGTAGAAGATCAAAAGAACATTTTAGAAAAAGTGAAAGAACCATAACTGAAATTGTATCAGGCGTTGATAAAAATAGCGCAAGAATCATTGAACAAGCTGTTATTGATTATGTAGGGAGAAAAGTAAACGGAACTGGTACATTAGCGAATCTAATTAATAGTATTTCACCATCATCACAATTGTATCAAGAGGTACTTAAATTTATTATTTAAGATGGAGGTTATATAATGATTTATAAGAAAATAGATGAAACCAAGAAGGCTAAACTTTTAAAAAACTTAGGAACTGTATATGCAATTAAAACTTCAAAAGGATATGCAATTGGTCAAATAGCTGATATAGAAGAAAGATTAGGTTTGTATATATGTAGAATTTTTTCTAAACTTTATGATAATATTCCAACTGAAGTTGAGGACATTGTTGAAAAAAAAGAGGATTATATTTTAATTGTAAATTTACCTTCAATGGCTCATTGGCGTATTAAGCAAGCAATAGTTATTGGTAAATATGCAATTCCATCAAACTATGAAACTCCTAAATATACCAAATGTAATACAACTAGAATGGGAGTTTTAGGACCTATGAAATTTTGGCATATTATTCCAAATTATTTGCCATTATGTGAATTTATTCCTTTAGATGAATGGATTAAAAATGTTTTAAATAAAAGCATTAAAGATTCATCATGGAAAGTTGATTTTAAAAATTTGAATAATTCCTCGATAGTAAATGGTAGTTATCTTGTTGAAATGTTAGAGAATGGATGGAGTCTGAGTTCTTGGCTGCCTTCTGATTTTGATGCATCTACAACACAATTAATTAATGATAGATAATTTACTATTATTCTTAAACTATAAAATTTAAACAATAATAGTAAATATCTTGAATTTTATAAGTTAAAAAATATTGGAGCTTATTATAACTCTAATATAGACATTTATTAGAAGAGATTATTAGAGATAGTAGTCTCTTTTTCAATTTTATATAAAAAAAGTTAAAAACATCGAAAACGCATAAAAAAGATAATAAATTGTATTTCCGGTATCACAATGAAACGAATATAAAGAATTATTCATCAAACTATGCTAAAACGTTCCTAGAAATTGGTTTAAACATAATTCATTTAGTTGACATATTATGGTAATGTAAATGTGGATGTAAAATTGAATAAAACCAAATAACTAATTTAATAATTATATTAATGTTAATAATCCTAATATTAAATATGGTTTAATTTCAAAAGAAATAAATAAATCCAAAGAAATAGTAAGAAGAAATATTAAATATTTAGTAGCTAATAATCTAATTGTAAGAGTTGATTCAGATAAAATTGGATATTGAAAAATAAGATAACAAATATAGCATCAAGGCAAATACGCTTTGGTGCTTTTTCTCTATATGCAACATTTATAATGTAAACTTATAATCATGCATCTTTTATAATTGAAACTATCAAATATGAAACATTACGCAGTATACACACATTAAAGTACTATGAAATGTCTTCTATAAAGAGGACATTTTTTTCATATTTAGGGGGTATTTTGAGTGGATTTAATGGTATAAAGGGTGATATAACATCAAAAAGAGATGGAAATGTGTGTTTTCAGGCTTTACCTTTTCCTAAGGGATTCGAATGTATGTGTTTTGATTGTGTATGGGGAATCGAACCTATTGTGCTTAATTATAAATGATAAAATTAATTTTTTAGAATAATATGAAAATTATATGCTAAATTAATTGAAGTATGATATAATAATGATGGTTTAGCTATTTATATGTAAGAAAAGGCAAAAAAGGTGATGTTAATGTAAGAATTCTAGAGCATTTATCAGGACATCCAAATAGGGAAATTTCAAGGCATATAAATGTATATTTAGGATTAGATAGTAAAAACTGGCATATATTTTTTTAGGAGGATTTTATGAGTTATAAAAATAAACAAATTATTGAATATGAAACATTTGATTATTATTCAATTGATCCAATTGATATTAATGATTTATATAATAAAGATAAAAACCTGTTAGAACCTTTATTAAAGAATAAATCATTATTTGCATTATGTATTGAGAGGTTAAATAATGAATACATAGGTACTAATGGAATTTGGTATTTTTATGATTTACCTGATGATGACCCAACTGAATTTAAGTATGAAATTCATTTTAATAATATAATTTCCGAACATAAAATTCCAATGGATAGGTGTTCATTACATTTTGGTATTAGTAAAATAAGTTTAGAAGATTATTTAAAAAACTACGATTTTTATAATAATATTAATGGTCCTTTTCTTATAATTGCTGATGAATGTGATATAGAAAAAATTGATAATATTATAAATTATTTGATGTATGATTTAAAAAATAAGATTTACTTCGTTGATTTATTAAAAGCATTAGAATCATCTGAACTTAATAATTTATGTACAATTATTTGGTTAAACGATGACTCGGAATTTAAAACAATTATAATCTTACATAAAGATGTTGATTAGTATTAGTATATTTTATACGCTAAAATATATTTTTGAAATATGTGATTAATAGATTTGTAGATTACTTTTGATATCAATTTTATGTATAATAAAACTAATCTTTTTTATTAATTTAAAAAAGCTACTTAACACTTGAAACACAAGTGCATAGGTAGCTTTTTCTTATGGCTTAATGAAATTAAAAGGGGGAGGCTCTTGAATATTATTTACTTGTTTAATAATTTTCAATCGAGGTCTAGGTGTGGGAACAAAACAAAAAAAGAAAGCCTTTAGTCTTTCTTAACATCAACAGCAGTTTTTAAAAACTCAATAAACTCTTTATTTAAAACAATTTCATAAATATCTAAAACAGATAAATCATTATCTTCAACATTAATTAATTTATTGAGATCAACAAATCTCTTAATTCTTTTAATCTATTCATAATCTATACTTAAATAAAAAAATCTATTTTCATTATAATATAAAGACATCGAAAAGTCAATAAATTTGTTGACAAGCCACTTAAAATAGTGTATGCTATTATTGTAAACAAAACATTTACAGAAAAGAAGAGTCATATAATATGACAAATAAAAAAATTAACTAAACAAGAACTACGAAATGAATATTTTTGAAGCACAAATTGGACATTTTTGATGAATTTGTTTAGAAAATGTCCATATTTTTATATATTAAGAGTTCTATAAGTAAAAGAGCTGATAGGTTGCATATCAGCTTTTTAAGTTATAAAAGGTTATAAAATCGTGTTTGATGCTTCGTTATTAACTATTGAAACTATTAAAGTTTGTATACTGTCTATAGAATCTACCCCAGGGGGAGTCAAAAATTTAGTAAATAATGGACATTGAGCAGGCTACCCAATCGCTCGGAAAAAAATCAAAAGAATCAAAAATCATATGGAATGAATCTCACATACAATGAAGATGGATATGTAACTAATGAATATAATGAGGTTACTGATTCTAATACAGGTTATGCTTATGATGATGAAGAAAATATCTTGTTTCAAAAAAACGGTAGATGTTTTTGGCTAAGAGAAGTTTATATTCTTCCAAACATAGATAGTTTAAGTGTAAATAAATTATTAATAGAAAAAATTGATGAAGAAGGGGATAGTGAAAAAGAGCAAGAATATTAAATTTTGCTGAGCAACTATTTTTCAAGATTAAAAATAAGAACTAGAATATTTAAATTAAATGATATAATAATAAGGTTTATGGATTTATAAAATAAATGATTATTACAAAATATAGCATCAAGGCAAATAAGCTTTGGTGCTCTTTTCATTGTATGCAACATTTACCCAAATGTTTTTTAATTATGCTACATTATGCAGTACACATACATTAAAGTACTATAAAAAGTCTTCTATTATAAAGGATTTTTTCTATTTTTAGAGAAAAATAGTGTAAACACACTAAAATACGATACTTTTTGTTCAGTACTGACTAGAATGCAAGCCACAGACTTGAACCTATAATTAATCAAGCAGTCAAATGTAACTTAATAAAAGAATAACATGCTCACTAGTAGTTATGCTTGTGGGTATTTTGTTATATCAAGAAATAAAGAAGGTGATGATACTATGAAGAATATTACTATGGATAATATATTTGATATAACTGTATTGGTAAATAATATTGATTTAGTTATTAATAAGTTATTAACTAATAAAGCAATATCAGTAATAGTTACAGTAAATGGAACATTATCAAAATATGAATTATTAAAAGATGGTTTATGTGTATACAGTGAATGGAGAGTATAAGAATAATACAAAAAAGTGATTTTGCATAATTATAATTTAACAAAAATGTGATTAATACGCTTGATAAATTACACGAAAATGTGTATAATATAATTGAGGTTAGGTGGAATTATGCTAAAAAGAAAAGTTGATTTATTTTTAAAAGAGTGGAGAGAAAATATTAATAGAAAACCACTTATTATTTCAGGTGCAAGACAAATTGGAAAAACTACATCTATAAGAGAATTTGGTAAAACATATAAATCTTTTATTGAGATAAATTTTATTACTATGCCACAATATAAAACAATTTTTAATAATGGTTATGAAGTTAAAAATATCATCAAAGAAATGAGTCTATTCAACCCAAAGTTTAATTTTATAGATAATAATACACTTATATTATTTGATGAAATTCAAGAATATCCTGATGCTACAACATCACTTAAAACTTTTTCAGAAGATGGCAGATTTGATGTTATTTGTTCTGGATCTTTACTTGGCGTAAATTATAAAAAAATAAGAAGTATTCCTGTAGGGTTTAAAGAAGAATATACAATGTATTCAATGGATTTTGAAGAATATTTGTGGGCTAATGGATACGATGAAAGTCAAATTGATGATATTTATAGTTATATGAAAGAACTTAAGCCACTTCCTGAAACTTACTTTAATGTGTTAAAACAATTATATAGAGATTATATATTTATTGGTGGAATGCCTGAAGCTGTTAACTTGTTTATTGAAAATGGTACGTTTTCAAAACCATTTAATGTTCAAAAAAGAATATATAAAGATTATGAAGATGATATAACTAAATATGTTGAAGGATTAGATTCAGCGAAAGTAAAAAATATTTATAGACACATTTCCACACAACTTTCTAAAGACAATCATAAATTCCAAATTTCAAAAGTTTCCCATGGAGCTCGTGCAAGAGAATATCAAGGAACTGAAGAATGGTTAAAAGATGCAGGAATAATAAATATAGCATATAATTTAGAAGAGTTAAAATTGCCTTTTTCTAGTTATGAAATCAGTGATTATTTTAGAATATACTATGCTGATCATTCTTTGTTTATTGCAAATCTAGATGAAGAATCTAAAGAAGATTTAGTAGTAAATTCTAATTATGAAATATATAATGGAGCATTATATGAAAGCTTAGTATCAGAAGCATTAATAAAGTCTGGATTTAAACTATATTTTTATAAAAATACTGATGCGACTATTGAGCTTGATTTTGTAATTAGGATTAAAAATGAAATAATACCAATTGAAGTAAAAAGGAATAGAGGAAGAAGTAAATCTTTAAATGTAATATTGAATAACAATGAAAATATAAATTATGGAATTAAACTTACAGGTGGTAATATTGGATTTGAAGATAATAAGTTTACTTTTCCATATTATCTAACATTTTTATTAAAAAGATTTTTTAAAGATACTGATTATATAAAATGGGATTAAATTAAGTAGTGTAAAATTAAAAAAGTTTAGTGGTTTTGTCATGGTTGAAATCATTTTTGTCTTTTGACAAAACAAGAAAAAATAGGAAAATCATTAAAAATAATAAAGATTTAATAAAAACGATACAAAAATAAGGTGAAAAAGTCAATAAGTCTCTGATTTTTCTTAAAAATTAGCAAGAGAAAAAAGATTTTTCACCCTATGGCAGTAAGACAAAAGGTATTTGGTTTACTGAAAAATTCTTTTGAACAAATAATCAAAAATCAATAGGTCTAATTATAGAAAAAATGGATACATGAGCCTCAACTTCGCCTAAAAAAAATCAGTTAAATAATATCTATTAGAAATTGAACAACTTAGAAAAATATGATAACATAAATACGTAGAGTTATAAAAACTAAACGTATTTAAAAAATTAAATCTACCATATAAGGTAGTATAAAACTGGTGGGATAGGAATGAGAGATTGTTTATAAAGTGTATTTATATATTTCTCCTTTTATATAGTTGTGAAAAAATAATTCGTATGTTATAATATTTATTATAATATAGAAATTAGGAGGTTCAAATGAAAGTAGTAATTGTTGGAGGAGTTGCCGGAGGAGCAACAGCGGCTGCTAGAATTCGAAGACTGAAAGAAGATGCTGAAATTATCATTTTAGAGAAAACCGGATATATTTCATATGCCAATTGTGGTCTTCCTTATTATATAGGTGATGTAATTGAAGAGAGTAATAATCTAATTTTACAAACACCACAAAGTTTTAAAAATAGATTTTGTATTGATGTTAGAGTAAATAATGAAGTTATTTCAGTTAATTCGGATAAAAAATATGTTGTGGTAAAAAATGTATTAACGAATGAAACATATCAAGAAACATATGATAAATTAATATTATCACCAGGTGCTAAGCCACTTATGCCAAATATTAGTGGAATGGATAGTAATAGAATATTTACTTTAAAAACAGTTGAAGATACTTTTAAAATGAAAAAATTTATTCAAGATAAAAATCCTAAACGAGTTGTTATTATTGGTGGAGGATTTATTGGAATGGAGATGCTTGAAAATTTACTTAACTTAGGTTTAGAAGTTACGCTAATTGAGGGTAGTAACCAATTGCTTGGTCAGTTAGATGGAGATATGGCATCTTTTGTTCATGTGAAATTAAAGAATTTAGGTATTAGATTTTTTCTAAATACAGTTGTATCAAAATTTGAAGATACTGGAAAAGGATTGAATGTTTTTGTAGATAATCAGATGATTTTACAAACTGATATAGTTTTAATGACAATTGGTGTTGTTCCTGAGACTAGTTTTATTAAAAATACTTCAATTACACTAGGAATAAAGGGTAGTATTGTTGTCAATGAAAAAATGGAAACATCAATTGAAGATATTTATGCTGTGGGAGATGCTGTTGAGGTAAATAATTTTGTTACAAATGAAAGAGGACTTATTTTATTAGCAGGTCCTGCCAATAAACAAGCTAGAATCGCAGCGGATAATATATGTGGACTGAATAGTAGATATCAAGGATTTCAAAGTTCCTCGATTTTAAAACTCTTTGATTGGACGATTGCTAGTACTGGTATTTCTGAAAAACAGGCTAAAAAATTGAATATCAATTATGAAAAGGTTATTTTATCTCCAAATTCTAATGCTTCATATTATCCATATGGTGATATAATGACGATAAAAGTACTATACAATAAGAATAATTTACATATTTTAGGTGCTCAGATTATTGGTACAAAGGGTGTAGATAAAAGAATTGATGTGTTTGCAACTGCTATGAGAGCACAGCTTAAAGCAACTGAATTAGTAAATTTGGATTTAAGTTATGCACCACCATATTCATCTGCTAAAGATCCAGTTAATATGGTAGGATATATAATTGAAAATATTGAACATGGTCTTGTTAAACAATTTCATTTTGAGGAATTAGAACAAATAAAAAAGAATCATGCAGTCATTTTATTAGATACTAGGACACCATTTGAGTATGTTAGAGGACATCTTGAAGGGTTCATAAATATACCCATTGATGAATTAAGGCAAAGGCTAGGGGAATTATCACCGCATAAAACCATCTATGTTATGTGCCAAAGTGGAATGCGCAGTTATCTTGCTTGTAGAATTTTATCGCAAAATGGCTTTCATTGTTATAACTTTTCTGGGGGATATCGATTTTATGAAATCAATCAATTGAACCAAGAAATTCTCAAAAGCAAAGTTAGTTGTGAGAGATAAAACTAATATTATTCTGAAATATTTCTAAATAATGCCGATTACCTCTTTTCAAACTTGGAAAATTATGTTAAAATGAAAATGCCTAGTTGAATAAGGAGGTTTTTATGGCAAATAGATTTATTTTAAATGAGACTTCATATCATGGTAGTGGGTCTATCAAGGCTCTTAGTGATGAAGTGAAATCAAGAAGATTAAAAAAAGCTTTGGTTTGTACAGATCCAGATTTAATTAAATTTGGAGTAACCCAAAAGGTTTTAAAAGTGTTAGATGATAATTTTTTACCATATGAAATTTATTCTAATATAAAAGCAAATCCAACAATTGAAAATGTGCAAGAAGGAGTTGAGGCGTATCAAAAGGCTCAGGCTGACTATTTGATTGCAATTGGTGGAGGTTCATCTATTGATACTGCTAAAGGAATTGGAATTATTGTTACTAATCCAGAATTTTCTGATGTTAGAAGTTTAGAGGGGGTTGCAAATACTTTAAATAAAGCCGCTCCGATTATTGCAATTCCGACTACTGCAGGAACAGCAGCAGAAGTAACAATAAATTATGTTATTACTGATGCTGAAAAAAATCGTAAATTTGTTTGTGTGGACCCCCATGATATTCCTATTGTAGCAATTGTAGATTCGGATATGATGTCTACAATGCCTAAGAGTTTGACTGCCGCAACCGGAATGGATGCACTGACTCATGCTATTGAGGGATATATTACTAAAGCCTCATAGGAATTATCAGATATGTTTCATTTGAAAGCCATTGAGATCATTTCTAAATCATTAAGAAGCGCCGTCAACAATGAACAAGAAGGAAGAGACGGCATGGCTCTTGGCCAATATATTGCTGGTATGGGATTCTCTAATGTAGGATTGGGCATTGTACATTCAATGGCACATCCTCTTGGAGCATTGTATGATACACCTCATGGTGTTGCTAATGCTATACTTTTGCCAACAGTAATGGAATATAATGCACCGATGACAAAAGACAAATATCGTGAAATTGCAAGGGCAATGGGCGTAAAAGGTGTAGATGAAATGTCACAGGCAGAGTACCGAGAAGCAGCAGTAAATGCAGTCAAAAAACTAGCAAATGATGTCGGAATACCTCCATCTTTAAAAGGCATTATAAAGGAGGTTGATATTCCATTTCTTGCAAAGTCAGCATTTCATGATGCTTGTAGACCTGGCAATCCACGAGAAACTTCAATTGAGGATATTGAACAATTGTATAAATCACTTCTTTAAAAGGATTTACATAATAGAGGTATAAAATTTACCTATACAATGAATATAATTCGTTTGATCTTAACATAAACTTGTAGGTTAAATAAAAATTCTAATTATTCCTCCCTTTAATAAAAATAATTTGATTTATTCATTTAAGGTATCTTAAGTAAGAGTAAAATCTAGATAAGTATTGATAATTTAAGTGTGATCAAAGCGTTTGTATATGAATATGAAACAGTGATTGGTTCTTTTAATTTCAACTTATAAGTAATAGATAATCTAGTTATATTGATAAATGATCTTTTTAATTAGGCGATTTATACTATTTGGATGTTTTAATAAATTTTTAGTTCACATTTGTTTTCTCAAATGAAAGAATAACTTACTCTCCCCCATTTACCAAAAAATATACAAATAAAATTTAAACAATAAATAGATTTCTTAGTAAATATTTTAAAGTATAATATTCTCTTTTAAACTTTATAAGTTGATTGTGTTTATTTTAAAACATTTGCAAATTACTTGCATTTCTTATTAATAAAAGATATAATATTAATAATAGTAATTATTACTATTTAAGGAGTTAAATGAGAAATTCTATTCAAAGAAATCTAGTATACGATATCATACAAGTTAGTTGTGATCACCCAACTGCTGATATGGTTTATTTACGGGCAAAACAAACAATGCCTAAAATAAGTCTGGGAACGGTATATCGTAATTTAAATGAATTAGTAGAATTGGGAAAAATTCTACGCATTAATGTTCCAGGTGATAGTGATCGATTTGATAAAATGCTGGTAAAGCACTCACACTTTTTTTGTGAGAAGTGTAAATCTATTCTTGATATTAATGAAATAAATCTTAATGATGTTGTCAATGAAATAGAAATAAATAATAATATAAAGATTTTATCAAATCAAATTAGTTTATATGGCATATGTTCCAAATGCCAAGAAAAAAAATAAGAAAATAAAAAGGAGAAAATTAAAATGGAATTAAAAGGAAGTAAAACAGAACAAAATTTAATGACTGCATTTGCGGGAGAATCACAAGCAAGAAATAAGTATACTTATTTTGCATCAAAAGCAAGAAAAGAAGGGTATGAACAAATTGCAGCAATTTTTGAAGAAACGGCTAATAATGAAAAAGAGCATGCAAAATTATGGTTTAAATTATTAGGTGGTATTGGTACTACTAAAGAAAATTTAATTTCTGCTGCTGAAGGAGAAAATTATGAGTGGACTGATATGTATGCTGAGTTTGCAAAAGTTGCACGTGAAGAAGGGTTTGAAAATATTGCAAAACAATTTGAAGGTGTTGCAAAAGTAGAAAAAGAACATGAAGAACGTTATCGTAAACTTGCAGAAAATGTTGAAACAGCTCAAGTATTTGCAAAAGCTGGAATTACTGTTTGGGTTTGCCGTAATTGTGGTCACGTTCATATTGGTGAAGAAGCTCCAAAAGTTTGTCCAGTATGTTTCCATCCACAAGCTTATTTTGAAGTAAAAGCAAATAATTTCTAAAATTATAAATCCCTCCTATGAGGGATTTTTTAATGCATATATGTTAAAATCGTCATTTTCTTGCTAATTTTTTTCAAATAGTGTATAATTATTTAAATAGAATAAAATAATAAAAAGGAAAATGAATATGATACTATTATTTGATATTGGTAATACAAATATTGTTTTAGGTTTGGCTATTAATAAAAAGATTCATAAAACATTTAGATATGTTACGAATTCTAAATTAACTGAAGATGATTATTTTCAAAAAATAAATGCTTCAATTGGTGATACCTTTACTGAAACTATTGAAGGGGCAATTATTTCTAGTGTTGTACCTCAATTAGATTATATTTTTATCAATATGATTGAGAAATATTATAAAATCAAACCTTTAGTTGTTGGTCCAGGTCTTAAAAGTGGATTACAAATAAAACTAGAAAATCCTAAACAACTCGGTGCTGATTTATTATGTGATGCAGTTGGAGCGTATATAAAATATCCAGGAACCACAATTATTATTGATATGGGTACGGCCACTAAACTTTTAGTTGTTACTAAAAATAAAGAATTTATTGGAGGCGCTATTTGTGCCGGAATTAGAGGTAGTTTAGATAGTCTAATAAGTACGACTTCAAAATTGTCAAGAACAGCTATCGAAGCGCCTAGTAGTGTAATTGGTAATGAAACTATATCTTGTATTCAAAGTGGGATTGTTTATGGACATACTGCTATGATTGAAGGTCTTATCAAAAAATTCAAAAATGAATTAGCTTTAGATGATGCAAATATTATTTTGACTGGTGGATATGCTAAAATTATTAAAGATTTATTAGAAATTGATTGCATGTATGATGAGAATATTTTATTGGATGGACTTTTTTATATTTATCAAAAGAATAAAAATTTAATAAATAAAAGTTAATAAATAACCTATTATTTTCATATATAATAGTGGTGATTAAATGCAAAATGATAAAAATATTAGAAAAACAATACCTGAACCATTGATGTTTATTCATACGGTTTCAACACCAATTTTGAGCAATGGTTCTAAAAAATATTATGATAGTAGAGAAGCAAGTAATAAAACTAATGCTTCAACCATTCCAACTATTATTCCTGATGAGGTTTTACTAGAAAGAAATAGGGGTAGAACCATTGATCGGTTACTTTATCAAAAGATTCAAAATATAATTCAAATGTATGAAAAGGGGCATCCAATACCTTGCTTAATTGAAACTAGAAACAATGAATCTTTTGAAGGAGTACCAACCAAAATTGAAAATGACGAATTGATAACCATTCAAAATGGAGAAACAAACCGCGTATTATTAAATGATATAAAAGATGTAATCATACTTAAAATATAGATATAATTGATTGAAAAGGTGATATGATGAGGAAGTGTGGAATTTTATTACCAATAAGTGCATTACCAAGTAAATATGGGATTGGTACTTTTGGACAAGAAGCTTACGATTTTATAAATTTTTTACAATTAGCAAAACAAAGTTATTGGCAAGTTCTCCCACTTGGACCTACATCTTATGGTGATTCACCTTATCAATCATTTTGTGCATATGCGGGTAATCCTTATTTTATTGATTTGGACCTTTTAAAAGAAGATGGATTATTAAATGATGAAGATTTATCTTGTTTAAATGATGCTCCATTCATCATTGATTATGCCAATTTATATAAAAAAAGATACAATATTTTGCGAAAAGCATATTATAATTTTTTGCATAATAAAAATTATCCAAAGAACAAAATTTCTTTGGATAATTATATTTATGAAAATAAAACTTGGCTAAATGACTATGCTCTATTTATGAGTATAAAATCTTATCATAATGATGTATCGTGGCAATATTGGAAACCTCAATATCGTTATTATAATCAAAAAATATTAGAGAAGTATTATATAAATCATCAAGATGATGTTCATTTTTGGATGTTTGTTCAATATGAATTTGATAAACAATGGCAAGCTTTGAAAAATTATGCTCACCAATGTGGAATAGAAATTATTGGAGATGTGCCCATTTATGTTGCTTTAGATAGTTGTGATGTTTGGGCAAACACGAAACTTTTTCAATTAGATAAAGAATTAAAATTAATTAAAGTTGCTGGTTGTCCACCTGATGCTTTTTGTGAAGAAGGACAACTATGGGGTAATCCGTTATACAATTATAAGATAATGAAGACTGACCATTATAAATGGTGGACGAATAGAATTAAAAAAGCAACCCAATTATATGATGTCATTAGAATCGATCATTTTAGAGGTTTTGAATCGTATTATGCGATTCCATCAGGAGATAAAACTGCTAAAAATGGTAAATGGGAAAAAGGACCTGGTTATTCCCTTTTTAAAGCAATAAAAGAAGAAATACCAAATATTAGGATTATTGCGGAAGACTTAGGATTTTTGACAAAAAATGTTTTTCAATTATTAAGAAAAACTGGTTTTCCAGGAATGAAAGTATTAGAATTTGCTTTTGACGATGATAAAGACAATATGTATTTGCCTCATAATTATATTAAAAATTGTGTTGTTTATACAGGAACACATGATAATATGCCGCTTCGTGCTTGGTTTCATTCTTTAACTCAAGAAAAGAAACATTTGGTAAGAGAATATATAATGCTTGAAAATGATGATAAAATTTGTGATCAAATGATAAGAGTCGCTCTTGGAAGTGTTAGTGATTTGGTAATAATACCGATTCAAGATTATTTAGGATTTGGTATTGAATCAAGAATAAATACTCCTTCGACAATCAATGGAAATTGGACTTATCGAATTGAAAAAAAATATTTATCGAGTGAATTAGCCTTATACATTGCTTTTTTAACAACTCTTTATAAAAGATATTAGTTCTCTGCAATGTTTTTTATGATAATAATTCAATAATTAAACTGTGCTATTTTGCACAGTTTTTTCCATAATATGGTATAATACATATAAATCATAAAGTAGAATAGTAAGATAATTAGTAAATACGAGGAGAAATGTATGTTTAAAAAATTTTGTTCTTATTATAAACCCCATATGAAATTATTTTTATTTGACTTGCTTTGTGCATTATTGCTATCCATATGTAATTTAGTGTATCCTCTCATTGCAAAATATATTATTGAGGAGTTAGCAGGACAAAAAGAAAAAATAAATTTAATTTTAGCTTTGGGAGGACTTTTATTTTTTATTTATATCATAAAAGCTATTTTAAATTTTATTATTCAATATTGGGGTCATATTGTTGGTGTCAGAATTCAAGGCGATATGAGAAAGGAGATGTTTGAACATCTTCAAAAACTTCCCTTTGCCTATTTCGATGATCATAAAACGGGCACAATTATGTCAAGATTAATTAATGATTTAATGGATATTTCAGAACTTGCACACCATGGTCCAGAGGATATTTTTATTGCAACAATAACTTTAATAGGCTCTTGTATTTTGATGATTCTTTCGGTTGATCCTTGGTTAACACTGATTATTTTTTCAGTTGTTCCCTTTATAATTTTTTATGCTGTTTTTACAAGAAAAGGAATGCGCAATGCCTTTACTAAGATGCGTGAAGAGACCGGTAAAATCAATGCTCAGGTAGAAAGTAGTGTATCAGGAATTAGAGTATCAAAAGCTTATGTAACTGAAAAATATGAAAACGAGAAATTTGCTAGACGAAATGAAAATTTTAAAAAAGCAAGATCAAGTGCATATAAACAAATGGGTATTTTTGGATCTGGTATGACCTTTTTTACAGATTTTTTATATTTACTTGCTTTAGTTTCTGGTGGTATTTTCTATTCTAAAAATTATATTGATGGAGCTGAATTTACCGCTTTAATTTTATATATTAATAATATTATTATGCCAATTAGAACAATTATTTCAATCTTTGAACAAATTCAAAGTGGCATGACTGGTTTTGCAAGATTTATGGAAGTCTTAAATTATAAAAAGGAAGAAGATAATCCTAATGCAATAGATTTAGATGATATTAAAGAAGAAATAAGTTTTAATGATGTTAGTTTTAGTTATGTAAATAATGAATCGGATTGTTATGATAGTTTGGTATTATCACATCTAACTTTTAAAATAAATAAAGGCACAACTGTGGCTTTAGTAGGACCATCAGGGGGAGGAAAAACAACCATTTGTCATCTTTTGCCGAGATTTTATGAAATCAATAGTGGTCAAATCGAAATAGATCATATCGATATTAAAAAGTATAGTCGATTTTCTTTAAGAAAAAATATTGGGATTGTTCAACAAGATGTTTATTTGTTTGCAGGAACCATTAGAGAAAATATTGCTTATGGTAAAATTGATGCAAGTGAGGATGAGATTATTGATGCTGCAATAAAAGCCAATATTTGGGAATATATTCAAGAACTTCCCGATGGATTAGATACGTATGTTGGGGAAAGAGGAGTAAAACTTTCAGGTGGTCAAAAACAACGAATATCTATTGCAAGAGCTTTTCTTAAAAATCCACCAATTTTGATATTAGATGAAGCAACTAGTGCTTTAGATAATGTAACGGAAATGCAAATTCAAAAAGCTTTAGAAAATTTGAGTATTGGAAGAACAACTTTAGTAGTTGCTCATCGTTTATCCACTGTTAAAAATGCTGATAATATTATTGTTATAGATAAAAATGGAATTATTGAACAAGGAAATCACAATGAATTAATTAAAAAAAATGGTGTTTATGCAAATTTATACCAATATCAGTTTAAAGATTAAAAAAATGTTTATAATAAAATTGAGGTGATAAAATGAAGAAAAATTTATTTAGAGCAATCATAGCTTTTATTCTTGCTGGTATTTCAATGGCATTAGGTATTATAATGATTCCTAAAGTAACAGACGTTGGAAATACTATTTTATTAATTGTAATAGGAGTTATTTTATTAATATATGTATATTATTATTTATTAGTAAAGGTTGCTAAAAAGTCAAGTGGTGTAGTATTAATTCTTACTTTAATTGAGATGATTGTCCTAACAATCATAGCAGTTACTTGTATATTATCAGATGTATTAAATATGACAATTATTACAGAAGGTGTTCAAATTCTTGGTCTTGCTTTTTGGATTCGAGGTGTTGTAGAATCTTTTAGAGCGTATTATTACAGAGGATCAACAACTACAAAATATCCGGTTTATAAAGTTTTTTTAAATGTTACTTTAATAACAGTAGGTACGTGGTTTTTTATTTCTAGTATTGTTTCTAATGCTATTTTAGTTTGGAGTTTAGCGGTTGTTTTTGTTATAGCAAGTATTGCTTTAATCATATGGGGTATTTTGAAACTAAAAAAATAAAAGGTTATGGATTACCATAATCTTTTATTTTTGCAATTTTTCAATTTTACTCATTAAAATATCAAAGGCAACATCATTATAACCACCCTCAGGTATGATGATATCAGCATATTTTTTAGATGGTTCAACAAAAGCATGATGCATTGGTCTTACAGATTCTAAATATTGACATACTACTGAGTCAAGGCTTCGTCCTCGAATGGTCATATCTCTTTGGAGACGACGGATAAAGCGGATATCATCAGGTGTATCAACAAAAATTTTAATGTCATATAAATTTAGGAGTTTGTCTATAGCAAATGCCATAATTCCCTCAACAATGATTACATTAGAAGGATAAATTTTTTCTGTTGTTGTTTTTCTTGATTGAGTAACAAAATCATATAGAGGTTTATTTATGGCAATTCCCTTTTTAAGATTTTGTAGGTGTTCAAGAATTAAAGATGAATCATAAGAATCTGGATGATCATAATTTCGTTTACCATTATTGCTAAGAGGAATCTTATCTTTGTTATAATAATAATCATCAATTTTAAGTAAGGAAACAGAGCCATTTTTTAATGCTTCATCATATAATCTTTTAGCAATTGTTGTTTTTCCTGATGCAGTTCCTCCTGCAATTCCAATAATAGTTGGGTTCATCACTAACTCCTTATTCTATTTACATTTTATTTTGTGATATTATAGCATAAAATAAAAAAATATTGTTGAAATTTGAAATAAGAATTTTTAAACTTCATTTTTCTTTCTTTTTTTAAATATTAATAGTATAATTAAAATAAATAATAAATCTATGAAGTAGGTGTAATTGTGAACAAACTAGAAAAATTAAAACAACTTTTAGACCAAGCATCAGAAAAACAATTGTCTTTCACAAAGATTAAGGTATATGGATACCAATACAATTATGAGGTATCGCTTATTAAAAGTATTTCCAAATTTTGGTTTGGAAGACATGAAGTTACAGATTATTTTGCTCCTTCTAATCAAGAAAGCAATCATAATAATCGTCCGGGAATTTTTAAAAAAAGTATAGAATATATTGTCATTCATGATACAGCTTCTGTTGCAAAAAGTGCTGATGAATATGCTCATGCACAATATGTTCGAAATGGTGGTGATGGTACAAGTTGGCACTATTCTGTTGGAAGTAAAAAGATTTATCATCAAATTCCTGATAATGAAATAGCTTATCATGCTGGAGATGGTTTAATTGTACCATTTAAACTTGTTGATACAGGGGTTGAAGGAACTGATCCTTATCCAAACATTGATATTTTAGATGATTTTTATATGATAAATGGTCAAAAAAGTGAAATTAGGATTCCTATCATTACCTTTGAAAAAGATGAAGATAAGTTAGTGTATGCATCAGATTATATCAAACAATCAAAAGTTGCACCCTCTAATGCATATGAAGGTCAAAGATATCAAACAAGTAATATCAAAATAAATGATGCAGGAATTAGAGTGGACCTAATAAATGGTAAATATTATATAGGACCTACCTATTATAATGCTACTTATGGATTCATCGCAAATCGAGGAGGTAACTTGAATAGTATTGGCATTGAAACAATGGTCAATGAAGGATCTGATTTAATAAGAACTTGGCATCGATGTGCTAAATTAGTTGCTCACCTTCTCATTGATAATCAATTAGGGATTGATAGAGTTAAACCTCATCATTTTTTTAGTGGTAAACCTTGTCCAATGACACTAAGAAGTAATCATTTATGGGACTATTTTATGGAGTTCGTTGATGTTGAATATCAAATTTTGAAAGAATTTAGTGATGTTAAAATCTCATTAATCAATTATGATGAATCCATTGATGAAGAAGGATTAATAAAAATAGATAAAATTAAATCATCAATCATAAATTATCAAATAAAATTAGAAGATCAAAATGATGTAATGGTGATTGATTATACAGTAAAAATTAAAAAGTAGGAGAAAAAAATGGCATATGTAATTACAGGGGCAACAGGACATATTGGAAATAATTTAGCAAGAAGCTTAATTCAAAATCATAAAGAAGTGGTTATTTTAACTAGAAGAATGGATCGAGCGATTGAGGGTCTCCATGCTAAATTTATTATCGGTGATATTTTTGATGATAGTTTCTTGGATAATCATATTAGAGAAAATGACATTGTTATTCATCTTGCTGGAGTGATTGATATTAAGAATAATAAAATGGATGAAACATATAAAATAAATTATGAATTGACGAAAAAACTGGTTGATATATGTATGAGTAAAAATATTGAAAGATTTATTTATTTTAGCTCGGTAGATTGTATATACAAAAAAAACGATGAAAAAGTTGTGGAACCAGAGGAAATTTTTGCTGATAAATTTAGTGATAATTATAGTCATACAAAAGCCCTTGCTACATCATATGTTCTAAAAATGAGACGGTTATATCCAAATATTAAGATAAATATTTTATATCCATCTGCGGTTATAGGAAAAAATGATTATAAGCCCTCATCCATTGGTAAAGTTGTTAAAGATATTCTGGATAGAAAAATGCAGTTTGGGGTAAAAGGAGGCTATAACTTTATTGATGTTGATGATGTAGTAAAAGCAACAGAAATTGTGATAGATAAAAAAATTGATGGAGATTTTTTATTAACAGGTTTTCCCGTAACAATTTATGAGTTTTATCAAATAGTTAATAAACATTTAGGAAGAAAGAAGCGAATATGGAAAATACCTCTTTTTGTAGCCTATCTTTGCATTCCTTTTGTGCCTTATTTATCAAAATTTGTTTTAAAAACAATTAATGAAAATTATAATTATGATAATCGTAAATTAAAAGATATATTAGGATTAAGTTTAACTGACTTTGATGATACAATTGACAAAACAATAAAATTTTTTAAGGAATATGAGAAAGATGAAAAAATTAATTAGTATTGTGTTTTTAGGATTTTTATTTTTTCTTTGTAGTTGTGACAATAATCAAACTTTTAATGTTAAATTTATTGGTTTAGATGATTCAATTATTTTAGAACAAACTTATCAAAAAAATGAAAAATTGATATATCCCCAACCAACAGAAGTGAAAGGCTATACTTTTATAGGATGGGATCAAGATATTGAAAAGGTTACTGATAATCTTATGATTAAAGCAGTTTATGAAAAAAAGGTTTATACTGTAGAATTTAAAACTCAGTTTGGTGAGGTAATTCAATCAAAGGAGGTATATTATCATGATATGATTACATACCCTAATCCTCCTTCCCTTGAAGGCTATCATTTTATGAAGTGGGATCAAGACATTCAATATGTTTGTGAAAACGTAACTATTATAGCCCTTTATCAAGAAGTAACCCATATGATAAGTTTTCAAACGCAATTTGGTGATCTTATTGCAATCAAGAAGGTTGTTCATGATGAAAAAATTATATATCCAGAAGCTCCCGTGATAGAAGGCTATACGTTTATTGGTTGGGATTATGATATTGCATATGCTAAAAGTGATTTTATAATTACAGCCAAATATGAGAAAAAAGTTTACCATGTAACGTTTCAAACGCAATTTGGTGAGGTAATTGATGAAAAAGAATATGCGTATTTAGATGTGATTATATATCCTAATCCTTTGGTAATAGAAGGGTATAATTTTGTATCATGGAGTTCAAACGAAGAGTATGCTACAAAAAATATAGAGATAATTGCTTATTATAATATAAAGCAATTTAGTGTTACTTTTATTGGTTTTGATGAAAATATTATTGGAAAGATAACGGTAAATTATATGAGTCCTTTTGTATATCCAGAGGCCCCAATAATAGAAGGGTATACTTTTGTTGGTTGGAATCAAAATGTAATAGGAGTAAAGCAAGACACTACAATTGTAGCAATTTATGAAAAAAATAATATTGATGTTGAAGTAGTTCATCCGGTTTTCTCAAATATAGAACATGTTTTACTATTAGATGGGATAATAGAAAATCGTTCTAATGAGCAAATTCAAAATTTATTTGTTGATATTGATGATGAAAGAGTTAACTATGAATTAGATACAAATAATTCTTTTTCCCTTTCTATTTCAACATCATTTGAAAAATCGTCAATAATTGATATTATTTTTTATATTGAATTAAATAATGGAGAGATTATAAAAATATATGAAGAGGAATATCTGATGTATATTGAGATAAAAACATCAAATTATACAAGTTATGTTAATGATTTCAGTTTAAATGATCCTCTTGATATTACGGAAATTCTTGAAGGGTTTAATCTTCAAGAAAACCATATAATTACAATTGATAATATCATCTATGGTGGTTACAGGGGAACTAATGAACTACATGCTTATGATTCATCAAATTATCGTAAGTGTAATTCATATGGACATGAGATTGCAATTGACCAAGATGGATTTGTAGTTGAATCTAACACTTTGGTTGATTTACCAGCTAATGGAATGATTTTATCAGGACATGGTACTGCATCAACTTTACTTCAAAAAAATATTCAAATTGGTGATTATATGGTATATAATCAAATGGAGAAAAAAGTATATGTATATCGAAGTGCAGTAATAAATAGTTTAATTTCTTTGAGAGAAAGTATTTTTTTGGCAAAAGAAAAATTAATAAAGGCCTACAATACTTTATTAGCACTAGATTATCAAACATTATTTTCTATATATAATCAAGTATTAGACGATTTTGCGACTATTCTTGTGCAGTATGATGATCAAATGGTAACTCAGATAAAAAACAATTTAGCCAAACTCCATTTTGGTGTTATTGAAACCAAATTTTTAGAAGTTAAAGCTTTTTGGCATTATCCAATGAGAGCAACAGGATATCCTGAAAATAATAAAAATGAAGTATGTCTTTTTTTAAATCAAGTAAAAGCAATGGGGTTTAACACAATTTATATCAATACAAATTTTAATGGTGGAACCATTTATCCATCCAAATATTTAACACAATTAAAAGCAAATCATTTTGTGTATGATGGTTATAATGATTATTTAGAATGTTTCATTAGCGAGGCTCATAATAGGAATCTTAGAGTTGTTGCTTGGAGTAATACCTTTGTATGTGGTGATGGTTATTTACCAAATCATAGCCCTAGTAAATATGTTTCTTTGGATTATCAGGGTAAAAATAATAGTGGAAACATTTATTTTTATGATATTACGAATCCTGAGGTTCAAGAATTGTTAGTAAATGTATATCAAGAACTTGCAACCAATTATGATTTAGATGGTATTGAGTATGATTTTGTTAGGTATCCAGCAAGCAATTTGTATACTTTTAGTGGTAATATTACTGATAGTAGTTTAATTGATGATTTTGGTTATACAGAATCAGCAATGCGTTTATTCAAAGAAAACTATCAAGTAGAAGGTAATATTAAAGACTTAATTTTAACTAGTGATGAGATTAGAGATAAGTGGCAAACGTTTAAAGTTGATAATGTAACAAATATGGTAAAAATGATGAGTCAAGCAATAAAAGAGGCTAATCCTAATATGATGATTAGTGCAGCCGTGATGTCTAGTTTATCAGGAGCAATACAAACATATGCCCAAGATTTTGGGACATGGATAAAAGAAGGCTATGTGGATAATTTAGATCCAATGATTTATAGTGGGTCAAATGCTTATGTTTTATCAAGAATGGAATCTTTTATTGAAACTGTAAATGGTGATGCCAATATTGTGATTGGTATTTCTCCAGATAATTCAGGTGGTAATGTGATTACAATAAGTGAGCAAATAGAACTGATTTCTAAATATGTACAAATTGGTTTTAATGAATTTTCTTGTAAAAATATTTTTTCTTCAGAAGAAATTATGAGTGGTTTTATGATGTTAGAAAGAGAGTATAATGCAACAATTTATGATGCTTCCCATACTATCAGAAAAAAATATGCTCAATCTATGCTAGATAGAATAACCAATTATTATCAATATACATCAATAATGTCAAATAGTAAAGAATTAATCAAACTCTACAATCTTTTGTATAGTGATTTAATAGATATCAGTCTAGTCAAAACAGAATTAAATAAAATTACAAATGAAACAATAAAAAATAAATTGATTTTAGAAGTTGAATATATTGAAATGATTTTGGAGGGAAAATAATGAAATATATCTTTTTGGCAAATGAGTATGATTTAGTTGTTGATGACACATTTGAATTATTTTATCGAGGAGTGATTTGTTTAAATAATCCTTATGAATATTATATCTTAATTCGGTGTGAAAAAGGTCATCCTTATTCTAGATATTATACCTTTACTCCTAAGTCACAAGATGTTGGTGACTATCCATTAACAATTACTTTATTAGATAACAATCATCAAATCATAGATGAAGGAACAACTATTTTACATGTTCAACAACCACATCAACCTAAGGAGAGATTAAATGTTTTATGTATTGGCGATAGTTTAACATTTAATGGTGTTTGGCCAAGCGAAGGTTATCGGAGATTTGCAAAAACTGGTGGGTATCCCTTAGGAAACGGTTTTCATGATAGTCTTTATATGATAGGTAGTTGTAAAAAAGAAATAGATGGAAGTATCGTTGGTTATGAGGGATATGGTTCTTGGACTTGGAAATCATTTTGTACAAATGATTTGGTAAGTACGAAATCTCCTATTTGGGTTCGCGTTCAAAACCATCATCTTGATGAAAATGATCAGCATAGTACTTGGACATCTGGTAATTTAGAATGGGTTTTGGAAAGTATAGAAAAGAAGAGACTGAAATTTAAACGGGGAAATAATAATTATTCTCCTAGTCCTCTAGTTGAAAAAGAATTTATTCATCTTTATGGTGGAATTCATCACGATTCAATCTTTATTGATGATTTTACTTTTGAAATAGGTAATCCTTTTTGGCATAATGAAACCAAAGAGATTGATTTTAAAGAATATGCTAAAAAACAAGAAGTTGATAAAATTGATTTAGTATATATTTTATTGACATGGAATGGTTTATATCGTCCATATGATCAAGAATTTAATCGTCATTTAGATTATGCCAAAATTTTGATTCATAAAATTCATCAGGCTTTTCCTAATGCTCATATCACTCTTTTAGGTATTCCTATTTGTTCTGTAAATGGTGGGATTGCTGCAAATTATGGAGCAAATGGTCCATATAGTGATACCTTTGGTACGATTTCTACGGCTTTTAATTATAATAAATGTTTAGAAAATTTCGTAAATCAAGAAGAGTATAAAACTTATTGTCGATATGTAGATTGCAAGGCACAATTTGATAGTGAATATAATATGCCAAGTATTGAAAAGCCAGTAAATAGTAGATCAAAGATAACTGAAAGAATTGGAACCAATGGTGTTCACCCTAATATGGAAGGATATTTACAATTAGGTGATGCTTTTTATCGGGCTTTAGTGAAAGATATTAATGATTTAGAAAAATAACGAAGAAAATCACAATATAATTTATAAGTATTTTTTGAGCATAAATTAAAAAAAAGCGTATAATATATTATAAAATAGTATGGTGGAGATGATGAAATGTTAAGTGATAGTTTTAAAAAAATGAATTCTAATCAAAGAGTGATTATCAAAATAGCATTAATAGGTATACTTAGTGCTCTTTGCTATGTTGCAGTAATGTTTTCTATTCCCATTCCATCTCCTCTTGGTAAGCCAATGATTCATTTCGGTAATCTTATTGTTATTATTTCAGCTTTACTTTTTGGTGGACCTATTGGAGGAATTTCTGGTGCAATTGGAATGGGATTATATGATATTTTTGCAGGGTATGATATTTGGTCAATCACAAGAACAATTGTCTTAAAATTGTTAATGGGATGCATTGTTGGCTTTATTTATAATAGATTAATAAAAAAAGAAAATAATAGAGCAAATATGATATTATTCATATTAGGTAGCATTTTATTGTTAGTTGGTATTGGTTTAATGATTGTAGCAATTAAAAATGGTGGTCTATTAAAAATTAATGATATAGGTGAAAAATCAATTGATTGGCCTAGTTATGTATTCAGTATTATTAATGGAGTTTTTCTTATTTTAGTAGGAATTTTATCAAGAAAGATGCCAAATCAGTTAAAAGTTGCAAGCCTTGCAACTTCGATAGCAATTGTTATAAATATTTTTGGTGAATTTATTTATAAGGTTTTAAAACAAGCAACTCTTGGGGGAAGTAGTTTTTCCTATTCTGTTGGGATTGGTTTTTTAAGCATTCCAGCAACTTTAATTAATGGAACGATAACACTTGCTATTATTCTTTTTATCTTTTTACCAATTGAAAATGCAATAAAAAAAATATTTAGTAAATAGTCCAAAAATACAAACAATTATAATCGAGAATCCATATTATATCATAGGAGGTGTAGTATGGATTTTTATTATGTCAAAATAGCATTTTACGCAACTTTATTCACTTGGTTTGTTACTGCTTTGGGTGCATCAATGGTCTTTTTGTTTAAGAAAGTTTCAAATAAAATTATGTCATTGATGTTTGGTTTTGGAGCAGGTGTAATGATTGCAGCATCGTTTTTTAGTTTAATTCTTCCTGGAATTGAATTAGCTGATGAAATGAATCAAATTAGTTATTTGGTAATCGGACTTGGTGTTTTGTTTGGTGGGTTATTAATCTTTTTAATTGATGTTTTTATTCCACATATGCATATAAATAAAGAAACACCTGAAGGAATAAGTTCATCTTGGAGTCGAAAAATTTTGCTTGTATTAGCGATTACTTTGCACAATATTCCTGAAGGATTAGCTATTGGAGTAGCATTTGGAACGATTGCCACGGGTCTTGAAGGTGCATCGCTTGCTTCAGCATGGATTCTTGCAATTGGTATTGGTTTACAGAATTTTCCTGAAGGAATGGCTGTGAGTGTTCCGTTAAGAAGTGAGGGAATTTCAAGAAAAAAAGCTTTTTTTTACGGTCAAGCAAGTGGTATGGTTGAACCTATTAGTGCTGTAATAGGTGCCATTTTGGTAACATTCATTAAACCAATTTTACCATTTGTATTAGGGTTTGCAGCAGGAGCTATGATATATGTTGTGGCAGAAGAACTGATTCCATCGGGCAAAACATCAAAGAAAGATAAATTTGGTACAATTGGTGTAATGATTGGTTTTATTTTAATGATGGTTTTAGATATAGCTCTTGGATAAAAATAAAATAAGATAGAAAGCACTTATAAAAGTGCTTTTTAAAATAAGTTTAATGAAGAAAACTGCTGTTTCCAGCAGTCTTGAAAAATAAGGAATATGGCTAAGGGTAGTACCAGTAGTAGTCTTATACTACTGGTACGTTTTTGTCAATCTAAATTAATTGTGAACAAAGAGTGTCACAGTTAATAGGATCAAAACATTGAACAACCCCAATACAAGAGATTCTAACTACAATAGTATAAGTTGTACAAGTTATTTCACCAGTAGCATCATCTTCAGTAAGTAATCTTAAAACAACCGTTTCATCATTTCTAACTTCTTCAACTCTAAATAAGTTAGCAGTTTCACCGGTAGTTCCTACTGCTGCTTCAAATCTTGTGCCATTGCAACAAATATATATTGCAATTGGTTTAGTATTAAACATGGATGAAATCATGCAGTTATCGCATTGATTTGTAGCGTTAGCGATAATCGCTTCTTTTTGTAATTGATCAATTCTTTTTAATAATTGCGCAATTGTACCATTATTGGCATTGCTTATGTTAGTACTAGTACTAGTTGTAGTTACTCCATTTCCAAAACAAGCCATATTTGCACCTCACTTTCAATGTATAGTATGAAAAAGATTTTGAAATGTTTTGTTTTATTACCTATAAATCACATGTTACTTGCAAAAATTGGTAAAATAGCGTATAATATAAATATAATGAAAGGAAGATTGTATGATGATATCTTTAGATTTAGTTTCCGATCCTCAAATGAGATTAGTATTTTTTATTGTATTCGGTTGTTGTTTTATTCCAATTTTTGCTTTAGTTGTTGTATGCTTTATAAAATTATTATTAAAACAGAAAAAACGTGTAAGTAAAAGTAAAAATAATTCGACAATTCGGTATTTAGATTATTTTGGTGGAGATGATAATATTATCTCAGTAACCAAAAATTTATCAAGAGTGAGTGTCATTGTTAAAGATGTAGACTTAGTCAATTTAGAAAGTATTAAAAATCAAGGAATTGGTGTAATGATTACAGGAAATACTATCAAGTGTTCTTCGCAAGAATTTGCGGACCAAATAAAAGAATAAAAGTCATTATTATAATAAAACAATGACTTCTGTTCGTTATTAATTTAAGTTTTGGGTTACTTTTGTAGCAAGTGTTTCTTTAAAAGATGCATCTGAAGATTTCCAAAGTACTTCAAATAAAACTCCAAGACCTGGTAATACTTTTTCCTCTTTAGTAGTTGTTGCATCTTCAATAGTTTTAAAGACTTCATCGGTTGTTGCATTTTTTAAATTATCAATAACTGCTTTTCTAATACTAATATCCATAATATACCTCCTATTCAGTTTATTATGGACAATAAAAATGAGATTTATACGAAAGGAATATAATTATATGAATTTTAAAAAGATTGTTTATGATAATCAAGAGAAGATTATTAAAACTTTTCAGGAATTATTGAGAATACCAAGTGTTTTAGATTATGATTCTGCAACACCGAATATGCCATTTGGAAAAAATATTAATGATGCATTGACATATATGTTAGAACTTGCTCAAAAAGATGGTTTTAATATCATAAATGATGAAGGGTATGCGGGGGAAATCAGTTATAAAACTTCAGATTCAAAAGAATCAGTCGGTATTTTATGCCATTTAGATGTAGTTCCTGCAGGAAATAAGTGGACTTATCCACCATATGAGGCAAGAATAGTAGATGGCAAAATTTATGCTAGAGGTGCAACCGATGATAAAGGTCCCACAATTGCCAGTTATTATGCTTTAAAATTTATTAAAGATGCTAATATTAAATTAAAAAAAGAAATAAAAATAATTTTAGGAACAGATGAAGAAACAAATTGGCGTGGAATTGAACATTATTTAAAAAAATATCCGATGCCTTCCATCGGTTTTGCTCCAGATTGTAGTTTTCCACTTGTCTATGGTGAAAAAGGACGAATGTCTTTTGATCTTTCAACAAAAGATTTTGATGATGATGTGGTAGAATCAATTACAGGTGGCAATCGTTATAATGTTGTGATGGATGAAGTTGAAGCAGTTCTCAAAGTGAATTTAGAAAAAGAGTTTAATGAGTATCTTTCTAATCATTCTCTAAAAGGTTTTGTTAAAGATGACAAATATATCATTGAGGGAGTTGCTGCTCATGCGATGGAACCAGAAAAGGGCATCAATGCAGGGCTTCATATGTGTAATTTCTTAAAAAATTATTCAAAACATCCATTGATTGATTTTTTAGCAACATACTTTTATCATGATCCCTATTTGAAAAAAATGAATTTAGATTATGATGATTTTGAAATGGGACCAATTACAGTCAATGTTGGTATAATGGAAATTTCTCGTAATCGTATCAGAGTAACTTTAGATAGTAGATTTCCAGTTCGTTATGATATCAATCGTTTTAATAAAGTATTTAACGAATTACTTGTAAAATATCATCTTTTTATTGCTAACAAAACGTATAAGGAACCGCATTATATCAGTCCTAATGATGAACTTGTAAAACAATTATATGAGGCATATGTAAAAAATACTGGTGATACTACTAACAAACCATTTACAGTAGGTGGTGGAACATATGCAGGAATCTTAGATAAAGGAGTCGCTTACGGAATGGGGTTTCCAGGGGAGGTAGAACTGGCACATCAAAAAGATGAATATCTTGCAATTGAAAGTTTATTAAAGGGTATTTTAATTTATATTGATGCCATTTTGTCTTTGGGTGAAATTGATGCGTAGAAGGAATGTCAAAAATGCTCAAAGTAGAATTGATAATCATTTAGATTTGGTAATTAAAAATCCCCAAGATTATAGGGGAAAATGGCAAGAACTATTTAATAATCATAATCCTATCTATTTGGAAATTGGAATGGGTAAGGGAAAATTTTTATTAGAACATGCTAATCATAATCCTAATATTAATTATATTGGTTTAGAAAAATTTGATAGTGTCATTGTGCAAGCAGTTGAAAAAATATCTTTATCACGCTTATCTAATATTAAATTAATTAATGAAGATGCAACAAAAATTCTTGAATTCTTTGATCAAAAGGAAATTCAAAAAATTTATTTAAATTTCAGCGATCCTTGGCCTAAAAATCGTCATGAAAAAAGAAGATTAACGCATAAGAACTTTTTAAAAAAATATGAGAGTATTTTAAATGGTGATTTGGAAATGAAGACGGATAATCAAACTTTCTTTGAATATAGTCTCATTTCTTTTAATCAAGAACAATGGAAATTTTTAGATTTAAGTTTGGACCTTCATCATCGAAGTGTGGATGAAACTATTATTTCAACAGAGTATGAAGAAAGGTTTATTAAAAAGGGAAATCAAATATATTTTTTAAAAACTAAAAAATAGAAAGGAAAGATGATGAAAGGACTTATTTTATTAGCTAATTATTTTGAAGATGTGGAAGCTCTAATTACCATTGATATGCTAAGAAGAGCCAAAATAGAAATTGATTTAGTTAGCATAACGGAAGATTATAATCTAATTACTCAGTCAGGTGTGAAATTACAAGCAGATTATTTAATTGATGAAATTGATTTAGATAAGTATGCTTTTTTAATCATACCAGGTGGCAAAGCTGTCTTTGAAACACATTTAAATTCAAATATTACTAAACATTGTATCAAATTATTTTATCAAAAACAAAAATTGATTGCTGCGATTTGTGCAGCTCCATTAATTTTAGATGCAGTAGGAATATTGAAAGGTAAAGAATACGTATGTTTTCCTAGTTGTGAAACAAATATTGATGGTATTTATAAAGAAAATGAAAGAGTTGTTGTAAGTGATCATATTATTACATCAAAGGCTGCGGGAACAACATTTGATTTTGCTTTTGCTATTATCAAATATTTAGCGAATGAAGAAGTTGCTAATATGGTTTTGCACAATGTCTATTATAAATAAGATTAAGATGATATTAACAATAAAGTTAATATCTTTTTAATTAAAGGAAAGATTGAATCATATAATTTATTGGTGATTCAATGGAATATATTGGAATTTTTCAAGGTGGTGGAATGAAGGGGATTGCTTATATTGGTGCCCTTATTGCACTTGAAGAAAATGGGTTTATATGTAAAAAAGCTGCAGGAACTAGTGTTGGTGCAATTATTGCAGGTTTAGTAGCAGCAGGCTATAATGGACAAGAAATGCTTTATATAATAAACAATCTAGATTTTAAAACCTTAGTCAAAAGTGAACCTAATAAAATAAAAAATCTCATAAGTGATAAAGGTTTATATTCTACTGTTCATCTTGAAGAAGAAATAGATTATTTATTAAGAATAAAAGGAATTTATACTTTTAATAATTTAAGATTAGAAAATGATTACAAATTAAAAGTGATAGGTACAAATGCTCAAAAATATAGGCAAATTATTTTTCCCGATGATTTACCAATATATCAAATCAGTCCTAATCTTTTTCCTGTATCTAAAGCAATTATAATGAGTGCTAGTTACCCAGGATATTTTAAACCACTTAAATTAATAAATGATTATGTATTAGATGGTGGTCTATGTAATAATTTTCCGTATAATGCTTTTCAATATCAAGATGATGATTTAGTAATTGGTTTTCAAATCTTACAAAAAGAATTAAAAAATCTTCCCTCAAATATGAATTTAATAAAAATAAACACCAATGGTTCAAAAATTTTAAATTTTAAAATGTCCAAAGAAGAACAAGGTAAGTTATTGGGAAGAGGGTATCAAGAAGGTTTAAAAATGGTTGGCAAAATTATTGAAAAATATCATTCTTAAAAATAGAAGAATCAGGAAAATTCAAAAATTTAAAATACAATATATAAAATAGAGGTATTACAATGATAAAACTAATTGCAATAGATTTAGATGGAACGTTATTAGATGATAATAAAGAAATTAGTCAAGATAATAAAATAGCAATTCAAAAAGCTAAAACATATGGTATAAAAATAATAATTGCTAGTGGAAGACCTTATTTTAGAGTGAAAGAGATTTTACAACAATTAGATTTAAACCATAATACCGATTATGTTATCACTTATAATGGCGGTTGTATATTAATTGGCGATAATAGTGAAATAATTTATGAGCAGAGGTTATCTAATCAAGATATTTGTGAAATTATTAATTTTTTAGACAAATATAATGGTGATATTTATTTGTATTGTCAAGATCAAATTTTCAGTTTAAACCAAGATTTAAAAATTGCTAATTTAAAAATTTTTAATCAAGTTCACTTTGAAAAAAGAACAATTGTTGAATTAAAAAAAATGGATTACGCCAATAAAATTATCTTAGCGGATGAAGAGAAGACTATTGATGAAATTCAAACCAAAATACCTCTAGAACTGAATAATCAATATAATATTGTAAGAAGTACGCCTTATTTTTTAGAATTTTTACCAAATCATGTCTCTAAAGGCAATGCTATAAAAATTTTAACCCAAATTCTTAATATAGATACAGATGAAATTATGGTTATTGGTGATGAAGAAAATGATTTATCTATGTTTTGTTGTGCAAAAATAAAAGTTGCAATGAAAAATGCTAACCTCCAAATTAAAAAAAGAGCTAATTTTATCACAGAATCGAATAATAATAGTGGAGTTGCAAGAGCAATTGAAAAATTTGTATTTAAATAAAGAGAAATAATTCAAATGTAATAAAATCTGTTTAGTGAAAAGAAAAAAGAAGTAATAACTTTACAAGATAATAAAAATATGATATAATAAACAAGCATGAGTATGTTTGTACTCTGCCTTGCTTTATATTTTATTATAAGGCCGCAAGACCAAAAGGAGGTGCAAAGAATGAAAAAATACGAAGTTATGTATATCGTTCGCCCCAATGTTGAAGAAGAAGCTAGAAAAGCTTTGATTGAGGAAATGAATACCGTTTTTGTTACGAAAAATTCTACGGTAGATAGTGTCAAAGAATGGGGTATGAGAGAATTGGCTTACGAAATTAAAGGTGAAACAAAAGGTTATTATGTATTGTTGAATGTAACCGCAACACCTGAAGCTGTTAAAGAATTCGAGCGTATAGCTAATATTAAAGAAAATATTATTCGTTACATTACTGTAGCTGAATAGGAGGGACATGATGAATCGTGTTATTTTAGTAGGAAGAATTACCAAAGATCCCGAACTTAGAACTTCACCCAATAATGTTTCGTTTACAGCATTTTCAATTGCTGTAAATCGTATAGCTCCTTCTCCTAATGGAGAACGTGAAGCTGATTTTATCAATTGTGTAGCTTTTAATAAGCAAGCAGAAAACTTATGTCGATTTATCAAAAAAGGTGGACAAATAGGAGTGGAAGGAAAACTTCAAACAAGGAGATATGTGGCCCAAGATGGATCAAATAGAATAGCTACTGAGGTTATTTGTGATAATATTCATTTTCTTGAGCCTAAAAATGCTAGTCAAGGTGGATATAATGATTATTCGTCATATGAAACATCTTATATGCAAACACCTTTTCAACAACAAACTCCTATGTCACAACCACAGAATAATAACTTTTATCAATCAGAATCAAAGAAAACCGATCAATATGATGAAGTTAAAAAACAATTTGATATTTCTGATGATGACTTACCATTCTAGGAGGAAAAATATATGGCAACTTTTAAAAGGCGTAAAAAAACTTGTTATTTTACCGACAATAAAGTAAAAAAAATAGATTGGAAAGATGTTGATCTTTTAAAAAGATTTGTATCAGATCGTGGAAAAATTTTACCCCGTCGTATAACAGGAACAAAGGCTATTTATCAAAGAGAACTTGCAATAGCTATTAAACGTGCTCGTCATATGGGATTATTACCATTTGTTAGAGAATAGTTATATAAAACAACACAACTATTGTGTTGTTTTTATTTTTTTGTTGAAAAAAGTATTCTCCAAATAGGAGAATTCAATTCTCTTCTAATTTTAATAATTAGATAGTTCAAATAATAAAAATATATTGATAAAAATGAGTATTAAGAGTATAATTGAATTTGTAATACAAAGCATAGTATATAATATTTATTTTAAAGGAGGGTTTATTGTAATGAATAATTTTGTAATTACATGTTGTTCAACTGTTGATTTAGAAAAGGAATATTTAGAAAAAAGGAATATTCCATATGTTTGTTTTCATTATACTCTTGATGGAATTGAATATCCTGATGATTTAGGCGTGTCAATTTCTGCTGATGTCTTTTTTGATAAAATAGCCAAAGGGGCAACCCCAACAACTTCACAAGTAAATAGTGAACAATATATTAAGTTTTGGGAACCTTTTTTGGAAAAAGGACAAAATATTTTACATGTGACACTTTCATCTGGAATATCGGGTTCGTATAATTCAGCAATGCTTGCAAAAAGATATTTGGAAGAAAAATATCCCAATTTAAAAATTAAAGTAGTTGATTCTTTAGGAGCATCAAGTGGTTATGGACTTTTAATGAGTTACTTGGCTGATTTAAGAGATGAGGGAAAAACTTTTGATGCATGTTATGAATGGGCTGAGGCAAACAAATTAAATGTGCATCATTGGTTTTTTTCAACGGATTTGACAAGTTATAAAAGAGGTGGGCGAATTTCGACAACTAGTTTTTTCCTTGGTCAACTTCTAAAAATATGTCCTTTATTAAATATGGATAATTTAGGTCGTCTCATACCAAGAAAAAAAGTAAGAACAAAAGAAAAAACAATGGTTGAAATTGTAAAGCGAATGGAAGAACATGCACAAGATGGCTATAATTATAGTGGTAAATGTTATATGTGTCATTCTGCCTGTTTAGATGATGCCAAAAAAGTTGCAAGTATGGTAGAGGCTAAATTTCCTAATCTAAATGGTCGTGTTGTCATCAACAATATTGGAACAGTAATTGGTTCGCATACAGGTCCTGGAACTATTGCTTTATTTTTTATAGGAGATAAAAGAGAAAATTAGATTATTTTCTCTTTTTTTTAGGAATTTTTTGTTTAGTAAAAAATTTAAAATTCAAAAAAAATGTTGATAAAGTTGAATAAAAAAAGCAAATGTGGTATAATAAAATATCAATTATGCCCAAAAGAGGTATTAACATGGAAAAAAGAAAAACAATTTTTATTATCATATTATCATCCATTATTTTGGTGTCTGCATATTTTTCAATTTCAGTTTTATCAAAACTTGATATTAACAATTATCTACAATATATTCCTATTGGTATTTTTATTGTTTCTTTAGCAATTTTAATTTCGATTGCAATAAATATAAAAAATTCAAGAGAATCAATGACTTTGCAAAATAGACTTAAGATGTGGAATTCAATCACTTATAAAGTAAAAAAAGCAGGAGAAACAGCTTTTGATAAATTGCCAATTGGGATAATTGTTGTTGATAGTGATTCAAAAATTGTGTGGGCAAATCAAAATGCGAGAACTATTTTTATGAGTCCTTTAGAACACATTTACTTAAAGGATTTAGCATCACCATTATATTCTAAATTACAAGATGTTTTGCAAGATATTGATGAAAATAGTGATAATCAAAAAGTTACGTATAATGCTAATATTTATGGAAAAATATATTATATAGAGTATTTAGTTAAATATAATGTGATGTATCTTACGGATATTACTAATTTTGAACTTTTACAAACACAATATTATAATCGAACTGAAGTTTTAGGTTATATTAATATTGATAATTTAGAAGAATCATTGCAAGAATTTGATGTTCAAACGAAAGCAGAATATGAAGGAAAAATTATTGGTGCTATTGCAAAATGGGCTAATGAAAATGGGGTATTTGTTAGAGCCCTTACTTCAACTAGGTATATTTTGATTACGGACCAAGAACATTTGGAAAAATTAATTAAATCCAATTTTACGATTCTTGATGATATTAAAATTTTATTTACTTCAAGAGTGGTTAGGGTTACCCTTAGTATGGGAATTGCTTGTAATGATGTGAATGTGAATGATTTATCCGATGATGCGCAAACTCAACTTGAATTGGCTTTAAGTAGAGGTGGAGATCAAGTTGTTGTTAAAAAAAATAGTGAAACTTTATTTTTTGGTGCTAAAACGGATCCAATTGTTAAAGAATCAAAAGTTGAAATTAGAGTAAAAAGTGAAGAATTAACGAATCTTATGATTAACTCTTCAAATATCTTTGTTTTAGGACACAAAAATATTGATGCGGATGGCTTTGCGGCAACAATTGCTATTTATAGATGGGCGAAAAAACTAGGAAAAAATGCATTTATTATTTATGATCCTAAAAGTATTGATTCTACTGTAGAAAAAATTTTTAGGACAATAAAAAAAGAATATATTGCTTTTATGGAAGCTTTTGTTACTTATGATGATTTGAAAAGTTTATCAAATCGCGAAAGTCTTTTAATGATTGTGGATTTTCAAACAATTTATCAAGCCATTGATACACGCATTTTTAACCATTTTGAAAAAATAGGTATTATTGATCATCATCGAAGAGGGGCTGGTGCTATTGAAAATCCTAAGTTTTATTATTCACAAGCATCGGCATCTTCTAGTGTTGAATTAATTTTTGAATTAATGTCCTTTATGAAAGAACCAGTAGAATTTTCAGAATTAGAAGCAACTTGGATGCTTCTTGGAATTGTAGTTGATACAAATAATTTTGTTTATCGGGCTTCATCAACAACTTTTGAAGTTGCATCCACGCTAAAAAAATATGGTGCGGATATGAATGTGGTCAAAGCATATTTAAAAGAGGATTTAAATGAAAAAATATCAAGACAAGAGGCAATTTCAACGACAGAGATTTATAAAGAAAAGGTTGCAATTGCTCATACTAGTCCAGAGGAAATCGTTGAAAGGTCAACTTTAGCAAAAATTTCTGATGAACTCATATCAATATCAGATATTGAATTGGCAATTACAATTGGTCGGATTGCAGAAAATCAAATTGGTTTAAGTGCAAGAAGTCTTGGTAAAATTAATTCACAAATTATTATGGAAAAAATGGGTGGTGGTGGACATTTGAATAATGCTGCTGCTCAAAGAAAAAATGAAACGATTGCTGAAACAATTACGATTTTAAAGGAAAAACTTGATGGATATTTGGCAGAGGAGGAAAACATGAAAATAATTTTAATCAAAGATTTAAAAGGTAAAGGTAAAAAAGGAGATGTGATTGAAGTTGCAGCAGGCTATGGAAATAATTTAATCCGTAATGAAACAGCAATTATTGCATCGCCTGAAAATATGAAAGCTTTAGATGATGAAAAACACCAAGCTGCTATTCGTGAAGCAGAATTAATACAAGAAATGAATGATTTAAAAACTAAAATTGAAAAAACTGAAGTGAAAATAGCAGTAAGAGTAGGAAAAGATGGCAAATTGTTTGGTTCAGTTAGTGGGAAGCAAATAGTAGATGCAATTTTTTCACAATTAAATATTAAATTAGATAAGCGTAAACTAGATTTAGAAAATTCTATTTCATCACTTGGAACATATGAAATACCAATTCAATTGCATAAGGATGTTGTAGCAAAAATAAAACTATTCGTTGTGGAAGAGCAATAAGGAGAACATTATGGAAAATCGTACAAAATCGGTACCATATAATAATGATGCGGAGATGTATGTTTTAGGTAGTATTTTACTTGAAAACAATGTGATTAATCAAATGATTGGTAAACTTACTGCTGATGATTTTTATAACCCTCAAAATGCTACTATTTTTAAAGCAATGATGAGTTTATTTAATAACTCAATTAAGATAGAAACTGTGTCGGTTACAGAACAACTGATTCGTGATAAAGTTTCTAACATTGATGATTATAAAACGTATTTGGTTGATCTTTTAGATATGATTCCATCAATATCTTCTGTTAATTTATACATTAATATTGTGGAAGAAAAAGCTATTGAAAGAAAAATTTTAGCAAATATGCAAGAATTATCAAGTGATATTTTGACTTCAAAATATGATTTTAATGCAATTTTGGATAAAGCTGAGGATATTATTTTAAAAGTTATTAAAAAGAGAAGAACATCAGATTTTATGACAATTGCTGAGGCTGCTAAAGTTGTATATGAGCAAATTGAAGGTTATGTTGGGAATAAGTCAGATTTAACTGGTCTTAATACGGGATATCCTAATTTAAATAAAGCTACTCTTGGTTTTCAAAAAGGCGATTTGATGATTTTAGCTGCAAGACCATCAGTTGGTAAATCTTCTTATGCAATTAATCTTGCTTTAAATATTGCAAATATGAATAAGGATAAACATATTGCTTTATTTTCGCTAGAAATGAGTATTGAACAACTTATGATGAGAATATTTAGTTATCAAGCGAATCTTGAACTTTCTAATATTAGAAGTGGTCATCTTGCTAGTGATGAATTGTTATTGTTGTCAATTGCAAAGCAAGATTTAAGTAGACTAAATCTTCATTTTGATGAAAGTAGTTCAACTAATATTGCGGATATCAGATCTAAATGTCGTCAATTAAAACAAGCAGAGCAATTGGATTTTGTCATCATTGACTATTTACAACTAATTACCTTATCAGATTCTAGAGGTAACCGTCAAGAAGAAGTTTCAAAAATTTCAAGGCAACTAAAAACATTAGCGCGTGAATTAGATGTGCCAATTCTTGCTTTATCACAACTTTCTCGGGGAATTGAAACTCGTGATGATAAAAGACCAGTTTTAGCTGACCTTCGTGAATCTGGTAGTATAGAACAAGATGCCGATTTAGTAATGTTCTTATATCGTAGAAGTGATGTTGAGGATAATAGTAGTGATGAAGAACAAGGAGAGGCTAGTAAAAAAGAAGAAAAAGCATATCAAGAAGTGGTTCTATCAATAGCTAAAAATCGTCAAGGACCTATTGACTATATTGATTATCACTTTTATGGAGCATATTCTCGTTTTAGTGAACAAAAAGAGAAGAAGCCAATTATTATTAAAAAAAGGTCACGTTCAGTTAAAACAAAAAAACTTAATGAGTAGAAACAAGGAGATAATAAAATGATAGATCGTTTAGAAGTAATTCGTCAAAGATATAATCAAATAGGCGAACAACTTACTGACCTAAATATTGTTTCAGATATAAAAAAAATGACTGCACTTGCAAAAGAGCAAAGGTCATTAGAAAAAGTTGTTAATAAGTATGAAGATTTAATTAAACTTCAAAAAGACATTGAAGATTTAAAAGAAATGGTAAATGATTCAGATTTAGAGATTAAACAAATGGCTGAAATTGAATTAGAAGAAGCACAATTGAGATTACCACAATTAGAAGAAGAGATAAAAATATTACTTCTTCCCAAAGATCCTAATGATGAGAAAAATGTTATTGTTGAAATTAGGGGTGCTGCAGGAGGCGATGAAGGAAATATTTTTGCGGGCGACTTATTTAGAATGTATATAAAATATGCTGAAACTAAAGGATGGAAAGTTGAAGTTTTAGATTCGTTACCTTGTGAGGCGGGAGGATTTAGCCAAATTAGTTTTATGATTAGTGGAGATTCTGTTTATTCTTTGATGAAATATGAATCTGGCTCTCATCGTGTTCAAAGGGTTCCAACAACTGAATCAGCTGGAAGGATTCATACTTCTACTGCAACCGTGCTTGTAATGCCAGAAGCAGAAGAAATTGAGGTTGAATTAGATATGAATGATGTAAGAATTGATACATTTTGTGCATCGGGACCGGGTGGGCAGTGTGTAAATACTACAAAATCAGCTATTAGAGTAACGCATATTCCAACAGGAATTGTTGTATCATGTCAAGATGGTAAGAGTCAACATGAAAATAAAGCTAGTGCTTTAAAGGTTTTAAGAGCAAGACTCTATGATCATATGCTTCAAGAAAAAGAAAAAGAAGAAGGAGCACAACGTCAGGCCAAAATTGGTCATGGTGATCGCAGTGAAAAAATTCGAACTTATAATTATCCTCAAAATCGTTTAACAGATCATAGAATTGGATATAATGTTCAACAACTTGATCGTATTATGGAAGGTCGTCTCGACGGATTGTTTGAAGCTCTAATTACATATTATCAAAAGCAACAATTAAGTGTTAATAATGATGCATAAAAATTAAAGATAATGAATATAAAGAAGTGGTGATAAAAATGCCACTTTTTATTTATGAAGATTTAGTGGAAAAAAATGTTAAAATAATTGCTTCTCATACAAGAAGAAAAATAATGGCAGTTGTTAAAAGTGATGCCTATGGTTTATCAACAAAAAAGATGATACCACTTTTAAAAAAAGCTAATATTGACTTTTTTGTTTTTGAAACATACTCGGAATATTTAAAATGTCAAAATTTATTAAGAGATAAAAGAGTATTAATATTAGAGAGTACACCAATATCACTAATGCAAAATGCACCCAATAATGTAGCCTTTTCAATGAATTCAATCATTGATGCAATTAAAGTGAAAGATATACAAAATAAAATTACTATTCATTTACGTGTTGATACAGGAATGAATCGCCAAGGAATTAGAAATGTTGAAGAATTGAAAAAAATCTTAACACTATTTAAAACAAATGAAAATATTTTAGTGGAAGGATTATATACTCATTTTTCTTCAGACGTCTTTGAGTCGAAATATTATGAAAAACAATTGGAAAATTTCAAGAAATATCAAAAGATAGGTCATTTTTCTATTGTTCACGCAAATGCAACAAAAAGTTTAAATAAAGAATTGGTTGGCAATTATGTTAGGGTTGGAATGGCACTTTATGGGTATCATCAGCCATATTTATCTCTTCAAAGATCAGTTAGTCTAATTGAAACTCCATGCAGTGTTTTTAAAGTTAGTAAAAAAGATAGAATTGGGTATAATCAAATAAGGGTTGGAAATGAAGTAGTAGGAGTGCTTCCCATCGGATATAATGATGTGAATTTAGATGGTATGACTAATATTTATCAAAAAGGTCAAAAATATGCTCTTATTGGAAAAAGTTGTATGAATCATACTCATTTTTTAGCAGATGACAAAATTAATTATTTAAGTTGGTTGTCGATTTTACCGACTAATGGTATAATAATAGATAGTAATGATTATAATTATAATTTGAATTGGTATCACATTTTAACTTCATTGAAAGGAATGCCAAAAAATTATATTAGAAGGAGAAACTATGACATACCAAAAATATTTAAATATAATGGGGAAAAAAGCTTTAGAACAAAATTTAGAGAAGGAAGCAATCAAACTTTTAGTTTTAGAACTATCCAAAATGGATGGTGCAACTTTTTTTGCGAAACTAAATGAAGAAATTCCCGATGATTTAAAAAATGTGTATGATCATGCGATATATCTTTATTTAAATCATCACTTGCCTGTTCAACATATTATTGGATATACATATTTTTATGGTTACAAAATAAAAGTAAATGACAAAGTATTAATTCCAAGACCAGAAACAGAGGAATTGGTAAGTTATGTTATGCAAACTTATGATGATGTGTTTAATGGAAAACATGTTGATTTAGTAGATGTTGGAACAGGAAGTGGAGCTATTGCAATTGCTTTAGCGAAAGAGGAACCAAAATTTAAAATTGTTGCTACTGATATTTCTGAAGATGCTTTACTAGTAGCAAAAGAAAATGCATTGCAAAATAATGCAAAAATTGAATTTATTAAAGGCAATATGTTAGAGCCTTTAATTGAAAAAAACTTAAAATTTGATATTTTAGTATCAAACCCTCCATATATTCCTGATGATGAGTATGTTGATGATATTGTTAAAAACAATGAACCCAACATTGCTCTTTTTGGTGGTAGTGATGGAATGTATTTTTATAATGAAATTTTATCAAAAGCCAATAAAATTTTAAGAGACAAAAATATTATTTTATTTGAACATAGTTATTCTAAGAAAAAAGAAATGTTAGCACTTGCTAAAAAATATTTTCCAAAGGGAAAAGTTGAAGTAATTCAAGATTTAAATGGAAAGGATCGTTTTACGATAATAGTTAATCATTCAAATGTTTATAGATAGTCATAATCAAATATCAAAAGAAAAATTAAGAGGAAAAGTAATTGCATATCCGACAGATACTGTTTTTGGCATTGGCGCAATGATAGATGATTTAGAAGCAATAAATAAAATATATAAACTAAAAAAAAGAAGTTCTGATAAACCTCTTGCTATTCTTGCTTCTAAAGTTGAAGACATTTTACCATATATTGAAATGCCTAGTGAAGACATTTTCAACATAATGAAAAAATATTGGCCTGGTGCTTTAACAATCATTTTTAAAAAAAAGCATTCTATTTCTTCCCAAGTTGTATCAAAGATTGATACCATTGCTTTTAGAATTCCTAATAATGCTATTACTTTAAATATTTTAGAGAAAACAGGTCCACTTGCTACGACAAGCGTCAATATAAGTGGTGATAACCCGATTAATACTTATCAAGAAATAGATAAGTTATTTGGTGATAAGATTGATTATTTATTTGTTAAAAATGTCAATTCATCCAATATTTCTTCAACTATTATTGATGTGAGTGATAATCATTTGAAAATTGTTAGACAAGGAGAAATAAAAATTTTATAAAAAAGGTATAATTGAACCAATATTTACCAATACTATTTTTGGTGATATTATGAAAAAAAAGGTTTTACAGATGATGATATCTATTTTATATTTATGTTTGTTAACTTGTTGTAATCCTAAAAATAGTGAATTACGTTTAAGAATTGTTGCGAATTCAAATAATGAAGACGATCAAGCAGTTAAAATAGAAGTTAAAGAGTTTGTCAAGGAGTATTTAGAAAAAAATGGAATTGATAAACTAGATTTAACAACATTAGAAGATGAATTAAATCAACATTTTTTAAATAACCAAATAGTAGTTGAAAGAACAAAATCTAATTATGAGGCAAAATCCTATAATGGTAGATTCGTTCAAGCAGGTTCTTATGATACAATTTTAATCACAATTGGTGAAGGAAAAGGAAAAAATTTTTGGACCCTTTTATATCCAGAATTTTTCGATATTTCTTTTGAAGATGATCATGAAGTAGAATATCGTAGTTTCTTCTTTGATTTATTTAAAAAGAAGTAAGAATATTTAGGATAAAAATTCGTATAATATAATGGTGATTATTTTGCAAGTAATAAATATAAATGAAGAATTAAAAAAAGAAATTATTAATTTTCTATCAAATATTAGTTCAGTAACGGAGATTGACGAAGATATTATATCAAGTGGTGTAGCTTTATTAGATGATAATCAAGTAAAGGGCTATATTACATACGAGAAATTTTGTGAGTATGGATTAATAAGATACTTTATTTTTCAAAAAAATTTACCATCATCATTTATTACGGATATGTTTTCTTCTTTAGTGTTAAGAGCTAAAAATGATGAGATTGAAAGTTTTATTTCAATTGGTAAAACACAAGAGGTAATTGATTTATTTAATGAACTTGCCTTTTATCAAATAGAACAAGATAATTTTTTGATAAATGGTCAAAATTTAAGAGGAACAGAATTAGAAGAAGCAAAGGTTTTAAAGTTTGATATTATATAAATAAAAATTTACCCTAACATCTATTGATGATTTATCATATAAATGGATAAATCTAAATAGATGTTTTTAAAATGCAATTTTTTATCCATAAACTTGTTAAAAATTCTAAAATATGTTATAATACATTTTATCAAAGGGAGATGACGTTATGAGAGTTGCAATTGGATCAGATCATGCAGGATATGAATTAAAAAGTTCTTTAGTAAAGTATTTACAACACCAAAAAGTTGAGGTTCATGATATGGGTACTTTTAGCAAAGAATCGGTAGATTATCCTGACTATGCTATTCAAGTTTGTCAAACTGTAATAAGGGACAATAGTGACTTTGGTATTTTGATTTGCTATACAGGAATTGGAATGAGTATTGCCGCAAATAAAGTTAAAGGTATTAGAGCTGCTCTTGTTGATAATATTGAAAATGCTAGATTGACAAGGGAACACAATGATGCTAATGTCTTATGTTTGGGTGCTAAAGATGTTGACTGTGAAAAAGCTAAAGCAATCATTGATATTTTTTTAAATACCAATTTTACAGAAGGACGTCATATCAATCGCGTTAAGAAAGTGATGAATATTGAAAAAAATGAAAAAAAATAAGGATAGTTTATTTAAAGATTTAAAAATATATAATTTAGTAATGACCAACATTTGGCAATTTTTAACTATCATTGCTATTGGTATTTTGGCAGGATATTTATTTGAAAAATATGCAACAAATCAAAATATTAACTATATGGCCTTTTCCATTATTTTCTTTTCCATTATAGGTACTATTAATTTTTTTGTAAGTATACTAAGAGGTGTTAAAAAATTAGAAAAAGTTGATAAAGATAAAAAGGCTAAGATTAAAGAAACAATGATTGATGAGCAAAATGATGATAAAGAATCTAACAAATGAAGATTTAAAAATATTAAAACTATCTTTTATTGTAATGCTTTGCTTAGTCGTTATTTCTTTAGGCTTTGCATTTTTTATTGATTTTTGGCAATATACATGGGCTCTTAGTATTTTTATTGGCTATATATCAGCAGTGATTTCTTATATTAAACTTGTATATGTTGTTACAAATGTTACGAATTTTATTTATCAAAACCCGAAAAAGGTTTTTATTTTAAATAATTTATCTAGTTTGTTTATTTATTTTATTGTTTTATTAATTAGTGTACTCGTGCCAATTTTTAACATTTATTTATGCTTTTTAGGAATAGTAATTATTAAAATTGTTATTATAATACTTTATGGAAGAAAACCAAAAGCAAAGGAGGATGAATAGGATTGGATGAAATTTTAAAAGTTTATAAAAGTTCCAACTTTGCAATTATTGCGACAACAATAATAGTTTTGTTTTTTATTATAATAGTTGGAATAAAATTAAAAAAACACGATCCAGATAAACCACCAAAGGGAATTTTATTACTTGCAGAAATGTTAGTTAGTTGGACTAATGGAATGTGTCAAGAAGCACTAGGGACAAGGTGGAAAAAATTTGCTCCTTATGTTTTATGTGAAGGAATGTTTTTATTTGTTGCTAACTTAAGCGGTTTATTAGGTCTTACCCCACCAACAGCTAATATTTGTGTTCCCATTGCTTTAGGGATTGTGACAGGGGTGATTATGCATATCTCATCTATTAAATACAATGGGTTAAAAGCATATTTAAAGGGTTTTTTAGATCCTATTCCCATCATGTTACCAATTAATATTTTTAGTGAATTAATTACACCTATTTCAATGGGACTTCGTCTTTTTGGTAATATTTTTAGCGGAACCGTTGTAATGACATTAATATATTATGTACTTGGGCAAATTTGGTTATGGGTTATTCCTGCAGGATATATTGTTACACCATTTATTACACCCATTTTACATGCAATTTTTGATGTTTTTTTAGGATTAATTCAAGTATATGTATTTATGCTATTAACAGTTATTTTTATATCAGGAAAATTACCTGAAGAAGAGTAAAAGAAAATTATAAAAAATAAAAATAGGAGGAAGTTATGAATTTATTAATGGAATTATTTACTTTTTTAGAGGTTATGATTACCGATGAGGGATTGAAACAATTAGGTGCAGGAATTGGAGCTGGAATTGCTGTATTCACAGGTTTTGGATCTGGTATTGGTCAAGGTTTATCAGCTGGACTTGGTGCGCAAGCAGTTAGTCGTCAACCAGAAGCGGTTGGTGCAATTCGTTCAACAATGATTGTTGGTCAAGCGGTTGCTGAAACAGCTGGTATCTATGGCTTGATTGTTGCAATTTTATTAATATTTGTATTTTAATTAAAGGAAAGAAGTTAGTATGAGCGAAGAGATTGAAAATTTATTAAACCAAGCGATTGAATTTTTAAATAAAGATCTTGAAACCTCACAAGCATTATCAAATATGTTAGTTACTTTTATCTTACAATTGCTTGCTACTTTAGTGTTATTTTTAGTCATTCGTTTTAAGTTTTGGAATGTAATTACTGCTATGATTGAAAAAAGAGAAACGAAAATAGCAGATAGTTTTAAGGAAAAAGATGAAGCATTAAAAGAATTAGAAATAGCAAAAAAAGAGGCTGAAGCAGTTAAACTTGAATCCAAAAAGACAGCAAACTTAATAATTGAAGATGCTAAAAAAGTTTCACAAATTGAAGCTGATGAAATTTTAAATGAAGCAAAATATCAAATTCAAAAAGAAAAAGAAAGTGCACTAGATTTAATTGATAAAGAGCGTAAGTCAATGCAAGAGAATATAAAAAATGAAATTGTTGACATTGCTTTTTTAATGGCTGAAAAAATAGTAGATCACGAAATTGATAAAAAGGCCAATCAAGAATTGATCAACCAAACATTATCTAAATTAGAGAAGGAAGACTAGGTGACTTATGATTACATCAGTTAGTCTACAATATGCTAAAGCTTTATTTGATTTGGGAAATGAAAAACATCTTGAAAATGAATACTATGATTATTTGCAAATGGTTTGTAACATTCTAAATGAAAATAAAGATATTTGGAAAGTATTGTCACATCCTTTAATTAAATTAGAAGAAAGAAAACATATTTTAAAAACTAGTTTTCAAGATAGTGTCAATGAAGAATTTTTGCATTTTCTATTTGTTTTAATTGATAATTTTCGTTTAGAGGAAATTTCAGATATTCTTGATAGTTATGAATATTATTTGAATGCATCAAATAATATTTGCAATGCAATAGTTTATAGTAAATATCAGATGCTTGAAGAGGAAAAAATGGCTTTACAAAAAGTATTAGAAGGTCATTTGAATAAAAAGATAAATTTAAAATATCAATTAGATGTAAATTTATTAGGTGGTATGATTGTTAACATTGATGGAAAAGTCATTGATGCTTCAACAGTAAACCAAATAATAAATCTTAAAAATGAATTGAAGAAAGGTTGGTAAATAATGAAACCTTTAAAATTAGAAGAAATTAGTACTTTAATAAAAGAACAAATAAAAAAGTATGAAAAAGTTATAGATACTAAAAGTGTTGGAACTGTTATAAAAGTATATGATGGAATTGCTTTAGTTCATGGTTTAGATGATGTAATGAGTGGTGAACTATTAGAATTTCCTAATGACGTATATGGTATGGCTTTAAATTTAGAAAAAGATTATGTTGGTGCCATCTTATTTGGTTTGTCTAGTAAAATCAAAGAAGGAGATAAGGTTAATTCAACACATCGCATTTTAGAAGTACCGGTTGGAGATGCTTTAATCGGAAGAGTTGTAAATGCCTTAGGACAACCTCTTGATGATAAAGGTGAAATTAAGGCAAATAGATATCGCCCCGTTGAAAAAAAAGCATCAGGTGTAATTGATCGACAAAGTGTAAAAGAACCTTTAAAGACAGGAATCAAAATGATTGATGCTATGGTTCCCATTGGTCGTGGTCAAAGAGAATTAATTATTGGTGATCGTCAAACAGGAAAAACTTCAATTGCAATTGATACGATTTTAAATCAAAAAGACGAAAATGTGATTTGTATTTATGTTGCCATTGGACAAAAAGAATCAACCGTTTCTAGTGTCATTGAAACATTAAAAAATTATGGGGCTATGAAATATTCAATTGTTGTTTCAGCATCAGCATCATTGCCAGCACCACTTCTATATCTTGCTCCATATACAGGAGTTACAATAGCTGAAGAATTTATGTATAGTGGTAAAGATGTTTTGATAATCTATGATGATTTAAGTAAACATGCAGTAGCATATCGTGAATTGTCCTTATTATTAAAAAGACCACCAGGACGCGAAGCTTTTCCAGGAGATGTCTTTTATTTGCATTCGCGTTTGTTAGAACGTGCCGCAAAACTTAATGATAAACTTGGAGGAGGTTCCATTACTGCACTGCCTATTATCGAGACTCAAGCTGGTGATATCTCTGCTTATATTCCTACAAATGTGATTAGTATTACCGATGGGCAGATTTTTTTACAGACAGAAATGTTTTATTCAGGTATAAGACCTGCGGTTAATGCGGGCTTATCAGTATCAAGAGTAGGAGGCGCTGCTCAAATAAAAGCTGTAAAACAAGTTTCTGGTACTCTTCGTCTTGATCTTGCATCTTATCGTGAATTAGAAGCTTTTACTCAATTTGGTTCAGATTTGGATGTAGTAACTAAAGCAAAATTAGAACGTGGTAAAAGAACCGTTGAAGTTTTAAAACAAAATTTGCATGAATCTGTTACTTCAGAGCAATTAGCTCTTATAATATATGCTTTAGTTCATGGCTATTTAGATGATGTATCGGTTGATGAGATTTTATCAGTGGAAAAGAGTTTTTATCGTTTTTTAGACAATGATGAATTAGGGAAGAAATTAGTTTCATATATTAAAGAAACTTCTAACTTGCCAGATTCTAATCAAATCAATGAGGCTCTTGATAAGTTTAAAAAAATCGTTTAATTTATTTAAAATAAAACATAAAGTGAAAGGAGAAGACGATGGCTGGACAATCGAGGAAGGTAAAAACAAGAATAGTTGCAACTAGAAAGACTGCTCAAATTACAAAAGCAATGAATATGGTTAGTGCATCTAAATTAAAGAATGCGGAAAATGCTATTAAAGAATATCGACCTTTTATTGCGAAAACTCGTGATATTATTGTTCATTTAGCATCGAACGATTCTTCATTGAAACATCCTTTGATGGAAAAACGACCAATTAAAAATATTTGTTATTTACTTATTTCATCAGATCGAGGGCTCGCAGGTGCATTTAATTCAAATGTATGTAAAGAATTAACTAAAAAGATAAATATATTAAATAAGGACATTGGCTTTTACGTTCTTCCTATTGGGTTTAAAGCATATGTTTATACAAAAAAACAAAAATATCCATTATTAGAAGATAAAATTATTAATATCAGAGATAATATAGAATTTGGTGAAATTTCTGAAATCATTGAAATAATTGTAAAAAATTATCTTCTTGGTCATATTGATGAAGTAGTGGTAATTTATAATCATTATAAAAATACTTTGATTCAAGAAATAAAGGCGGATATTGTTTTACCTATAGAGAATAATGACTCAAAAGATGTTTTAACAAATTATGAATTTGATGGTGAAGTTAAAGAAATTCTAAATACTGCTTTACCAATTTATATAGAAAATACAATTTATAGTTATGTTTTGGATTCAAAGGCTAGCGAGCATGCCGCAAGAATGAATTCAATGAAAAGCGCAACTGATAATGCAAATGAGGTTATTGCAAGTTTAGAACTTTTATATAATAGGGCTAGACAGGCTGCAATTACTTTGGAACTTACAGACATTGTTGGTGGTGCTAGTGTTGTAAATGATAATTAGGAGGGCTTATGAACAAAGGATATGTTGTTCAAGTTATTGGACCAGTTGTTGATGTTAAGTTTGAAAATGCTACTTTACCTAGTATTAATACTGCATTAAAAATAAAAGTAAATAGTATAGTTACAAGTGCTTCAAATCATTTAACTTTAGAAGTAGCAATGCATATTGGTGATCATACGGTTAGATGCATTGCAATGGATGCAACAGAAGGAATTATTAGAGGAATGGAAGTCGAAGATACTGGATTACCAATTTTAGTTCCTGTTGGGCGTGAAACACTTGGTAGGATATTTAACGTTTTAGGAGAAACTATTGATGGTAAAGAAAAGTTAACTGATGATGTAAAAAAAATGCCAATTCATAAAGAGGCACCAAAACTTTCGGAATTATCGGGAAAAATGGAAATTTTAGAAACTGGTATAAAAGTTATTGATTTACTTGCGCCATATATCAAAGGTGGTAAAATTGGCTTATTTGGCGGTGCTGGTGTTGGCAAAACTGTTTTAATTCAAGAATTGATTCATAATGTAGCACAAGAGCATGGTGGTATAAGTGTTTTTGCGGGCGTTGGAGAACGAACACGTGAAGGAAATGATTTATATCATGAAATGACCGATACAGGTGTGATTGATAAGACTGCTATGGTTTTTGGTCAGATGAATGAACCACCAGGAGCAAGGATGAGAGTAGGACTTACTGGCCTTACAATGGCAGAGTATTTTCGTGATCAAGAACATCAAGATGTGTTACTTTTTATAGACAATATTTTTAGATTTACGCAAGCAGGTTCTGAGGTAAGCGCAATGCTAGGTAGAACTCCATCAGCAGTTGGATATCAACCAACACTTTCAACGGAAATGGGACTTTTACAAGAAAGAATTACTTCTACAAAAGAAGGATCTATTACTTCCATTCAAGCAGTTTATGTTCCCGCAGATGATTATACTGATCCTGCTCCTGCTACAACTTTTATTCATCTAGATGCAACTACTAATTTAAGCAGAAAGATTAGTGAGGAAGGTATTTATCCAGCAGTTGATCCCCTTGCTTCTACATCACGCGCTTTAGCACCTGAAGTAGTAGGCAAGGAACATTATGATGTTGCAAGAGGAGTTCAAAAAACAATTCAAAGATATAATGAACTTTTAGATATTATTGCAATTCTTGGTATGGATGAATTAGGAGATGAAGATAAAGCTTTGGTTGCAAGAGCAAGAAGAATTCGGCTATTTTTATCACAAAATACATATTCAGCCGAGCAATTTACCGGACAACCAGGTGTCTATGTTCCTGTTAAAGAGACGATTCGTGGCTTTAAAGAAATTTTAGAGGGTAAATATGATCATTTACCAGAAGAAGCCTTTAGATTTGCAGGAACCATTGATGATGTAATAAAAAAAGCTGAAGGACTTAAGGGATAGAATGAAATTATCAATTGTAACTCCTAAAGGTATTAGTTTTGATGGAGAAGTAGATTATATTGTTATTGATGGAGATAATGGACAATTAGCGATTTTACAAAACCATATACCAATTGTGGTGTCTATTAGGTATGGTTTTATCAAAAGAGTGAATAATGATTCAGAAAACTATCATATTATTTCTGGTGGATTATTAGAATTCAGCAATAATGTTGCGACTGTTATTGCTCAAGAAACGGTTGCTGGTAAAACTTTTGAGGAAGCAAGAAAAGCCTTAGAAGAAATTAGAAAAATTCAAAAAGAATCTAATCGTAAGCATGCAATAGATTTTTCAAAAATGGAAAGAGATTTGGCGTTAAATCTAAAAGAAATTCAAGCCTCTAAATTATAAAAAAATTTATAAAAATTATTATTTTTGCATATAATATTATTGAATAGATACGTTTTCATAAGAGATGGTTTGTAATTTATTAGACATCAAAATATAATAGTGGTAAAATATAGTAGTAAATATCTTGCAAAAATGGTGGAGTCTGTCAAATAAAGGGCGGATTATGCCCTTTTTTGCTATAATAAAATCTAAAAGTTAAAAGGTGAAAAAATGAAAAAAACAAAAATTGTTTGTACGCTTGGTCCTGCATCACGTGATGAGAAAGTACTAGAAAAGATGTTGTTGAATGGTATGAATGTAGCTAGATTAAATTTTTCCCATGGTAGTCATGAATATCATAAAGAAACAATTGAATTATTTAGAAAAGTAAGAGATAAATTGCAAATACCAGCAGCCGTTATGCTTGATACCAAAGGTCCAGAGATTAGACTTGGTGATTTTGAAAATGAAGAAGTAACCTTAAGTAAAGGTGACTTATTTACTTTAACTACTAAAAATATTTTAGGCAATCAAGAAATTGTTAGTATTACATATAAAGATTTACCTTCACAACTTCAAATGGGTAATAAAATTTTAATTGACGATGGGAAAGTATCCTTAGAAGTTGTTTCCTCAACAATTACTGAGTTAAACTGTAAAGTTTTAGTTGGTGGAAAAATATCCAATCATAAAGGAGTAAACGTTCCTAACGTACATCTAAATTTTGAATATTTAAGTCAAAAAGATAAAGAAGATTTGAAATTTGGCGTTGAAAATGATGTTGACTATATTGCTGCATCTTTTGTAAGATCAAAAGAAGATGTTAAAAGTCTTCGAAATTATTTAGATTATATAGGTGGAAAAAATATTAAGATTATATCAAAAATTGAAAATATTGAAGGTGTTGATAACTTTGATGAAATATTAAATAGTTCTGATGGTATAATGGTAGCAAGAGGAGATATGGGTGTAGAAGTTGAATATGAAAGACTACCTGGTTTACAAAAAAAATTTATCAGAAAATGTTATCAAGCAGGGAAAGTAGTTATTACAGCAACCCAAATGTTAGAATCAATGATTCATAGTTTAACGCCAACTCGAGCTGAAATAACAGATGTTGCAAATGCAGTATTTGATGGCACTAGTGCTATAATGCTATCAGGTGAAACTGCTATGGGTGATCATCCCGATAAGGTTGTCAAAACAATGGCTAAAATTGCTCGTCAAGCTGAAAATGATGCACTAAATTTAAGAGTGTATGATGGTATTCCACATGATAATGATATTGACGATACAACGAATGCTATTTGTGATGCAGCATGCACGACCGCTCGTGATTTAAATGCAAAAGTAATTATTGCTGTAACGCAATCAGGGCATACTGCTAGATGTGTTTCTAAATATCGTCCTGATGTTCCGATTGTAGCGCCAACACCAAATTCAAAAACATATCACCAATTGTCACTTTCTTGGGGTGTATATCCAGTTAAAGCTTTATTTCAAACGAACACAAATCAATTATTTGATCATGCGATTGCTTGTGCTAAAATGAGTGGTTATGTCAATAAAAATGATCGTGTTGTCATTACAGCTGGCGAAAATGGAATTACGAATATTTTAAATGTACAAATTGTTAAATCAAGATAGAAGAATAATATTAAAAAATAATAACAAAATAATGGTGATGAAATGGAAAAAAACTTAGCATTTTTATATTTTATAATTTTTGCGATTTCATACGGATTAATTTTTTATTTATTATTAAAATCAAATTTTGAAAAATTATTTAAACCAGGAAAAATTAATGAAATAAGAGTAGGTTATTTTGTAACTTCCTTTTTGCTTGCGACGATTTTTTCTTATGGAGTGGTAAAAATTGTCGAATCCGTTTATACATTAATTTTAAAATAATAAATGTATAAATTGAAAAAACTGTATCATAATAATTACGAGGTGATACAGTGAAGAATTGGATTAAAAAAATTGGCCAAAATAAATTTCAATTTTTCTTCTTTGTTGGTGTATTGGCAGTTTTACTAGTAGCATTAGTAATATCTGCTTCAATTAACGGACGAGAAGGACCAGTTGATGATAACCCTCCAGTTGTAACTCCACCAAAAGATGATGAGCAAGTTGACACGAAACCAGAAGAAGTGTTAAAGCTCCCATTTGATGAAACTCTTGAGTACCAAGTTGTTAGAAAATTTTATGACAAAAATGCATCTAAAGAAGACCAAGCAAAAGCTTTGATTAAGTATGGCAATACATATCGTACAAGTAGTGGCACAGGTTTTTCAAAAAAAGATAATAGTTCATTTGATGTTTTAGCAGCTTTAAGTGGTAAAGTTATTGAAATTAAAGAAAGTCCTCTTTATGGTAACTATGTTGTTATTGAACATAATGACAAATTAAAAACTTGTTATTATGGATTAAGTGAAGTAACAGTAACTGTAGGTGCAGAAGTTAATCAAGGTGATAAGGTAGGAACAAGTGGAAATACAGACATTGATAAAGAAGCTGGCAACCATGTTTACTTTCAGGTATTAAAAGATAGTAAATATGTTAATCCTGAAGTTTTAATTGGCAAAAAACTATCTGAAATCTAGTTTAAAATAAAAAGTTATTACAAATAACATAAAAATGAGTTTAAAGTAACTATCAAACATAGGTAGGTATTTAAACTCATTTTTTATAAATTATAAGCTATTTTTACTAATTGTAATAATATAAGGAGATAATGGTCTGTTGTAGTTTTGATATCTACAAACTAAATATAAATTACTTGGTAATTGATAAGAAAATTCATCAATTTGTATACTTTCTACTAGCCCTTCGTGATGCCCCGGATACACAACGATGATTATAAGAAAATCTTTTTTTAGATTTATTATTGCAAGAGCTTTCTTGATACTATTTAAAGTTGAATTGGCATGGGTAGTTATTTTTTTATCAGAACCTGGCAAATAGCCTAGATTATAAATGATTAAATCAAAGTCATCTTCAATTATATATTCATGAGAAGATAGATGATAGATAACGTTATTAAAATTAGCATTTGCTAATAATTTTTGCGTTTCTTCAATAGCTTTTTTTTGAATATCATAAGCAATAACCGTTCCTACATGATTTAATGTTTTTGCTAAAAATAAAGTGTCATTGCCATTACCACAAGTGGCATCAATAAAAATTAAATTTTTATTTTTATTTCTTTTATAAAATTCTTGGATAAGAATGTGAGAAAATTCAACTATTTTAAACATAAATCACCTTGAAATATTTTTTCTTTGCGCATAAGTTTATCTATTTCATTTATGACAACAAATTTTTTTAAGGTCCAAAGAGGTTGAATTAATAAATCTTTAGGGGCATCTCCGGTTATTCTATGAATGATAATCTTATCATTTAAATATCTAAGTTGTGTGACAACAATATCAACATATTCTTCTAATGTTAATATATGAAAAGGATAATTTTGATAATATTTTTCTAAAGGAGTTTCTTTCATAATATGAAGCATATGAATTTTGATCCCATTTATTTGAAGTGTATTTAAGTATTTAACGGTTTCAATCATATCATCTTTGGTTTCACCAGGAAGACCATTGATAATATGCACAATAGTAGAAAGTTGATATTTTTTTAAAAGTTGTATTGCTTTTTCAAAAGTATCATTTACATATCCACGATTTATAACTATAGCAGTATGTTGATGCATCGTTTGAAAACCAAGCTCAATCCAAACAGGAATAGTTTGATTGATTTGGGCTAAATATTTTACAATTTCTTCATTTATACAATCAGGTCTTGTAGCAATACTTAATATTTTAATATTTTCATCTAGTAAGTTTTTGCCATCAAAAATTTGGTTGTATCTTTTTTTTAGATTTTCTAGTGAATCATAAGTATTAGTATTAGCTTGGAAATAAGCGATATAATACCCACTAGGCCATTTTTGTTTCATTTTATTCACAATTGATAGAAATTGTTCTCTAATGGTTAAACTTTTTTCACCCGCAAAATCTCCACTACCTTTGGAAGAACAAAATATACAGCCACTATCACTAAGCGTTCCATCGCGATTAGGACAAGAAAAATTACCATTAAGAGCAACTTTAAAAACTTTTTTGTGATACAAAGATTTTAAGTAGTTATTTATTGTAACATAATGCTTTTCATCATTAATTAGTTCATTCATATTTTATCACCTTGATATATTTTACTATAAATCTAAATCTTTGTCATCTTTGATGTTAAATCAATTTCTATTAAAAAATAAAAAGAATATGTTCAAATAAATGTAAAAAAGTTTTAACTATGTTATAATAAATATTAGGTGAAGAAAAATGATAGAAAAAATTCGAAATAATAAAATAATTAGCATTAGTTTAATACTATTTGTTTATTTGCTAGCGTTTATAAGTGGTTATGTAAGTTACAAATATATTCCAATTGAAAATGTACTTTTGAAATTCTTCTTATGTGATATAATTGGAACTATAGTCGTATATTTAGGTGGTGTCTCATTGAATAATGCTTCTGTTTATGATCCTTATTGGAGTATTTTACCAATGATTCTTGTTCCCTTTTTTATTAATGAGACGATAGGTTTTAATGTATACACTAGTATCATTATGGTATTTGTGGAAATTTGGGGATTGAGACTTACTATGAATTGGTTTTTGCGATTTAAAAATTTAAAAATTCAAGATTGGCGATATACTCATATTCAAAATAAACATCCTAAACTTTGGCCTCTTATTTCTTTTTTTGGTATTCATATGTTACCAACAATTGTTGTTTTTATGGGACTTTTGCCAGTTTTTGCTTATGTTGATGCATTTGAAAAAAAAGTTGAGATTAATGGTACGTATTTTATATCATGTATTGTATGTTTTATTGCAATTGTCATTGAAATGCTTGCCGATGCTCAAATGAATACATTTAAGAAAAATCCAGAAAATGTAGGTAAAATTAATCGAAATGGACTTTGGAAAAAAAGTCGGCATCCTAATTATTTTGGTGAAATCTTATTTTGGTTTAGTATGTTTTTGTTTAATCTATCGGTTAGAAGTGATTTGTGGATTTTAATCTTTTGTCCGTTAATTATCTTTCTATTATTTATTTCTGTTAGTATACCGATGCTTGAAAAAAGACAAGCAAATAATAAAGTTGGTTATTTGGAATATAAAAAAGAAACAAATGCTTTATTACCTATTTTCGCTCCAACTCCACAAGATAAAAAATAAAGAAATAACTATTTATTTCTTTATTTTTTATATAATTCTTATTTTTATCATATTATTGGTGATATAAACAAGCATATTTTTGATTTCTTCAAAATTATTTTGTGGAATTTTAATAATTAATTTTACATTAGTAGAAAATTCTCTAGATATAATTTCAATATTTTTTAAGCGATTTTCAATTATATCTAAATAAGGATAATTCAATTCAATTTCTAAAGTAATATATTCTATAATTTCACATATTTGAGCTTCTTTTAAGGCTAAACTGGCGGCCGTACTATATGCTCTAACAAGACCTCCAGCACCCAATTTAATGCCTCCAAAGTATCTTGTAACAACACAAGCAAAATTAGTTATTTCGTTTTTTCTAAAAACATCAAGGACAGGTAATCCAGCAGTTCCACTTGGTTCTCCATCATCATTATAATGACCAGCTTCTCCTGTCTTACCAATAATATATACAGTAACATTATGAGTTGCATCATTAAATTCTTTTTTTATATTTAAAAAAAAGGATTTTGCTTCATTAACGCTTTTTACAGGTTTGATATTTGTAATAAAACGACTTTTATTTATTTCATAAATAGTTTTTACTTCTTTTTTTATGGTATTCATATTATCACCTATATTTGATTATACCATTTTTTATTTAGATGAACAAGTATTTTATTTGTAATTAGTATTATTTGCAAAATTATGATAAAAAAGATATAATAGTTTTGGTGATTGATTATGAATATAAGCATAGAACAAAAAATAGTAGATTGTTTAAAAATAAAAAAATGGCAAATAAGTTTGGCAGAATCTTGCACAGGGGGAAAAATAGTTGCAACATTGGTTAATGCCAAAGGGACATCAAAGGTACTTTCTCAAAGTTATGTTACTTATTCATGTGATGCTAAAATAAAAATTTTAGGTGTTAAGAAAGATACTCTAGATTGTTACAGTGTTTATTCTAAAGAAGTAGCAAAAGAAATGGTTGAAGGATTACAAAAAATTACTAAAGCAAATATTTGTATTAGTGTTACTGGTGAGGCTGAAAGTAGTGAGCCATTTTGTAAATGCTATTACGGAATAATAATAGATAATAAAATTTATGTTGAAGAAGTGGCATTTAAAGGAACAAGAAATGAGGTTAGAAGGAAACAAACAATGCATATTCTAAAAAGAGTATACGATTTATTATCATAATATAAAGAGTTATTTTGTTTGCGATAATATGCCTTTTATGGTATAATAATCTAGAATGTGTATTTAGAAGTTATTGATAATGATAATTAAAATCACAAGTGTTGGAGGATTTTTATGGAAAATAATTACATGAATGACGCTCTACTAGGAAAGATTTCACGCGAACAAAATGTTCGTATTGGTCAAATTAGGGCGGTGTTAGAATTAATTGAAGGTGGAGCAACTGTTCCTTTTATCGCTCGTTACCGTAAGGAGGTAACAGGAAATTTAGATGAGGAACAGATTCGTGCAATATATCAAGAATGGGATTATGGTCAAAAACTTGCAGCTCGTAAAGAAGATGTAATGCGTTTGATTGAAGAAAAAGGTAAACTTACCGATGAAATTAAAATGGGCATTATAAATGCTACTAAACTTTCTGAAATTGAAGATATTTACCGTCCATTCAAAGAAAAGAAAAAAACACGTGCAACAGATGCTAAGAAAAAGGGATTAGAGCCATTAGCAGAATATTTGCTATCTTTTCCTTTAGATGGTAACGTTGAAGAGGTTGCGAGTCAATATGTTACATCTTTGGAAGGAAAGACTGACGAAGAAGTAGAAGCAATGAAAAAAGAAGGCACAATTGTTAAAAATATTGATGAGGCAATTCAAGGGGCAAAAGATATCATTGCTGAAATAGTATCTGATGAACCAAAATATCGAGCTTGGATTAGAGAAAATTTTGAAAATGAAGCAAAAATTAAATCTGAAGTTAAAGAAGATGCTGTGGATGAAAAGAAAGTATATGAAATGTATTATGCTTACGAGGAACCACTTAAAACAATTAAATTGCATCGTATTTTGGCTTTAAATAGAGCCGAAGCTGAAAAAGTGATTAAAGTAAGTGTAATCGAGGATTATGCTAAAGTATTAGACTATATATGTGGTGATATGGTAAAGGTCAAAGAATCAATTACTGCCCCTTATGTACACGATGCATGTCAAGATGGATATGATAGATTAATTAAACCTGCTATTGTAAGAGAGATTCGTTCGGAATTAAAAGAAAAAGCTGAAGATCAAGCTATTAACATTTTTGGTGAAAATCTTCGTAATTATTTATTGCAACCACCTATGAAAGGTAAAGTTGTTTTAGGTGTTGACCCTGCATTTAGAACTGGTTGTAAACTTGCTGTAGTTGATGCGACGGGTAAGGTTTTGGAAAAAAGCGTAATGTACCCACATCAAAAACAAAAAGGAGAAGTTGTTCCACCAGCACGTTATCAAGCTGCGGTTGAAACTTTTTGTGAATTAATTAACAAACACAATGTTGAAGTAGTTGCTATGGGAAATGGTACAGCAAGTCGTGAAACAGAGGCCTTTGTTGCGAATACTTTAAAAACAATTGATCGTGATATAAAATATATTATTGTTAATGAAGCTGGAGCTTCTGTCTATTCAGCATCAGATCTTGCAAGAGAGGAATTTCCAGAATATTCTGTTGAGGAACGTTCAGCTGTTTCTATCGCAAGGCGTCTTCAAGATCCACTTTCAGAACTGGTGAAAATTGATCCTAAATCAATTGGTGTTGGTCAATATCAACATGATGTAAGTCAATCAAAGTTAGCTGATTCGCTCGATTTTGTTGTAGAAACTGCTGTGAATAAAGTTGGAGTTAATATCAATACTGCATCTTATTCATTATTAAAATATGTAGCAGGTTTAAATGCTGGTACAGCAAAAAAAATTGTTGCATATCGCGAGGAGAATGGTCGTTTTGAAAATCGTAAGGATATCAAAGTAAAAGGAGTCGGGCCTAAAGCACTTGAACAAGCAATTGGTTTCTTAAGAATTGTTGATGGTAATGAACCACTTGATATGACGGGAATTCATCCGGAAAGTTATGAAACGGCACTTGCCATCTTAACAAAACTTGGTTTTACTTCAAATGACCTTGGAAAAAGTGAATTAGTAGAAAAAGTAAAAATGTTAACTGATGAAGAAAAGAAAACAATGATTGAAGAATTAAATGTTGGGGAATATACTTTTAATGATATTCTCGATGCGTTTATTTCACCTCTTCGTGATCCACGTGATGTAATTGAAGCACCTGTTTTGAGAAGTGATATTTTAGAACTTAAAGATTTAACAGTAGGTATGGAACTTCAAGGGACTGTTCGTAATGTTACTGATTTTGGAGCCTTTGTTGATTGTGGTCTTCATGATGATGGTCTTGTTCATGTATCTAAAATGTCAACAAAATTTATTAAGCATCCGCTAGATGCAGTTCATGTAGGCCAAATTGTTAAAGTTTGGGTTCTAGAAGTTGATTTAGACAAGGGTCGTTTGCAACTTACAATGATTGATCCCAACGCAAAGGTAGAAAAAGAGGAAAGAAAACCTAATAATAAACCAAGAATAAATAAAAAAACAGTAGATCCTGAGGCTGAAAGACAAAGAAAACAACGCCAAGAACAAAAGGCAAAACGCGAAGAATATAAGCGTCGCCAAGAAGAAAGATTTGAACGACAAATGCAGGCGTTAAGAAATAAATTTGGAAATTAATTTTTAGGAGGAAAAAATGGTATTCGAAAAGGTACAAGCAATTATTGCTAAAGAATTAAATGTATCACTTGATAAAATTACAATGGATACACATTTGGTAGATGATTTAGGTGCAGATTCTTTAGATGCAGTAGAATTAATTATGGCACTTGAAGATGAATTTAATCTTGAAGTTGATGATGAAGCTGCACAAAATATGAAATATGTGAAAGATTTAGTTCAATATATTGAAAATCATCAATCGTAAATACTTAGATAAAATTAAAAACTCGCAAAAATAGATTTGCGAGTTTTTAATTATTTTTTGAAAAAAAGATATTTATTTTGACTTTCAAAATATTTTGTTTTATAATAATATTAGAATATTGAGGTGAGTATATGCAAAAAGAAAATTCAGAAATTAAACAGCCAAAAAAAAGAATAAGTCCAATTGTGGTTCCAACAATCGAAGAAGAAACTAGTAAAGAGGATTCAACAAAAAATAGTCAAAATAAAAAGAGTAAAGAAGATAAAACAACGAATAAAATTGCCATATCTAAAGCAAAGACGACAGCAACTAAAAAAAGTACGACTAAAAAAACGATAGAAAATGATAAAAAAACAAATTCAAAAAAAACAACATCTAAAAAAATAACTAAACCAAAAATTGATGAAAAGAAAATAACCTCAACAAAAATTGATCCAAGAACGGGTACTATTAAACAAGTAAAAGAGAAAAAGCCTAAAGAAAATATAGTAAAAGTAGAAATTGTAGAAACTGAGCCTAAAAAGAAATCTATTAAACCAAAAGTCAAAAAACCATCAATTAAAAGTGCTGAAGTGACAATTGAACCAGCACCACGTGATCATACACCAAAAGAAATAGTAAGACCAACTCCTAAAAAAACAAAACAATGGACAAAAGAAGAAAAAATATTATACAAAAATTTAGAAGAAGCTTTTAACACTGTTGCAAATATGGCAAATGTTATTGAAGAAAGGACTATGGATGTAAAAAATATTCCTGATCTTACAATTGGAGAACTTCATGTTATTGAAATGGTTAATAAGTATAATAATAAACCGATGACTTTAATTGCTAAAAAGATGCATGTAACAGTAGGATCACTTACAATTGGGGTTAATCGTTTGGTACAAAAAGGTTATTTATTACGAATTCGTGATGAAATGGATCGTCGTGTTATTTTATTAAGCATTACCCAACAAGGGAAAAAAGTTTTAAAGTTTCATGATAAATTTCATGATGATATTTTAGGTCTTGTTTTAGATACAATTCCCTTAGCACAAGCAGTAAAAGTTATGAATCAATTTGCTTATGTTTTGGAATTATATTATGATCCATCAATTGCTGATGAGAAAACTAATAAAAAGGAGAAGAGATAATGATATCAAGAACAACTTATCAAAATAGAAGAAAAAAACTGTTTGAAAAATTAAAAAATAATTCAATTGCAATTTTACATTCTGGATATCATCAGTTTAGAACTGCTGATTCCGAATATCCATTTGTGGTAAATAATAATTTTTATTATTTGACAGGTATTGATCAAGTTGATGTAACGCTTGTTATTGGTAAGTTTAATGAAGATTATAAAGAATGGTTATTTCTAGATGAAATTGATGAAGTAATGGCAAAATGGGTTGGAAGAACTTTGTACAAAGAAGAAGCTGCTGATATTTCTGGTATTAACTTAGAATGTATAGTATACAATGCTAGTTTTAATCAATTTTTAACTAATCATTTACAACCAACAAGACATTTTGTTGATGTTGCAGAGATAGTATACTTGGATTTAGAAAAAAGACCACAACCACTTTATAATACTTTTGCTTTAGTATTATCAAAAAAGTTACATAAAGAGTATCCAAGTATAAAAATGGAAAATCTTTATGCCATGGTTTTAAGAATGCGAATGATTAAAGATCAAGAAGAAATAGAACTCATTTGTCAATCTATTCATACGACTAAAAGGGCTATTTATAATGTTATGAACCATGCTAAAGAACATGATATGGAAACGATGGCCGAGGCGTATCATAATTTTATTTTAACTAAAGAAAATAAGCAAATTTCTTTTGAAAGTATTATTGCCTCAGGAAAAAATGCTACAATTTTGCACTATGTTGACAATAATTCTAAAATTGAAAAAGATAGTTTATTATTAATGGATGTTGGTTGTTATACAAATCATTATTCTTCAGATATTTCTAGAACTTTTCCAACATCAGGTATTTTCACTGCTCGTCAAAAAGAAATTTATGAAATTGTTCTTGATTGCAATAAAAAATGTATTGAATTTGCTAAAGCGGGGATGAGCTGGAAAGAATTAAATGATTTTGCCAAAGCAATTCTTGCTAGAGGATGTAAAAAACTTGGTTTAATTAAAGATGATACAGAATTATCTCGATATTATTTTCATTCTATAGGACATTCGCTTGGATTAGATGTGCATGACCCATCCATTGATAATATTGGACTTCTTGAAGGAATGGTTATTACTATTGAACCAGGTCTTTATATTGAAGAAGAAGGTATAGGAATACGTATTGAAGATAATATTGTGATTACAAAAGAAAAAGCTATTTTATTATCTAAAGATATTATTAAAGAAGTAGAAGACATTGAAAAAATGATGAAAAGCAACTAAACTTTAGTTGCTTTTTGCATTAAGTGTGAAAAATGAAACATAATATTAATATGTTAGAAAGAATAAAACAATTGTTAAAGAAAATAAGTTACCTTAATGCAAAAATTAATCCGACTGTTTTGGCTTCCTCTTTTGCTTTTTATTTGTTACTTACAATTATTCCTTTGGTAATTTTAATTTTAAATTTATTAGCTAATTTGGAATTGATTGAGGTCGAGGAAGGTCTTAATCTGGGGAATAATTTTATTAACATTCTAATTTTTATTTTTAATTTACTTTGGTCAAGTTCAAAATTGACAAATAATTTATTAGTTATTTCTGATGTTATTTATTATAATGTAGAATATCGTCCGCGATTAAAATTACGGATAATTTCTATCATTTTGACTATTTTATTTATATTTATTGGTATTCTAATGATTATAGTAGGAATGTATTTAGGTTATATAAAAACAAAAATTTCAGCAAATTATACTATTTTGTTAAATATAATTCAATTTTTTTGTCCTTTCGTTTTTATCACTCTATTCATTGCCATTATTTATAAATATGTTATTCCTGTAAAAATAACTGTTAGACAGACATTGAAAAGTTCTAGTATTATAACTAGTATTATTTTTATTTTGACCATTTTATATCAAAATATAATTAACAAAATTATGATTAGCAAATATATAAATATTTATGGAAGTTTAGCTAGTATTGTTACATCATTGATTTGGTTATATTTAAATTGTTATATTTTTCTAGTAGGAATTGCCATACTTTTGTTTAAAGATGAGTATAAAGAAAATCAAAAGAGCATATAATATTTTTGGACATGAAAGAGGTGTAATTATTAAAAAAGTAAGTAAATTTTTAATTTTTGCAATGGTCATGTTCACCATATTTTTCACGTCAACTTATATTACATCATATGCTAGTGGGTGGGGTTTTCGAAGGAATAATGATCACCAAGTGCCAGAGATTGGTAAGTATCAACAAGAAATTAGTGGCACAGATAGTTTTTATGTTGGACCAGATGAAAAAAGTGTTTATTTAACCTTTGATGCGGGTTATGATAATGGAATATTGCCAAAAATTTTGGATATTTTAAAAGAAAAGAAGATTAAAGCGTCCTTCTTTATTACGGGAGATTTTGTTAAAAGATTTCCTGAACTAACTAAAAGAATTGTAGATGAGGGACATTTAGCTTGTAATCATTCTTACTCGCACAAGAAAATTTCGACACTATCTTTGAGTGATTTAGAAAAAGACTTAACAAAATTAGAAGATGAATTTTATAATTTAACAGGAACAAAAATGGTCAAATATTTTCGACCTCCTGAGGGTGAATTTAGTAGAGCATCATTATTAAATGTTAAGAGTTTAGGTTTTAAAACCATTTTTTGGTCTATTGCTTATAAAGACTGGGATACTAAAAACCAAAATGGTGTAGATTATTGTGTAAAGACGATTATGGATAATTTGCATAATGGCGCAATAATTTTAATGCATAGTGTATCAAGTAGCAATCAAGAAGCCTTACCTACTGTAATTGAAAAAATTACTCAAGAAGGATACACATTCAAGACAGTAAATGAATTATAAGTTGAAAAAAAGGAGTAGGATTTTTCCTACTCTTTTTAGTCCCATAAAGCTTTTAAAGTGATATCACCTAATGGATCAATACGTAATGTTTTAACAGATAAACCGTTTTGAACTTCATTATTATAAATTATTTGCCATCCCTTAAATGTTTTTCCACTTTTTGTTGGTTCATACAATCTTATTCCTTCTTCTTTAATATATGAAGAAAGTTCGGTTGCGGTCATCTTCCATTCTTCATTGTTATGAAGATTATCGCTTTTTGTTGGATTATCATGCATTACTGTATAAAATTTGGGATTTTCTAATCCATCTTCAAGTGTTCCACCATCATAATCATACGTAATTTGATATTCAATTACATCCCAAATGGCATAAACAGTTGTTGATTTATCAAAAACCATATTTTCAAGATCTAACGGATCACCACTGCCATCACTATTTTTGAACCAACCTAAAAAATTGTAATGTTTTTGTTCTAATTTTTTAGAATCAGGAACTGTAATTTTACCATTTTCATCAACAATTTCAGATGGTAAATTAAAACCTAGTCTTCCTGGTGCACTAAAAGAAACTTTAATTGGTGTTTGAAATACTGTAATCGCAAGGACTATTAAACCTACAAAGACTACAATTGTTGATACAATCATAATTATACTTTTTTTACTACGTTTAGGTGACTTTGTTTCATTGCTTTCTTTCTTTTCTAAAACTTCATTTTCCATATTTTTACCTCACTATAGAATTATTATAGCATAAAATCTATATTTTATCAATATATTTCCATAAAACTTTATTTAAATTTCAGATTATGGTATAATATAAAAGAAATTGTGTAGAAGGAGTGTACCAAAATGGATACAAATGTTTTAGCAAGAAATCAAGAGATTTTATTGACAATTAAAAGAATTGGAATTAATGGAGAAGGAATTGGATATTATAAAAGATTGGCAGTTTTTGTAAAAGGTGCTTTACCTAGGGAAGAAGTAATTGCTAAAGTTACTGAAGTAAATAAGCAATATGCTAGAGCTGAGATGATAAAAATAAAAGGGGAACCATCAGAGGCAAGAGTTAATCCACCTTGTAAATATAGCGATAAATGTGGTGGTTGTCAATTCCAACATGTAAACTATCTTGATCAATGTAAGTTCAAAAAAGAAATTGTTAAAGAAGCTTTTGATAAATATTATAATGGAAAATTAAATGAGGTATTGTTTAAAGAAACAATTGGGCAAGATAATCCATATCATTATCGTAATAAAGTAAAATTACCTGTTCGATATGATGGAGAAAAATTAGTAACTGGTCTTTATGCGATGGATACGAATCGATTAGTTTATATTGATAATTGTCTTATAGAAAAAGAAGATTTAAGAAGAGTAGTTGATCAAATATGTGAGTATCTTACAAAATATCAAATAATTGCTTTTAATCCAAAAACTCATGATGGCATTTTAAGACATATTATTGCTAGAAGTTCTAAATTATCAAATGATATTCAGGTAACTTTGATTTTATATAAAAAAGATCAAAGAACGATTAAAGTTGCCAAAGAACTCTTAAAAATAAAAAATATTAAGAGTGTTTATATTTCTATCAATGATAATCTTGAAGCAATAGAAAATTTTGGTAATGATACCTTTTTAGTTGCAGGTACCGAAACAATTACTGAACAATTAGGGGATTTTAAATTTGAATTATTACCTCATGCTTTTTTTCAATTAAATTTAGAACAAACGAATAAATTATATAATGAAATAATAAACTTAGCAAAACTTAAAGGTTATGAAAATGTTATTGATGGTTACTGTGGAGTTGGAACTATTGGAATATTCTTAAGTAAATATGTTAAAGAGGTTAGAGGAATAGATAATAACAAAGAAGCAATTCAAAACGCCAATGAAAATGTTAAATTAAATGGCATTAATAATGCAAAATTTTATAGTGGTAATATTCTTTCGTATATTAATAAATGGGAAAATGAAGGTTTTATTCCAGATGTATTAGTTGTAGATCCACCAAGGACAGGATTAGAATTAAGACTTTTAAATTATTTGCAAACAAATCCGGTTAAAAAGATAATTTATGTATCATGTAATCCATCAACGCTTGCAAAAAACTGTAATCATTTGCAAAAAAAATATCATATCCTTGCTATTCAACCTCTTGATATGTTTCCTAATACATCAAATGTTGAGGCTATAGCAGTGTTATATCGAAAATAGTTAAAATAATCAAAAAAATTCATTTGTAACATTTTTATTTTGGCCTATCATATGATAGGTCATTTTTTATTTAAAAAGTATTGATATTTGTTGTCTATATATTATTCAACTGGTATTTGGTAGTACAATATTATTCGTTGTAAATCAATTTGCAATGAGTAAATTAACTACTACAATCTCATTTCAAATGGGGTGTATGTTTGCTATTGCAATGTTATCTTATACTAATGGTAAAGTTGATAAATACCAAAAATTACTTTAGGATATTCGTTTCAAAACATAGAAAATATAATTTAGTATATATCAAAATTACTTTAAGAATAAAATATTATTTAGAATAATCTTTTGAAAAGGTTCAAGATGTGAAAAGTATGTAAGTTAAAACTAGTTTTAAGAATTAGATATTTGGTAGGAACCAAAAAATAGAAGGACTGTATTTTATAGTTTGATTCAATTTCTATAAAGGAGTTAATTTTTAAGGGTAATCTTATTTATTGAATAGATTTTTTTCATTTCTGCTTTCTTTTTTTAAAAAATTATGTTATAATAAATTAAAATATGAGGTATACTATGAAAACGTATCGAAAAATGTTAAAAGAAATTCGCAATTATATTCCTACTACTCCATTAGAAGGAGAAGATCAAAAATTAATATTAGATTATATAAAAACATATGGGAAGAAAGCATATAATAGAAAGTCACTTGCAGCACATATGACTGCGTCCGCAATTGTAGTTAATCAAACGCACGATAAAGTGCTTTTTGCATATCATTTAATTTATCAATCATATGGATGGCTTGGTGGTCATGCTGATGGTGAATTTGATTTAGAATCAATTGCTAAAAGAGAAATTATGGAAGAATCGGGAATTTCCGAAGTAAATTTATTGTATCCTAATATTGCATCACTTGAAGTAATTTGTGTTGGACATCATATAAAACAGGGCACGATTATTTCTGATCATTTACATTTAAATGTTAGTTATTTATTTGAAGCCGATGAAAAATTACCTATTTCGATAAAAGAGGATGAAAATTCTTCTATTGCTTGGATTCCGATAACACAAATAGATAAAGTAGTAACCGAAGAAAGAATGATTGAAATATATCAAAAAATATTAAAAAGAATATGATAAAGATAGATACAGAAAAATTAATTTCTTGGTTTTTAAAACACAAAAGAAAACTTCCTGGACGTGATATTACTGATCCATATCCTATTTGGATTAGTGAGATAATGGCACAACAAACTAGAATGGAAGCTGTGAAGCCATATTATGAGCGTTTTTTAAAAGAAATCCCGACAATAAAAAGTTTAGCTTTGGTACAAGAAGAGAAGTTGTTAAAACTTTGGGAAGGACTAGGTTATTATGCTAGAGCTAGAAATTTACAATCTGCAGCAAGAACTATTATGGAAAAACATCATGGTATTTTTCCAAGAACATATGAAGATACCATTCAATTGAAAGGAATAGGAGAATATACTGCTGGTGCTATTTTGTCTAGAGCGTATGGATTACCTTATGCGGCTGTCGATGGAAATGTTTTAAGGGTTTTAACAAGATATGAAGCCAATCCAATAGATATTACATTGACTAGTACGAAAAAATATTATAAAAAACAATTAGAATTGCTTCAACCTAGTAATTTTGGTTTTTTCAATGAATCTTTGATGGAACTTGGGGCTACAATATGTGGACCTAAGATTACGAAATGTGAGATTTGTCCACTAAAGGATAATTGCAAAGCCTATGTACAAAATGGGATAGGATTATATCCTGTGAAATCAAAAAAAATAAAAATAACTATACATGAATATACCTGTTTTTTCTTAATAGATAAAAATCAACATATTTATTTTGAATATAAAGAAGAGGGGTTATTAAAGGGACTATATTCTCCTTATATTGTGGAAGAAACTATGTCAGAAATAGATGCGAATAACTATTTAGAAACCAAAGGACTATGTGTAAAAGATATAGTTTCTTTGCAAGAGCAAAAGCATATATTTACGCATCAAATATGGTATATGAAAGGATATCTTGTACATATTCAAAATAAAGAAAATTTAGTTGGAAGATTTTATTCTAAAGAAGAAATAGAACATACAATTGGCATTTCAACATGTTTTCGCAAGTTTTTTGGGGAAATGGAGTATTATTTATATGATGAAAAAAGATGTTAACAATTATACAATAAAAAATTTATTTTTATTAAGGGAAAGAAATAGGGAGTACGAATATGTATTATAAAACCAGCTATAAATCGAAACTTGGAAATATTATAATTGCTGCTTGCGAAGATGCCCTGATTGGACTATGGATAGAAGGGCAAAAATATGAATATAAAACTGTACCAAAAGAAGATATTATTGAAAATGATCATTATTTTATCTTAGTAGAAACAAAAAAATGGCTAGACGACTATTTTAATAATTTAAAACCAGATATAAAACGTTTATCTCTTAGTCCAATTGGTACAAATTTTCAAAAAGATGTTTGGCAAATTCTTATGGAGATTCCTTATGGGAGTGTTATTACGTATAATGATATAGCAAAAAAAATTGCGCAAAAATATGGTATGGAAAAAATGTCTGCACAAGCTGTAGGTGGTGCGGTTGGACATAATCCAATATCTATTATTATACCTTGCCATAGAGTTGTAGGCAGTAATGGTTCTTTAACAGGGTATGCTGGTGGAATAGATAAAAAAATTGCTTTATTAACGCACGAGGGTCTTGATATGAAAACATATTTTGTACCCAAAAAAGGTACAGCTTTATAGACTTTAAATTTTAAACTTTTATTGAGAAATATTGTTAAAACAAAAATATATTATAAATTTTGAAGGGGTAATAAAAATATGTGGATTGTATTCTCTATTCTTTCTGCTTTTTTTGCGGGAATAACCTCAATACTAGCAAAAATTGGTATTAAGAATACTAACTCAAATGTTGCAACTGCTTTGCGAACCATTGTAGTTTTGTTTTTTTCTTGGATTATGGTATGTATTGTAGGATCACAAGGAACAATTCCTACTATTGATTTCAAAACTTGGATATTTTTAATTTTATCGGGTTTAGCAACAGGCGCATCTTGGCTTTGTTATTTTAAAGCTTTACAAATGGGTGATATCAATAAAGTTGTTCCCATTGATAAATCTAGTACTATTTTAACGATATTGCTTGCTTTCTTGCTTCTACATGAAGAAATTACAATGGGCAAATTTATTGGAGTTATTTTAATAGGCCTAGGTACTTTTTTGATGATTCAAAAAAGTCAAAATAAAGCAAATAAAGATGACAAAAATAAACTTTGGATTATGTATGCTATTTTTTCTGCCATTTTTGCAAGTTTAACTGCCATTTTTGGAAAGATAGGAATAGATGGAGTAGAATCAAATTTAGGTACTGCTATTCGGACATCAGTAGTTCTTTTGATAGCATGGGCTTTGGTATTATTTACGAAACAACAACATACGATAAAAGAGATTTCTAGAAAAGAATTGTTATTTATTGGGTTATCTGGAATTGCAACAGGTGTATCTTGGCTTTGTTACTATAAGGCATTGCAAGATGGTCTTACAAGTGTTGTTGTATCAATAGATAAATTAAGTATTCTTGTAACCATTCTTTTTTCCATAGTTGTTTTCAAAGAGAAACTATCATTAAAATCCTTCATAGGACTTACACTAATGGTGATTGGTACTTTTTGTATGCTATTGTTTTGAGTTGTTTTCTTTTCATTGTTATTTTGATAATAAAAAAGTAAGCCATCATGGCTTACTTTTTCTGTTAATAAAAAGATATGGATGAGAAGTTTATTTAATTTCAATATATTTCTTAACGGGTTGTTCTTCAATTTCTTTAGGTATTATAATAGTTAAAACACCATTTTCTAATTTAGCATTAATTTTTTCTTCACTAATTTCTCCTACATAAAAACTTCTAGAATAAGAACCCGAAAATCTTTCATGTCTAACGTAATTTTTTTCTTCAGTATTCGTTTCTTCTTTCTTACTAGCATTTACAGTAAGATAACCATCTTCCATCGATATAGTGATTTCATCTTTTGAAAAACCAGGTATATCAATAGCCAAAGTATAACTATCACCATTGGTTTTAATATCGGTTTTCATTATTGGATGGTGATTCTTTCTATTTTCAAAAAATGGGAAATTAAAGAAATCATTAAAGAATGGATCCATTCCATACATATCCTTTCTAACTAATTCATTATTTTTATTACTCATATCAAACACCTCCTATGTACTTTTTCTAAGTACACTTTTATTATACTCATTTTTTTAGCACTGTCAATAGTAGAGTGCTAAAAAAATGATGAAAACGTTTTAAAATAAAAAAAATAAATACTATTTTATTAGTGAAAGAATAGTTTTAGATAAATTATAAATAAGTTTACAATATTAAATTTGTCGAAATATTGCAAATATGATTATAATGTGGTATAATAATTCAAAATTATGATATATAATGATTTTATATGACAATAATATGATAATAAATATTTATAAGGAGAAATAGGTAATGCATTATCTAGAAAATATATTATCTTGGAAAACAGATAAATTACATGGTTATGGTTGGTTTCACTTAATTATAATTGTAATAAATGTTTGTATTACAATTGTATTCATAAGAAGGTATAAAAATCATAACGAAAAGCAAGTCAAAATGACTGTTTTTTATTTTGGTCTTTTTTTCTTTTTTTTGGAGTTATACAAACAACTATTTATAAATGTGTTTGAAGATAGATCTAGTTATAATTGGAGTACTTTTCCTTTTCAATTTTGTTCAACACCTATTTATATCTGTTTACTTACGCCTGTGTTTAAAGAAAAAATCAGGGAATATTTATATCAATTTATGGGTTTTTATTATACAATTGCGGGACTTTCAGTCATGGTTGTTCCCGATAGTGTAATCACGAGTGAGGTTACAATAACAATGCAATCCTTATTATGGCATGGTGCAATGATTACGCTTGGTGTTTATTTGATAATAACTAGAAATCTTGGTTGTAAAATTAAAGAAATGATTCCAGGAATTCTTTTATTTTGTTCATTAACATGTTTAGCTATAGCGATGAATTATTTTTTTGAACAAATGAAAAATCAGTATAATCTTAGTGATTCTTTTAATATGTTTTTAATAAGTCCTTATTATAATAGTACAGTGCCCGTATTATCAAAAATATGGGATGCTACTAATTGGTATGTATTTGTTTGTTGTTATATTATTTCGGTAAATTTAGGAGCATTATGTATTTTTGGGATAACATATTATATAAAAAAATATATAAATTTTAGAAAAGTGAATGTACAAAATCGCAATGATTACCAATAAAAGTGCTTGAAACATTAAATTTAGTTATCAATATTCCTCTATTAGACTTTTAGTACTGTTTTTTGGGAATTCGCATAATTAATTTATAAAATTAGACATTAAACCAATCCTTCATTCTTCCTTTAATTGTTAATAGGTTTATTAGAAACTAACTTGAGTGTGCCAATTATTTATGAAATTTATTTGATATTTGAAACATATCAATTATAATGAATTAAGAAATAGAAAAGGGGGTCAAACAATTTCTATTTTTTATATTTTATGTAAAAATTTGACATACTATTTTAAATATATTATAATACAAATAAAAAGATTAGGGGGGGTGATTTATATGA
>ERZ824575.220-NODE-220-length-79633-cov-13.119681_pt1 | contig 79633 bp, 107 predicted proteins | sample MGYA00519470_ERZ824575 | MGnify/ENA primary metagenome ERZ824575 (study PRJEB31778, sample SAMEA3449170) | human gut metagenome | biome: human gut; feature: human-associated habitat; material: faeces | place: United Kingdom | collected 2010/2012 ... | reverse complement strand
AGGCGGCCGTACCGTTGGCGCTGGTGTTGTTACCGCTATCGAAGAAAAATAATTATAAGGATCCCATTTGATAATTAGATCCCGTTATGAGGGGCTAAAAATACGCCCCTCATATTGTTATGTTTGTTTGTATGGCCCTGCGATGATGTGAGAGGTTGCTTGCCTGTTTAGACAGGGAGATTTTCACGGAGTATGTCCGTTCTTAGAAACTGGGCGATTAGGAGGAAATGTTTTAATGTCGAAATCACAGAAAATCAGAATACGCCTCAAAGCGTATGACCACAAAGCACTTGACCAGAGTGCTGCCAAAATCGTGGAAACTGCGAAACGTACCGGTGCTCAGGTTTCCGGCCCGATTCCGCTTCCGACCGAAAAAAATATCTATACGATTCTGCGTTCCCCTCATGTTAACAAAGATTCCCGTGAGCAGTTTGAAATGCGTACTCACAAACGTCTTGTAGACATTCTGGAACCGACTGCGAAGACCGTTGATTCTTTGATGCGTCTTGATCTTCCTGCCGGCGTAGATATCGAGATTAAACTGTAAGGAGGAGGTGCGAGAATGGCTAAAGGAATCTTAGGTAAAAAAATCGGTATGACTCAGATTTTTGAAGCTGACGGCAGATTGATTCCGGTTACTGTAATTGAAGCCGGCCCCTGCGTTGTCATTCAAAATAAAACCGAAGAAAAAGACGGCTATAACGCTGTTCAGCTTGGCTTCGGCGAAGTAAAAGAAAAACATACCACGAAACCGATGAAGGGCCATTTTGACAAAGCAGGTGTTACTCCTGTAAAATTTGTCAAAGAATTACGTTTGTCTGCTCCTTCTGAATTTGCAGTAGGCGATAAAATTTCCTGCGACATTTTTGCTGCCGGCGAATTGGTTGATGCAACCGGTATTTCCCGCGGTAAAGGCTTTGCAGGTACTATTAAACGCCACAATTTCGCTCGTGGTCCTATGAAACACGGTTCCAAATCCCATCGTGAACCTGGCTCCATGGGTCCCATGTACTCCGGTCCTGGCGGCCGCGTAATTAAAGGTAAAAAACTGCCTGGACGTATGGGTAATGCTCAAGTAACCGTTCAACGCTTAACTGTAGCTAAAGTTGACGCTGAACGCAATCTTATTCTGGTTAAAGGTTCCATTCCGGGAGCTGCCGGTTCTTTCGTTGTAGTTAAAGAAACCGTAAAACCCAATAAGAAATAAGAACATAAGCGAAAGAAAGGAGGATGCTTCTAATGCCGAAGTTATCAGTGTATAATATTTCCGGTCAACCTACCGGTGAAGAAATAGAATTAAATGAAGTAGTTTTTGGCGTAGAGTTTAACGAAGCTGTTGTACATCAAGCAATCGTAATGCAGCACGCTAACCAGCGCCAGGGCACTGCTGCTACCAAAACCCGCGGCCTTGTTCGCGGCGGCGGACGTAAACCTTGGAAACAAAAATGCACCGGCCGTGCACGCAGCGGTTCTACCCGTTCTCCTCTGTGGGTAGGCGGCGGCACCGTATTTGGCCCGCAGCCCCGCAGTTATGACAAAAAAATGCCCCGTAAGGCACGCCGTCTGGCAATCCGCTGCGCACTGAGCGCAAAAGTTGCTGCTGGTGAAATGGTTGTAGTTGACGGTCTTGCATTTGATGCACCGAAAACCAAAAATGTTGTAGCAATGCTTGCTGCTTTTGATGCTGCTGATAAGAAAGCTCTTATCATTACCAACGGCGAGAATGAAAATGTTGAACTTTCTTCCCGCAATATGCCGAAGGTAACAGCTCTTTCCAATGGCTGCCTGAATTGCTTCGATTTACTGAACAATAATAAAGTATTCCTGGCTAAAGACGCTATTGCCAGAATTGAGGAGGTGCTCGCATAATGGCAACCAATCCTCGCGATTTGTTAATCCGCCCTGTAATCACCGAAAAAACTTCCGTTATGATGCAGGACAATAAATATACTTTTAAAGTGCCTCTTACTGCTAACAAAACTGAAATCAGACAAGCGGTAGAGAAAATTTTTAACGTAAAAGTTGAAAAAGTAAACACCGTGCGCGTACTTGGCAAAACTAAACGCATGGGCAGATACGTTGGCAAACGTTCCGATTATAAGAAAGCTATCGTGAAGCTGGCTGAAGGCAATACGATTCAAATTTTCGAAGGAATGTAATTTAACGTAATAAGGAGGTAAAATTAAATGGCTATTAAAAGCTTTAATCCGTATTCTCCTTCGAGACGCTTCATTACAGTGTCTACCTTCGAAGAGATTACGACAGATAAGCCGTACCGTCCTCTTGTTGAGAAACTTCAGAAACATGCTGGACGCAACAATACCGGCAAAATGACCGTACGCCATAAAGGCGGCGGCGTTAAAAGACTGTATCGTGTTATTGATTTCAAACGCACTAAAGACGGTATTCCCGCCCGCGTTGCAACCATTGAATACGATCCTAACCGCAATGCACGCATAGCTCTTGTAAACTATGTTGACGGTGAAAAACGCTACATCATCGCTCCGCTTGATTTAAAAGTTGGCGATATGATTGAAAGCGGCCCGGAAGCTGATATCAAAATCGGTAACTGCCTGCCGCTGAAAAATATTCCGCTTGGTACTACCGTACACAATGTTGAACTTAAAATCGGTAAAGGCGGCCAGATGGCACGCAGCGCCGGTTCTTCCGCTCAGCTGATGGCTAAAGAAGGCGAATATGCACTTCTCCGTCTGCCTTCCGGCGAAATTCGCAAAGTTCACATCAACTGCCGTGCAACTGTTGGCCAGGTTGGCAATATTGACTTTGAAAACATCACTATTGGTAAAGCCGGCCGTAACCGTTGGCTCGGTATCCGTCCTGCAAACCGCGGCGTAGTTATGAACCCGAACGACCATCCGCATGGCGGTGGCGAAGGCCATTCTCCTGTCGGCCGCAAACGCCCTGTTACTCCTTGGGGCAAATGTGCTTTCGGTACTCGTACCCGCAAGCAGAAAAAAGCTTCCAGCAAGCTGATTGTAAAACGCAGAACGAAATAATTAGCAGGTTAAAGAAAGGAGGCCCAAATAGTGTCCAGATCAATCAAAAAAGGACCTTATGTGCATGAAAGTCTTCTGAAGAAGATCGAAGCCATGAACGCTTCTAACGATAAAAAAGTTGTAAAGACCTGGTCTCGCAGCTCCACTATTCTTCCGGAATTTTTAGGACATACTATTGCCGTACATGACGGCCGTAAACATGTGCCTGTATTCATTACCGAAGATATGGTTGGCCATAAATTGGGAGAATTTGCTCCCACCCGTACTTACAAAGGTCATGCCGATAAAAGTACGGCTTTAAAATAAGGGGAAAGGGGGCAGATAGCATGGAAGCAAAAGCTGTTGCAAAATATGTTCGTATCGCGCCGCGCAAACTGCGCATCGTGATTAACCTTATCCGCGGCAAATCCGTGGGTGAAGCATTCGCGATCCTCAAACATACCCCTAAAGTTGGGTCTGAGGTAATCGAGAAGGTACTGCGCAGTGCAGTTGCCAATGCAGAGCATAACTTCGACATGAATGTAGACGAACTCGTTGTATCCACCTGCTTTGTGGATCAGGGTCCTACCATGAAGAGAATTCATCCGCGTTCCCGCGGACAAGCGTTTAAAATTTTAAAACGCTCCAGCCACGTAACCGTAGCAGTTAAAGAAAAATAATATCCCGAAGAAGGAGGGAAACGATAGTGGGTCAAAAAGTTAATCCGCATGGTCTGCGCGTAGGCATCATTAAAGGTTGGGATTCCAAATGGTATGCCGACAGAGACTATGAAAAATACTTATTGGAAGATATTAAAATCCGTGAATTCATTAAAGATAAACTGTTCTTATCCGGTATTTCTAAAGTAGAAATCGAACGTGCATCCAACAGAGCACGCATCTCCATCCACACCGCTAAACCCGGTATGGTAATCGGCCGTCAGGGCAGCAACATCGAATTGCTTAAAAACGATTTGAAAAAAATGACTGACAGCGTAATCGACATCAATATCGTTGAGGTTAAAACCCCGGATATGGACGCAACCCTTGTTGCAGAAAACATCGCTTCTCAGCTTGAACGCCGTATCGCTTTCCGCCGCGCTATGAAACAGTGCGTAGGCCGTACCATGCGTATGGGTGCGAAAGGTATTAAAGTACAGGTTAGCGGCCGTCTTGGCGGTGCAGAAATTGCCCGCAGCGAAAGCTACCGCGAAGGAAGCATTCCTCTGCACACTCTGCGTGCTGACATTGATTATGGTACCGCAGAAGCACATACTACCTACGGCCGTATCGGCGTAAAAGTATGGATTTATAAAGGCGAAGTCCTTCCTGAAAGTAAAGAAGTAGCAAAAGCTGCTCCGGCGAAGGAGGCATAAGTTAATGTTATTACCGAAGAGAGTTAAACATCGTAAACAGCACAGAGGCCGTATGACCGGACGTGCAATGCGCGGCAATAAAATTGCTCATGGCGATTACGGCCTGGTAGCACTTGAACCGGCTTGGATCACCAACCGTCAGATTGAAGCAGCCCGTATTGCTATGACCCGTTACATTAAACGTGGCGGCCAGGTATGGATTCAGATTTTCCCTGACAAACCTATCACCGCTAAACCGGCTGAAACCCGTATGGGTAGTGGTAAAGGCTCCCCGGAATACTGGGTTGCAGTTGTTAAACCCGGCCGTGTAATGTTTGAAATGAACGGCGTATCCGAAGAAATCGCTAAAGAAGCTATGCGTCTTGCTAGCCACAAACTGCCGATTAAGACTAAATTTGTGACCCGCGCACAGCAAGAAGCTGAAGCTGCCGCACAGGAAAAGGGTGGTGAAGCTTAATGAAAACCGCAGAAATCCGTGAAATGTCTGCTGCTGAATTAGACAACAAGCTGGCAGGTTTAAAAGAAGAACTCTTCAACCTGCGTTTTCAAATGGCAACCGGACAATGTGAAAACCCGATGAAAATTCACGAAATTAAAAAGTCCATTGCCCGTATTAAAACCATTCAGCGCCAGCGTGAATTAAACGCCTGAGTGTGTTTGAAGTATGAAGAAGGAGGAAACAGTTGTGACCGTTGAAAGAAATACGCGTGTTACCCGTATCGGTAAAGTAGTCAGCGACAAAATGCAGAAAACTGTTGTAGTTGCTGTTGAGCGTTTTGTAAAACATCCGGTATACGGTAAAGGTGTTCAACATACTATCAAATTTAAAGCTCACGATGAAAATAACGAAGCACATGTTGGCGATACTGTCCAAATTATGCAAACCCGTCCGCTTTCCAAAGATAAATGCTGGCGTGTTATTGAAATTTTAGAGCGTGCAAAATAATGAAATCTGCCGATTGATTGATTGGCAAGGGAGGTAAAACCATGATCCAACAACAGACTATTCTTAATGTCGGCGACAACACCGGCGCTAAGAAAGTTATGTGCATCCGCGTATTGGGCGGTTCCTACCGTAAATATGCTAATATTGGCGACGTAATCGTGTGTGCTGTAAAAGATGCATCACCCGGTGGCGTTGTAAAAAAAGGTGACGTTGTAAAGGCAGTTGTTGTTCGTTCAGCTAAGGGTGTCCGCCGTCCGGATGGTTCTTACATCCGCTTCGACGAAAATGCGGCAGTTGTAATCAAAGACGACAAAACTCCGCGCGGAACCCGCATCTTCGGGCCTGTTGCCCGCGAACTCCGTGAAAAAGACTTTATGAAAATCATTTCTCTGGCACCTGAAGTGCTGTAAGAAATTTGATGACGCACATAAGGAGGTGTACCTGAAATGACAGCAGCTAAAATGCACGTCAAGAAAGGCGACAAAGTTTTGGTACTGTCCGGTAAGGACAAAGGCAAAGAAGGCAAAATTATTATGGCCCTGCCGAAAAAATCCAAAGTTGTCGTTGAAGGCATTAATAAAGTAAAACGTCACACAAAACCGACTCAGAGCAATCCTCAGGGCGGCATTATCGTTAAAGAAGCTCCGATGGCTTCCGCAAAAGTTATGCTCGTTTGCCCGCATTGCCAGAAACCGACCCGTATTAAAAAAGTTGAAGTTTCCGGCAGCTTCGTAAGAGCCTGCAAAAAATGTGGCGAAGTAATAGATAAATAATCCGGGAAAGGAGGAAATGTTTGAATGGCAAAAACAAGATTGCAAGAAAAATATTTGTCTGAAGCCGTTAAAGGCCTGATGGACAAATTTAACTATAAAAATGTTATGGAAATTCCTAAAATCGAGAAAGTTGTCATCAATATGGGCGTTGGCGAAGCCGTTGGCAACAGCAAAGCTCTGGAATCTGCAGTAGCAGACCTGACCGCAATCTCCGGTCAGAAACCTGTTATCACCAAAGCAAAAAAATCCATCGCAGCTTTTAAACTCCGTCAGGGCATGCCGATTGGCGCAAAAGTTACTCTGCGCGGCGACCGCATGTACTACTTCCTCGACAAACTGATGAACATCGCACTGCCTCGTGTACGTGACTTCCGCGGTGTTAGCCCGACTGCATTTGATGGCCGCGGCAACTATGCACTTGGTTTGAAAGAACAATTGATTTTCCCGGAAATTGACTACGATAAGATTGATAAAGTACGCGGAATGGATATCATCATTGTTACGACCGCTAAGACTGATGAGGAAGCAAGAGAATTGCTCAGAATCCTCGGAATGCCGTTCAGCGCATAAGTTAGGAGGGAATACTTTGGCTAAGAAAGCCTTGATTGAAAAGTGGAATAAAGAGCCGAAATTTAAAGTACGCCGTTACAACCGCTGCAAAATTTGCGGCAGACCCCATGGTTATATGCGTAAATTTGGCATCTGCCGTATCTGCTTCCGTGAATACAGCTATCAGGGCGCTATTCCGGGAGTTACCAAAGCAAGCTGGTAATACAGCATTTTAGGAAGGAGGGTATTAAAGTATGGTAATGACTGACCCGATTGCCGATATGCTTACCCGTATTCGTAACGCAAATTCGGTTCATCATGATAAAGTTGAAATCCCGTGCTCTAAAATCAAAGTTGCTATCGCTGAGATTTTAAAGAACGAAGGTTTTATAAAAGATTTTGAAGTAATTGCTGATAATAAACAGAACGTTATCCGCGTCAGCCTGAAATATGGTGCCAACAAAGAGAAAGTTATTTCCGGCATTAAACGTATTTCCAAACCTGGTCTTAGAGTTTATTCTCAAAAAGACCAACTGCCCAGAGTTCTCGGAGGTCTTGGCATTGCAGTAATCTCTACTTCCCAAGGCCTTATGACTGATAAAGCAGCACGCAAAGCCGGCCTCGGCGGCGAAGTGCTTGCATATGTCTGGTAATACTGAAAGATAGGAGGTGCTCATAAGTGTCTAGAATTGGTAAGCATCCAATTACCGTGCCCGCTGGCGTAACAGTTACCATCGAAAACAACCTTGTTACCGTTAAGGGCCCTAAAGGCGAACTTTCCCGCCAAATCAACAAAGAAATGAAACTTACCATGGAGGACGGCGTTATCACCGTTGAACGTCCGAGCGACGACAAAGAACATCGCTCCATGCACGGTCTGTCCCGTACTCTCATTAATAATATGGTTATCGGCGTAACCAAGGGCTTTTCCAAAACTTTGGAAATTACCGGCGTAGGTTACCGTGCCGCAAAACAGGGTAACAACATTAACTTTACCCTTGGTTTTTCCCATCCTGTAGTTAAAGAGCCGCCTGCTGGTATTACCTTTGAGGTTCCGGCTCCTAACAAAATCGTAGTAAACGGTGCCGATAAAGAAAAAGTAGGCGCTGTTGCAGCAGAAATCCGCACTTTGCGTCCGCCTGAACCGTATAAAGGCAAAGGCATCCATTACGAAGGTGAACGTATCCGCCGTAAGATTGGTAAAGCAGGCGCTAAAGGCAAGAAGTAATTTCTAAAGGAAGGGAGTGAAACTCTTGCTTAACAGAGTTGATAAAAATGCGAAACGCCAGAAACGCCATCTGCGTGCCCGTCAATACATTTTCGGCACTGCTGAAAGACCGCGTTTGAACGTATACCGTTCCCTGGCAAACATTTACGCTCAGGTTATTAACGATGAAACTGGCGAAACCATTGTTTCTGCCAGCACTGTTGAAAAAGATAGAAAAGCCAATAACGGCGGCAACGTAGAAGCTGCCCGCGAAATTGGCAAAGCCATTGCCGAAAGAGCATTGGAAAAAGGCATTAAAGAAGTAGTATTTGACCGCGGTGGTTATCTTTACACCGGCCGTGTAGCAGCTCTTGCAGATGCAGCCCGTGAAGCTGGACTGCAATTCTAAAAGAAGGAGGAATAATAGTGGCTAATTTCAGAAATGAAGAAAGCGACTTGAAAGAGAAAGTCGTGTTCATCAACCGTGTTGCAAAGGTTGTTAAAGGCGGACGCCGTTTCTCCTTCTCTGCACTTGTTGTGGTAGGTGACGAAAACGGCCATGTTGGCATGGGCCTTGGCAAAGCGGCAGAAGTTCCCGAAGCTATTCGCAAGGGTGTAGAAGACGCTAAAAAGAATATGATTAACGTTGCTTTGGTTGGTACAACCATTCCGCATGAATGCATTGGTGTGTTCGGCGCAGGCCGTGTATTTTTAAAACCGGCTGCAGAAGGTACCGGCGTTATTGCCGGCGGCCCTGTTCGTGCCGTACTTGAACTTGCAGGCGTACGTGATATCCTTACCAAATGCCAGGGTTCCAATAACCCGAATAACGTAGTTCGCGCAACTATTGAAGGTCTTCGTTCCTTAAAGAGTGCTGAAACGGTTGCTGCACTTCGCGGCAAAACCGTACAAGAAATTTTTGGCTAAGGAGGAAGCTCGATGCAACAACTTAAAGTTACGCTGACCCGCAGCCTTATCGGTTACCCGCAAGACCAGCGCATGACCGTAAAAGCTCTGGGCTTAGGAAAAATTAATTCTACTGCTATAAAAGACGATACCCCGGCTATCCGCGGTATGCTTCACAAAGTAAGACACCTTGTGAAGGTTGAAGTCGTTGAAGCTTAATGGAGGAGGTGCAACAGATGAATTTGCATGAATTATCACCTGCACCGGGTTCCAGAACCAAACATGTACGCGTTGGCCGTGGTTTGGGTTCCGGTCTTGGTAAAACATCCGGCAAAGGCCAAAAAGGACAGAAATCCCGCTCCGGCGGTGTAAAACGTCCGGGCTTTGAAGGTGGTCAAAGACCTTTGTATCTGCGTTTCCCGAAACGCGGTTTCTACAATAGATTCGGTTCTGACTATGTTGAAATCAACGTAGGCAGCCTTAATTGCTTTGAAGACGGCACAGTAGTTGAACCTGTAATGTTGATTGAATGCGGCATGGTTAAAAATATCCGTGACGGCGTCCGTATTCTCGGCAATGGTGAGCTTACCAAAAAACTCACCGTTCAGGCTATGGGCTTCAGTAAAACTGCTGAAGAAAAAATTATTGCAGCCGGCGGCAAAGTAGAGGTGATTTAAAGTGTTATCAGCCCTCGCAAATCTTTCTCAAGTAACAGAACTCAGGCGGAAAATCCTTTTTACTCTCGCCATGTTCGTCGTTTTTAGGGCTGGAACACATATCCCTGTTCCTGGCGTTAACGCAAGCATGATTGAGCAGCTGTTTAACAGCGGTAACCTCTTGGGTTTGCTCGATATGTTCTCTGGCGGTGCCTTGAGCAAATTTTCTGTTTTTGCGATGAGTATTACACCGTACATCAATGCTTCCATTATTCTGCAGCTTCTTAAAGTCGTTGTTCCTACGCTGGAACAGTGGGGCAAAGAAGGTGTGGAAGGACAGAAGAAAATTACCAAAGTAACCAGATACGGTACTGTTCTTCTTGGTTTCATCCAGGCATTGGGTATGGCGTATGGTTTAAGAATGGCAATTAATGACCCGAGCATTTTCTCCGTTCTTTTAATTGCGATTACTTTAACTGCCGGTACTGTATTTTTAATGTGGATTGGCGAGCAGATTACCGCTAAAGGCGTTGGCAACGGTATCTCCTTGATAATCTTTGCAGGTATCGTTTCCAGAATTCCTGACGGGCTGCACGTAATTTACCAGTATTTACAGGCCGGAACAATTAATGCTTTAAATGTACTTTTATTTGCAGTGATTGCAGTTGCCATGATCGTATTTGTAATTGCAATTACGCAGGGTATCCGTAAAGTACCGGTACAATACGCTAAACGCGTTGTTGGCCGTAAAATGTACGGCGGCCATTCCAGTTATATTCCGCTGAAAGTTAACCAGGCCGGCGTTATTCCTATCATCTTCGCATCTTCAATCCTTATGTTCCCGGTAACCATCGGACAGTTTGTTGACGTTGCGTGGATTAAAACGGTAGCAGGCTGGTTTGCATGGGGTTCTCCTTTGCAGACTACTTTGTATGTATTGATGATTTTGTTCTTCACATATTTCTATACTGCTGTAAGCATCAATATTAATGATGTGGCGGACAATCTTAAAAAATACGGCGGATTTATTCCTGGCCTGCGCCCCGGTAAACCTACCAGTGATTATCTGGACAAAATCATGACCAGAATCACTCTTGCCGGTGCAATTTTCCTTTCGCTGATTGCGCTTATGCCTAATGTCATCGGCTGGATGACCGGCATTGAAGGTGTTTACTTCGGCGGTACCGCTCTCTTAATCGTTGTTGGTGTAGCGCTCGATACCATGAAGCAGATTGAATCGCTCGTATTGATGCGTCACTATCAAGGTTTTATGAAATAGGAGGAATCAGGAAATGTATATTATTTTAATGGGACCTCCGGGTGCCGGCAAAGGCACTCAAGCAGAAAAATTAATTGCCGAATTTAAAATTCCCCATATTTCCACCGGGGATATGTTCCGTGCAGCAGTAAAGCAAGGAACTGAACTTGGCAAAGAAGCTAAAAGATATATGGATGCCGGACAGCTTGTTCCTGATGTTGTAACTATCGGCATTGTACGTGAAGGATTATCCAAACCGGAATGTGCAAACGGATTTATCCTTGACGGCTTCCCGAGAACTGAAGAACAGGCAGTTGCACTTGACGGCATCATGAAAGACCTGGGCATAAAGATGACAGGCGTAATCAATATCGTAGTTCCCGATGCTGAGCTTGTTGGCAGGGTAACCGGCAGACGCATCTGCAAATCCTGCGGCGCTACCTATCATGTAGCGTTCAACCCCAGCAAAGTGGAAGGTATGTGTGATAAATGCGGCGGGACGCTTTATCAACGTGACGACGACAAAGAAGAAACAATCAAAAACCGTCTGGAAGCATATCATTCCCAGACCGAGCCTTTAATAGAGTACTACAAAAAACAGGGCTTATATCATGAAATCGACGGCATGCAGCCGATTGACAAAGTATATGCCGATGTTAAAGATAGTCTCTCTGGCAACTGAGCAAGGAGGTATTGAGCGTGTCAAAACAAGATGTAATTGAGGTTGAAGGCACAATCTTGGAATCTTTGCCAAATGCCATGTTCCAGGTAAAATTGGAAAACGGCCATGTTATTCTGGCACACATATCCGGTAAGATACGTATGAACTTCATCAAAATTTTGCCTGGCGACAGGGTTACAGTGGAGCTTACTCCGTATGATCTGAACCGTGGAAGAATTACTTACCGTTTTAAATAAGCAAGACAGGCAAGAGGAGGTTAAAAAATGAAAGTCAGACCGTCTGTAAAGCCAATATGTGAAAAATGCAAAGTCATCAAACGTAAAGGCCATGTTATGGTAATCTGTGAAAACCCGAAACATAAACAAAAACAAGGATAAGAAGGAGGTGCGCTTTAATGGCACGTATTGCAGGTGTCGATTTACCGAGAGATAAACGTATTGAATACGCTTTACCTTATATTTATGGCATCGGACTTACTTTATCGAGAGAAATTCTCGCAAAAACCGGTATCAACCCTGATACCCGCGTTCGCGATCTCACCGAAGAAGAAGTTGCTAAAATCCGTGAAACTCTTGACGCTGATTATAAAGTAGAAGGTGACCTCCGCAGAGAGGAATCCCTCAATATTAAACGTTTAATTGAAATTGGTAGCTACCGCGGCCGCAGACATCGTATGGGTCTGCCTGTTCGCGGCCAGAACACCAAAAACAATGCACGTACCCGCAAAGGTCCTAAACGTACTATTGCCGGCAAGAAGAAATAATCAGTGAAGGAGGGATAAACGAGTGGCTGGTAAAAAAGTTGTTCGCAACAAGAAAAAAGTTAGCAAAAATATTATTAACGGTGTAGCTCATATCCGTTCGACTTTCAATAATACTATCGTTACTATCGCTGATACCGAAGGTAATGTTCTGAGCTGGGCATCCGCAGGCGGCCTTGGTTTCCGCGGCAGCCGCAAAAGCACTCCGTTCGCTGCACAGATGGCTGCTGAAGAAGCAACCAAAGCAGCTATGGAACATGGCCTGAAACAGGTTGAAGTTTATGTAAAAGGCCCCGGCGCCGGCCGTGAAGCCGCTATCCGCGCACTTCAGGCTGCTGGTCTTGAGGTTAACTCCATCAGAGACGTAACCCCGATTCCGCACAATGGCTGCCGTCCGCCGAAACGCAGAAGAGTATAATTGGAGGTGTAGCATAGATGGCAATTGATAGAACGCCTGTCCTGAAAAGATGCAGATCTTTGGGATTAACTCCGGCATTTCTGGGCATTAGCAAGGAATCTCACCGTCAGGCTAAACGCGCTAACAGAAAAAAGAGTGAATATGGCATTCAGTTAACTGAAAAACAAAAAGCAAAATTTATTTATGGCCTGCTGGAAAAACAATTCCGCGGCTACTACGACAGAGCTAAAAAAATGGAAGGCATCACCGGTGAAAACCTGCTCATCCTTCTGGAAAGAAGAATTGACAACGTTGTATTCCGTCTTGGTCTTGCAAACACCCGCCGTCAGGCTCGTCAGATTGTAAGACACGGCCATATCGCCGTTAACGGCAAACGCCTTGATATTCCTTCCGCTCTGGTAAAAGCAGGCGACGTTATTTCCGTTATGGAAGGCAGCCGTTCCAAAGAATATTTCAAAGGCATGGCTGAAACTCTTGCCGGCAAAACCGTTCCGGCATGGTTGATTCAGGACGCTGAAAATCTCGGCGGCAAAGTTGACCGTTACCCGACTCGTGAGGAAATTGATGTTCCTATCGAAGAACATCTCATCGTTGAGTTGTACTCCAAATAATAGTTTGAACATCTTCATGCCACCATATATTGGGCGTATTGTGGTAATACGCAAAAGAAGGAGGCTTTCCATATGATCGAATTAGAAAAACCAAAAATGGTCACAGCTGATATCAGCGATGACGGGCGTTATGGTAAATTTGTTTGGGAGCCGCTTGAAAGGGGCTACGGCATTACTCTCGGCAACAGCCTTCGCAGAGTATTGCTGTCCTCACTGCCGGGCGCAGCAGTAACCAGCGTTAAAATCGAAGGTGTACTGCATGAATTCTCTACAATTCCTGGCGTCAGGGAAGACGTTGCAGACATTATCTTAAACATCAAAGGCCTCTGCCTTAAACTGCACGGCGACGAACCTAAAGTTCTGCGCATTGAATGCAGCGGCGAGCAGGAGGTTACGGCAGCAAACATCATTGCTGACGCAGATGTGGAAATTTTAAACCCTGAACTGCACATTGCCACACTTGATACCGACGCGGTATTCAATATGGAAATTAATGTAGACAAAGGGTTGGGATATGTCCCGGCAGATAAGAATAAACGTGCGGATCAGCCGATAGGAGTTATTCCCGTTGATTCCATATATTCTCCTATTACCAGAGTGAAGTTCGGTGTTACCGATACTCGCGTAGGTAATGTTACCAACTATGACAAACTGACTTTGGAAGTTTGGACAGATGGCAGCGTAGAGCCTGATACTGCTGTAAGCATGGCATCCGGCATTATGATTGACTATCTGAAAATGTTCCAGCCGGCAGCTGAAACTGCTTCCGGCATCATCACCGTATCCGGCAGCACGGAAGAAGCTGCTGCAGAAGAACAGGGCGCACCGGCAGGTACAGGTTCCGTTTCCATTGACGACCTTGATCTTTCCGTACGTTCCAACAACTGCCTGCGCCGCGCCGGCATCAACACGGTTGATGAACTTATCCAAAGAACAGAAGAAGATATGATGAAAGTGCGTAACCTTGGCCGCAAATCGCTTGAAGAAGTTAAGAAAAAACTCAGTGATATGGGCCTTAGCTTGCGCAAAAGTGAAGAAGAATAAGAAGGGGGTCGGAAACAGATGGCATACAGAAAACTGGGCCGCAATTCCAGCAACCGTAAAGCATTGTTCCGCAGCATTTTAAGTTCTTTCTTCAAACACGAGAGAATCGAAACTACCGTAACTAAAGCTAAGGAAGTAAGCAAACATGCTGCTAAATTAATTACTTTGGCTAAACGCGGCGACCTTCATGCACGCCGACTGGTAATGGCTGAGCTCGTGGACGAAGAAGCAACGAGAAAACTGTTTAACGAGATCGCTCCTAAATACGCAGACCGCCAGGGCGGCTTTACCCGTATTTATAAAGTTGGTCCTCGCCGCGGTGACGCTGCTGAAATGGCAATTATCGAGCTCATCTGATTGGTATAAACAGCTAACATAAACAAAAAGACAGCGGATAACCGCTGTTTTTTTGTTTATACATGCAAATTTCGCGCAGCTTGGAAAAATACTTGCCGCAGACATGGTTAATTGTGTAAAATAATAACATAATAAATGTAATGGAGGCATAATAATGAGCGAAAACAGCAAAGTAAAATTTACAACCAATAAAGGTGTTTTTGTTGCAGAAATTTTTGAAGACAAAGCACCGAATACTGCCAAAAACTTTTTGGATTTGGTAAATAAAGGCTTTTATGACGGTATTATTTTTCACCGTGTAATCGACGGCTTCATGATTCAGGGCGGCGACCCGACCGGTACAGGCATGGGCGGCCCCGGCTACAAAATTAAAGATGAATTTGGCGAAGGCCTTAAACATGATGACGAAGGCGTGCTTTCCATGGCAAATGCAGGTCCGAACACCGGCGGCAGCCAGTTCTTTATCACCCTTGCGCCTACTCCGTGGCTCGATGGCCATCACGCAATTTTTGGCCGCATTGTAGAAGGCATGGACAGAGTAAGATTAATCGGCGTAGTGCCGACTGATTTCCGTGACCGCCCGATTGAACCGGTAGTAATGGAAAAAGTTGAAGTTGTAAAATAATGCCGGCCTATGTATATATGCTGCGCTGCGTGGATGGTTCGCTTTATACCGGCTGGACCAATGATATGGTAAAACGCCTGAAAGCGCATCAATGCGGGCAGGGCGCAAAATATACCCGCAGCCGCGGCCCGGTAGAGCTTGTTTACAGCGAGGAACTTACTGATAAAAGCGAAGCCTTAAAACGTGAATATGCCATTAAACAGTTAAGCCATACGGAAAAGCTGAAATTAATAGAACGTAACAAATTGAACACAATTTACTGAAAATATTTGCAATTTTGCCTAAAGTGCCTTGCTTTATTTATATTGATAGGGTATAATAGGCGGAGTGAGTGCGAGACTGTGTATTTTCGCACTTAAGTAATATTTTTAGGAGGCCCAGAAAAGATGACTGGCAAAGTAAAATGGTTTAACGCAGAAAAAGGTTACGGTTTCATTGAACGTGAAGAAGGCGGCGACGTATTCGTACATTTCTCCGCAATTCAGGCTGATGGATTCAAAACCCTCGAAGAAGGCCAAGCTGTGGAATTTGACGTAGTTGAAGGTCCCCGCGGCGAGCAGGCTGCTAACGTAGTTCGTCTGTAATATATAGTTATTAATCCCAATTAATTATATAGAATCGGCTTATGAACAAACCAGAACGCATTTTCTCAGGAAGATGCGTTCTTTTTATTTATGTTTGCTTTTTAAAATGCTATAATTAAAATATATCAACAATTAAAGCAGGTATTATTATGAAAAGGCTCAAATTTATCTTAGTGCTTTGCGTATGTATTTTATGCTTTTCTGCGCAGGCTTTTGCTTCTGCCATATCATCCGAAAAGCAGGAAATTATAAAAGAATATTATTTTACCGAAGCGGTTAATATCGCCGCAGGGCTTTGCATTGGCATTTATGACCCGCAGCAGGCGCCGGAAATTGCGTATTTGCGCGATTATGGCTGGGAGATTGTGCCGTTTAAATTAAAAGACGGTAAAGTTGACAGCAGTATTGTTGTAGCCAAAAACCATATTAAAGAACAGGATATTGATTTTTATATAGTGGGCTTTCGCGGAAGCGCCAACAAAAGCGACTGGAAAATAAACCTTGAAACCGAACAGGTGCCTTATGGAGGCAGTACGGTTGAAGAATTTAAAACTTTTGCCCAAACTGTTAAAGCAGACGAAACGGTGCCTATGGTGCATAAAGGGTTTAACGAATATGTAAACACTGTTTTAAGTGCTACCATGCAGGATGGTTCAAGCAGCAAACGGTTTGTTGAGGAGATTAAAAATAACCTTAAAGTAAGAGTGCTTTTAACAGGGCACAGCCTTGGCGGTGCGGTGGCAACGCTTACAGCGGAACGCCTTGTGAGCATGGGCATAGAAAAATGGCGCGTACCGGTAATTACTTTTGGCGCACCTGCCATAGGCAACGCGGCGTTTGCAAAAGCGTACGGCGATAAGATTTTGCTGTGGCGCATAACCAATACGGCAGACCCTGTTCCCGGAAGCTTGCAGACTTTTTTTGGCGGCTATAAGCAGTTTGGCAAACAATACAAATACAGTGTATCGCCTAAACTGGCAACACAGCAGCATGATATGGCAATGTATTTTGATGTATCGGTACACAAATATTACAAAGCGCTGCAAAAAGCGCAGGAGGCCGGGCTGATTGCAAAAACGCCCATGCAGCAGCTTAATGGCAGCGAGCCGCTTGTGGCGGTATGGATAGGTTCCAGCCGGGCTTTGAAAAAACGCCCGTATATGCCGGATATTCAAAGTTTTCTGCTTTCGGAATATCAGAACATGCTGCCAAGATATATAATTATGGATGACGACATCAAATTATACAGGCAGGAATTTTATCCGCTGAATTACTTTATCCGCGAGGCGCAGGCTGTTGGCGCAGATTACATTATAATTGCCGAAATGGACGGGCATCAGCCGCGAAACAGCCAAAACTGGTATATTAATATGAACCAGAGCGTTTTTAACGCAAATGGCGGATTGATAAATGTTATCAGCATTTCCAAGCTGGTTTCGCCGGTATCGGGCAATATGCACGCTGCCGTTTATGCCGTTAAAGAAGGGCGCACGCAGCTGAAGCAATACCTGCCCTTTATAAAAACCAGATATAACAAAACACCGCAGTGGATTAGTTTGGGAGAGGTTGAAAATTGAAAGAAGAAGCATTGCAGGAACTTGAACAGCAGCTGGCAAAATGCAGGGAATGTAAACTGTGCGAATTTGCTAAAGGCCCTGTCGGCTGGTTTGGCTGCGCCGAAACGCCGATAGTATTTGTAGGAGAAGGTCCCGGCGGGGTCGAGGATGATTATGGCTGCCCGCTGATTGGCCCATCCGGGCAGCTTTTGGACAAAGCTTTGTGGGCAACCAAAATGACAAGGGACAGAGTAATTACAACCAATATAGTAAAATGCCGCCCTAAAGGAAACCGTACGCCTAATATTGCCGAAGCCGATTTTTGCGCGCAGCGCTGGCTGGAAAAAGAACTGGAAATTTTGCAGCCAAAAGTAATTGTGGCGCTGGGCAGCGTAGCGCTACATTATTTGGGCAGTCCGGATATGCGCATAACCCGCGACCGCGGCAAATGGTTTAAAACGCGCCAGGGGTACGACTGCATTGCAACATATCATCCGGCGTATCTTCTGCGCCTTGCAGACCCGCATGTACTGAACCATGCCAAATGGGAAGTTTTTTACGATTTGGAGGCGGCGCGCAAAAAAGCAGAAGAAGCTGTACCGGATTATAAATTTATGAGTGAAGAAAAAACGGACTTATTTAAACTGTTTAAGAAACGTTAAAAAGAAAGTAAAAAATTTTTTACACAAAAGCATTAGTTAGGGGTTGCTAACTAATGCTTTTTATGTTATACTTCTAAATGTGAGTTAGATTAAGCTAACCAAGTATTCTGAAGAACCTTCTTCTTTTGATTACTGCTTAAATAACTGCGCTTTGACCAATGCCCCTCCTGAGGAATATTTGGTTAGCAATCTTTCTTTTGGGTGATATTATGGCACAAAGCATTCTTGGTTTTAACAATCTTGATGAATTTTTTGCTTTCCATGCGGCTCCTGCCATTGCAGGAATTAAACCGGCAAATTTGTTCAGCTGCCCTGCGGTGTTAATGCCGCAGGCGGAAGAAATACTGGAAGATTATGAAAAACAGTTTAAAGACAGCCATACACGTTTTAAATTGTTGTGCCGCTGCCGTGCGCATATATTAATTTTGGTTTATGATACTGAACTTACCGAAAAGATTTTTCAAAAAAAGGTAACTCAAAATTATCTTGCCCGTTTTGGCTATGCTGCCGATACCGGCGTACAGGATTTTTTAAACCAGATTGCCGCAAAAATTGCGGGCGGAGAAAGCTTTCCTCATGAAATAGGCATCGTTCTCGGCTATCCGCCGGAAGATATAGAAGGCTTTAAGCGTTATAAAGGGCGCAACTTTAAGTGCTGCGGTTACTGGAAGGTTTACGGCAACGCAGAACGCGCGCAAAAAATGTTTGATGCATATACGCTGTGCCGCGAAAAACTGATGCAGGCATTGCAGAACGGCGTAACGTTAAAAGTTGCTGCCGCTGCCATATAAAGGAGGTATTATTAATGGAAATAGCTGTAATTTACTGGTCCGGAACAGGCAATACAAAAATGATGGCCGAAGCCGTTGCTGAAGGCATTGCCGAAGCAGGCGCACAGGCCGTTGTTAAAAGCGTAAGCGAAATTACTCCCGACGAAGCAGCTGCTTATGATAAAATTGCTTTTGGCTGCAGTGCCATGGGCGCCGAAGTATTGGAAGAAACAGAATTTGAACCCTTCTTTACCATGGTTGAAGATAATTTAAAAGGCAAAAAAGTAGTGCTGTTCGGCTCTTACGGATGGGGCGGCAGCTACATGCAGGACTGGGAAGCCAGAGTACAGGCCGACGGTGCGGAACTTCTGCATCCGGGCGTACTTGCTATGGGCGAACCTGATGACGCTGCCAGACAGGAATGTAAAGAAATCGGCAGCCTGCTTGCCAAAGCTTAACTTATTCTCTGCATAAGCGGCCCTCCCCGTTTATGTTAAATCCATTTCTCCATAAAGCAGAAACAACGCCTCTAACATTAGGGGCGTTTTTCTGTTGCCCGGGAAATAAAATAATGATTTTTTGGTGAAATAGATTGTAAAAATTATTTTTTGAGATATAATTAAAGTAAGACAAGAGAGGTGACCTATGGAATTTTTAGCCAAAATAAACGACCCTGTGCTTTTGGCGCTGGCGTCAACCTGTTTTACCTGGTTTATGACGGCGCTTGGTGCAGGCATGGTTTTCTTTTTTAAAGAAATAAACAAACGCGTGCTGAATATGATGCTCGGTTTTGCCGCAGGCATTATGGTTGCGGCTTCCTTCTGGTCGCTTTTGGAGCCCGCCATTGAAATGGCGCAGAGCGCGCCCATACCGGCGTGGCTGGTAGCGGCTATCGGTTTTGTTGGCGGTGCGGGCTTTTTGTGCCTGGCAGACCACGTTATGCCGCATGCCCACTTCTTTGCCAAGGAGGGGCAGACGGAAGGCATACCGACGCATTTAAAACGCAGTATTCTTTTGGTATTCAGCATAACGCTGCATAATATACCGGAAGGGCTGGCAGTTGGCGTGGCTTTTGGCGCAGCGGCTGCAAGCGGCGACCATACATCCTTGCTTGCAGCTATGGCAGTGGCGCTTGGCATAGGCCTGCAAAACTTTCCGGAAGGCGCGGCGGTATCCATTCCGCTGAGGCGAGAAGGCATGAGCCGCTTTAAAAGCTTTATGTACGGGCAGGCAAGCGGCGTGGTAGAACCCATGGCAGGTGTGCTTGGCGCGTGGGCTGTTGCCGGAATGACGCCCGTTTTGCCGTATGCACTGGCATTTGCAGCCGGAGCCATGCTTTATGTGGTGGTAGAGGAACTGATACCCGAAGCACAGAGCGGCGGCGAGCATGAAAGCGCAGATTTATCGACTATTGGCTTTATTGTGGGCTTTACCATAATGATGATAATGGACGTGGCACTTGGGTAATCAAAGCAGGGGCTTTGTAATAAACACAAAAGTTATTTAAAGTTATTTAAGGAGATGAACAGAATGGAAAAAAGATTTTATGTTTGCAAACATTGCGGCAACATGGTTGGCATGATTAAAAATGCAGGCGTACCTATTATTTGCTGCGGCGAACCGATGGCAGAACTTACCGCCAACACTGTAGAAGCATCGCAGGAAAAACACCTGCCGGTTTACACTATGGAAGGCAGCGTGCTGAAAGTACAGGTTGGCAGCGCCGAACACCCGATGCTTGCAGAGCATTATATTGAATGGATTTATGTAGAAACGGAACAAGGCGGACAGCGCAAAGCACTGAAACCGGGCGACAAACCGGCAGCAGAATTTGCTTTTGCAGGCGGCGATAAACCCGTTGCCATTTACGCTTACTGCAACCTGCATGGCTTGTGGAAAACCGAAGTAAAATAATATAACAGCGTAAAATAAACCCGGAGCTTGCTCAAAAGTAGGCTCCGGGTTTTAACTTATAAAGTAAAAATATCTTTACAGGGTTATATTTTTCTGTTAAACTATCTAAGCAAATGTGCTGCCATAACGGTAGGCGGTTAGCCCTCCCCGGAGGGACTGTGACCCTCCGTTGACATAGCAATCCGTAAAACGGAAATACTATGCAGGAGGGGATAGTATGGAAGTTATTGATATTTTAACCATTATCGGTTATACAATAACAGTGTTTTCCCTTGGCTATGCCCTCGGAAAAGATTTATCCAAAAAACAGTAGTAGCCGCCACGCGTCTGTCAATGCTGTAGCGGCTACTATGTAACCAAAACTTTATTGCAGGCTGACCGTCTATCGGCAGCCATTTGTTTTTCTATAATTATTATAGCAAAAAGGTAAAAAAAGTCAAATTAGTTTACACTTGCCGCTGTTTTAATATTCTTTTTATTTTAAAGGAGTTACCATAACTATGCCGAAATATATACATAGTAAACTTTCTGCACAGGAGGGATTGGTTATGAGTGAATTAAGTGAAAGAATCGGCACGGCGGCAGGCAATGCTTTTAAAAGCGGGTTTAACTGCGGCGAGGCAATTTTGCAGGCGTTCCGCACTGAAGGCGGCTTAAAGATTGACGATAACACCATGCGCATGGTTACGGCGTTTGGCGGCGGCATTGGGCACGCGCGAGCTGTTTGCGGTGCGCTGGTTGGCTCGGTAATGGTCATCAGTTATTTTGTTGGGCGCACCAGCCCGCAGGAAAAGCCTTTGCCGGAAGTTTACCCTTACAGTAAGGAATATCATGATTTGTTTGTAAAAGAATTTGGTTCTTCGGAATGTAAAGATTTGATGCCGTATGAGTTTAACACGCGCGAGCATTTAATTAACTGCTTAAAGCTTGTTAACCGTATGGGCAAATTTTTGGCAGAGTATTTGGAGAGCAAGGGCTTTTTAAAATAGCATAAAAGTTTTTTGGCACCGCTGGCGGATGATACCGGCGGTGCTTTTTTACATACTTTTTACTTGCGCTGCATTAAATTTTTAAATAATTTGCTTATAATAAAGCCAACCTAAAATAACAATATACTAAACTGCCATTTTAAAGGAGGACTAAAGTTTTATGAAATTATCCAGCAAAAAAAGAAAAACTGCTGCTGCCGTTTGTGCATTTTTAAGCATTTTTGGCTGTGCCGCAGCAGCAAATGTATATCTTCCTGCCCACGTTGAAGCTGCGGGCTATACCGTTCAGGAAAAGAACCCTGTAAGCGTAATGCCTATTAACCAGGCTAAATTTTTAAAAGGCCAGCGCTTTGATTTGCAGGTAGAAGTTAAAGGGCTTGCTGATGATTTTAAAGTAACTGTTGACGGCGTCGACGCCGAAAAATATTTTGGCAAAAAAGGCGAAGTTAAAACTGCTGACGGCGTAACCGTTTACTGCATTCCTGATGTTGCCTTTACCAAAGCAGGCGCTGTTAAAGTAGAAGCTGTAAGCGGCGGCAACAAAAATGTTGTAAACTACACTGTTACCGATGCCAAAGCCAAGAAAAAAGCCAAAAACGTAATTTTGTTTGTAGGCGATGGCATGAGTTTGCAGGCACGCGAAATGGCCCGTATTCTTTCCAAAGGCCTGAGCGACGGCAAATATAACGACCTTTTGAACATGGAAAAAATGCCGCACATGGCTGTTATTACAACTTCCGGCTATGATTCTTTGGTAACGGACTCCGCCAACAGCGCATCTGCTTATGCAACCGGCCATAAATCCGTTAACAACGCTATGGGCGTATATGCCAACAGCACCAAAGACCCGTTTGACGACCCGAAAGTAGAAAACATTATCGAGCTTGTTAAACGTACCAAAGGCATGGCAACCGGCATTGTTTCCACATCAAACATTACCGACGCCACTCCGGCCGCAATGCTGAGCCATACCCGCCGCCGTGCTGAACAGAACTTTATTGCCGAAACCATGACCGAAGATTATCACCGTCCGGACGTTATCATGGGCGGCGGTTCCCGTCACTTCATTCCGATGAATGTGCCCGGTTCCAAACGCAAGGATAATGTTAACGTTGTAGAACAGTTTAAAGATTTGGGCTACACTTTCTCCGGCAACAGAACCGAGCTTTTGAATACTCCGGCAGACGAAGATAAAATTCTTGGCCTGTACCAGCTGGATAACATGAATGTATATATCGACCGCGCCATGCTGAAAAACCCGAAAGTTCTGGGCGGCTTTAATGACCAGCCGGGCCTTGTGGAAATGACTCAGCGCGCTATTGATACTTTAAGCAAAAATGAAAACGGCTTCTTCCTGATGGTTGAAGGCGCCTGCGTTGATAAACAGCTGCACGTTATGGACTGGCAGCGTGCCGCTTACGACAACATTGAACTTGACCAGGCTGTTGGCGTAGCCAAGAAATTTGCTGCCGAAAACGGCAATGACACTCTGATTATTGTAGTTGCCGACCATGCACACGGCGCAAGCATTACCGGCACTTACCATGAACTGGACGGCAAAACCGGCCGCGAAGCAGTACGTACTTATGCAGCAGCAGGCTGGCCGACTTTTGAAGACCGTGACGGCGACGGCTACCCCGACAACCCGAATCCGGACGTAACCCTTGCAGTTCAGTTTGCTAACCATCCGGATACCAATATCAACTATAAATTTAAAGAAGTTCCGACTTCCCCGGCTATTATGGCAGGCGACAAAGCCATTGCCAACCCGAAACTGGAAGGCGAATTCTACAAAGGCAACATTCCTTACAAGGAATCCCAGGAAGTTCACTCCGCTGACGATATCCTGCTGAATGCCATGGGCCCCGGCAGCGAATACTTCAACGGCGTAATGGACAACACCGAGGTATTCTTCGGTATGGCCAGAGCCCTTGGCCTTGACGGAACCAAAAACTACAAAAAATAATTAAATTACGGAGGCAGGAAGATGCTCAGAAACTTTTTGAAAAGTTTTCTGCTTTCGTTCCTGCTGCTGGCAGGCGGTGCCTTTACCGCCGCAGACTTGCCGTTAAAGGCGGTTCACTTTGAACCGCCTTTTTTGTGCAGCAGGGCAGAAGCAGCAATAAGCATGACTTTTGATGAAATGTATGCCGGTGTTTCTTCGCTGGGCATTACTTTTTCCGATAAACTGAAAAACAGCGAAGGGCAGACTGTGCAGATGACCGGTTTTATGGCGCCGCCCTTAACGCCTACCATTAACTTTTTTGTGCTGACGCGCGAGCCGATGAGTATTTGCCCGTTTTGCAGCACGGATGCCGACTGGCCTGCGGATATTGTAGTGGTGCAGCTGAGTGAACCTGTTGTAGCTTTGCCTTTTGACCGCCCGATAAGCGTTACCGGCACACTGGAATTAGGCACGGAAGTTGATGCGGAAACAGGCTTTGTAAGCCTTGTGCGCATACAGGCGCAGTCACTGGAGGCTTTATAATGCTTTTGGAGATTAAAAATGTATTTAAGCAGGTTACGGAACCTTCAGGTGAAATTATTACCGTCAGCCATGCAGAGCATTTAATGCTCGATAAAGGTGGGCAAATGCTTTTAACCGGTCCCTCCGGCAGCGGCAAAACAACCCTTCTGCATATGATTGCAGGGCTTCTTTCGCCAAGCGGCGGCGAAATTTATTTTGACGGCGTGCGCATTGACAATATGCCGGAAAAAGAGCGTGATTTGTGGCGTGCGCGCAATATCGGCTATGTGTTTCAAAAGCTGAACCTTATAGAAGCGCTGACGGCGGAAGAAAACATTCTGCTGGCCGGTTATTTTGCAGGCGGAAATATGGCTGAATTAAAAAAACGTGCAGCCATGCTTTTGGAGCGCGTGGGGCTGGCAAATAAAAAAGACACATTGCCCGGGAAATTAAGCATCGGCGAACAGCAGCGCATAGCCGTTGTGCGCGCCGTTATCAACAAGCCTGTACTGCTTTTGGCAGATGAACCCACGGCAAGCCTTGATGCGGAAAACAGCCGCATTGTGCTGGGGCTTCTGCGCGGTTTGTGCAGCGAAAACGGCACGGCGCTTATCCTTTCCACGCATGACGAAAGCGTTAAAGAGCAGTTTGACGAATGGTTTGACATTAAAGGCGGGAGGTTCATAACTCATGAGCATCATTAAAATAGTACGCCGCAATATTATGTTTAAACCTTTGCAAAGCCTTGTTGCCTGCTGCGTTGTTATGGCAAGCATTGCCATGGCGGTGCTGGTGCTGCTTTTGGCAGACGGCGTGCACAGCGGGCTTACGGCGGCGGCAGAACCTTTCCCGATAGTTGCGGGCAGCAAGGGCAGCCCTAATCAGCTGGTGCTGAATACGGTGTTTTTAAAAGACACACCCATGAGCAACATCAGTTATACCGAAGTGGAAAAGCTGCGCGCCAATAAAAATGTGGCAATGGCAGTGCCTTTCGGTTACGGCGATAATTACCGCGGCTTCCGCATGGCGGGAACGGAAAAGGAAATTTTTAATTATGTAATTAACCCGCAGCGCGGCAAGTGGCTGCAAATAAACGAAGGGCGGGCGTTTGAAGCGCCTTTTGAAGCTGTGCTTGGTGCAAGAATGGCCGCCATGACGGGCTTAAAAGTTGGTGATACTTTTAAAACTTTGCACGGCATGGTAGAAATTCCGGGCAGCAAAGGGCACGCGCAGGAATATAAAGTAGTTGGCATTTTAAAGCCGGTTAACGGGCCGTATGACCAAAGCATTTTAACCGATATTAAAAGCATTTGGGCTGCCCACGCAGGGCACGGTGCGGCGGTGCAGGGAGTAACCGGGGTGCTGATTAAGCCTGCCGGTTATGCGCAGGCACTGGCGGTGCTTTCCCAATACCGCAATAATAAGGAAATGCAGGTAGTATTTCCTTCGCAGACAATAATAGAACTGTTTTCGGTAATGGGCGATGCGGAAAAAGTGCTGCAAATTATAAGCTATGCCGTAATTTTGCTGTCGCTGATTATTATTGCCTTTACAACTTACTGGGCAGCAGCCATGCGCAGGCACGACAATGCTGTTATGCGTGCCATTGGCGCTGGGCAGAAGGCGATTATTAAAATTAACTTTTTGCAGGGCATGCTGCTTTCCTGCATAGGCACGGCGGCAGGCGCGGCGCTTGGGCACGGTGCTTTTGCGGCGCTGGCATATCTGCTGCGCGAAAAAACTGCCGTTAACCTTACCGCAGGCTTTACTTTGCAGGAAGGCATTATGATTGCCGTTGTAGTGGCAGCAGCGTCGGTGTTCAGCTTTATTCCGGCAGCGGCGGCATGCCGCAGGCAGGCTGCGGACGATTTGTGAAATTTTTGGGCCCTGCTTTTGTTGAAAGGTATTTATGCTATAATTAACCTAACAACAAACCAAAAGGAGGGTTTTTATGAAAACCGCAAAAACTCTGGCAGCAGCGGCATTGTGCCTGTCGGTATGCACGGCGGCATTTGCGGCACCGGCTGTAAAAACATTTGACGTACACGAAGGCAGCGTAAAGATTGAGGTTCCGCAAATTAAAGGCGCGGCAGGCGGCAAATTTGCCGATAATAAAATTAACAACATTTTAAATTTTTATGTTTTAAAGCAGCTGTATACAGCCCTGCCTTTAAGCATGAGAAACGATAACGTTATGCGCACCGCTTACGATAAAACCTTTAAAGCCAAAGACGGCAGCGAAGATGCGCGTGAATTTGTTGAAGACGTGGCCGGTTTTGTTAATTTTAAACTTCGCTGCGACCTTGAAGATGTAAAACAGTATGGCGGCACCAGTGTGCCCAGCTATGATTTGCAGGGGCAGTATACCGTGCATTTTAAAGGCGATAATTATTTAAGCGTTGAGCAGCGCGGTTATATTTACACCGGCGGCGCCCATGGCATGACGCTTTTTAATGCGGCAACGTTTGATTTAAACACCGGCAGGGAGCTTGAACTGGCCGATTTATTTAAAAACGGCAGCAACTATCTGGAACGCATCAATAAAGTTGTTGCAGCCAAAGTAGCCGAAGACTCCAGAATGTTCTTCGGGCCGGTAGAAGTAAAAGACGGCGACCGTTTTTATATTCAGGACGGCAAAAATCTTGTAATTGCCTACCCGCCTTATGAAGTTGCTCCTTATGCAGCTGGCGTTGTAACTTTTGCCATTCCGCTGGACGGCTTGAGCGATATTTTGGCAGTTGATATAAAATAATACCTCCGAACCTTAAAAATAAAATTAAAATCTATTTATTTTAGCAGGCTGAAATGTTATAATAAATTTAGTCAACGGGGACTTCACAAATTGGTGGAGTCCCTTCTTTTTTAATATTTTGAAAGGTGAGGAAGTGATTTTATGGCAAAAGCAGAAGTAAAACAAAAAGGATTCTTCGATAAAGCGATGGACTTTATTGAAAAAATCGGCAATGCCATGCCGGACCCTGTCAGCCTGTTTATTATTCTGGCTATTGTGGTTGTAATTCTTTCTGCTGTTTTGGGAAGCATTGGTTATGGTGCTGTGCATCCCGGTACCGGCAAAACCATTCAGGTAGTAAATCTTTTAACTAAAGATGGTTTCCGCGATATGTACAGCAAGGCCGTTGCCAACTATTCAAACTTTGCGCCGCTGGGCATGGTAATGGTATGTATTATCGGCGCGGCTGTTGCAGAAAAGAGCGGGTTCCTTGTAACCATGATGAAACAGGTTATGGGCGACGCCAAATCGTGGATGGTAACCTTTGCCATTCTTTTTGTTGCAATTAACGCTAACCTTGCGGGCGACGCCGGCTATATTGTTATGCCGCCGCTGGCAGCAGTTATTTATATGGGCATGGGGCGCAGCCCTGTTTTGGGTATGATTGTTGCCTACGCCGGTTGTGCAGGCGGTTTTAGTGCCAATATTATGCTTGGCATGACGGACGCTCTGGCTTACGGCTTTACCGAAAGCGCAGCACGCATGATTGACCCTAACTATCAGGCAACTATGGCAATTAACTGGTATTTTTTAATTGTATCCTGTATTTTGCTTGCTGTTTTTGGTACGCTGCTGACGGAAAAATTCCTGGTAAAACGTTTCCCGACAACCAAAGAAGATTTATTAAAATATAATTTTGACGAATCGGAAGGGCAGATTACCGAGGCACAGAAGCGCGGCTTAAAATGGGCTGTTATCGGACTTGTAATTTTTGTAATTGCGCTTGTTGCCGCATGCATAGGTGATGACCCGCTTCTGGCAGACCCCAAAACACATTCTGTTATGACTAACGGTTCTCCGTTTATGAACGGCATTATTTTAACGGTTACCGTTGCGCTGTTTGTTGTTGGTGCCTGCTATGGCTTTGGCTGCGGTAAATACAAAAATGACCGCGATTTATTTGCCGATATAACTCTTGGCTTTAAGGATATGGCCGGTTACATTTTTATGTGTTTTTTTATCGCTCAGTTTACCAGCTATTTTGCATGGAGCAATCTTGGCATTGTAATGGCAATTAAAGGCGCGGAAGCTTTAAAAGCAATGGAATTTACCGGTGCACCGCTTCTGATTGGTCTTATTTTTGTATCGTGCCTTGTTAATATTCTTATCGGTTCCGCTTCCGCAAAATGGGCAATTCTGGCGCCGATTTTTGTGCCGATGCTGATGCTGATGGGCTTTGACCCGGCCGTTACGCAGGTTTCTTACCGCATAGGCGATTCCATTACCAACCCGTTGTCGCCGCTGTTCCCGTACTGCCCGGTTATTTTGGGCTTTGTACGCAGGTATGCGCCGGAAATGGGGCTGGGCTCCGTTATCGCCAACATGGTGCCGTTTTCTGTTACTTTTACGGTTATCTGGATTATCCAGCTTCTGGTATGGATTTTCCTCGATATTCCTCTTGGCCCGGGCGGCGGTATTTTCCTTAACTGATAATTTAAACGTAAATACAGCGGCTGCTTAAAGGGCAGCCGCTTTTATAAGGAGTATGGCTATGTACTATTCTAAAATTAATATTTCCGTTCATGGCAGTTCCGCGCATGGCTCTACGCCGCATTTAGGCAAAGACGCTATTGTGGCGGCATCGTCTTTTATTTTAAACGCGCAGGCTCTTGTAAGCCGCTTAAACAATCCGCTTAAGCCGTTGGTGTTTACGGTAAGCGGCGTTAACGGCGGCACGCAGTTTAACATTATTACCGATTTGGTAATAATGACGGCTTATTTATATGCCGGGGACGAAGAAAACCTTAAAGCCGCACAGCCCGGCCTTACGGCAATTGCTCAAAGCACAGCCGCAGCATTTGGCTGTACGGCAGAAGTTGAATTCGGCCAAGTGCAGAAAGACGGAGGTGAGGCATGATGAACTTTAAAGAACTTGCCTTAAAAGAAGAAAGCTATATTTTAGAGCAGCGCCGCTGGCTGCATGCCCATCCGGAACTTGGCACCAAAGAATATAAAACAACGGAACATATTGTAAACGAACTGAAATCATTCGGCATTGAAGTGCAGGTGTTTGACGATATTACCGGCTGCGTCGGCATTATCCGCGGAAAGCAGCCCGGACGCACGGTAATGCTGCGCGCCGATATCGATGCGCTGCCGATACAGGAAGAAAACAACTGCGGCTTCTGTTCGCAGAACGATGGCGTTATGCATGCCTGCGGGCATGACTGCCATACGGCAATGCTGCTGGCTGCCGGTAAAATGCTGGCGGCGAATAAAAAGCAGCTGCACGGAACGGTAAAACTTTTATTCCAGATGGCGGAAGAAATTGGGACGGAATCGCGCCATTATGTTGAAAAAGGCTGCCTTGACGATGTGGACGCTGTTTTTGGGCAGCATGTATGGGCTTTAATGGACAGCGGCACGGTTAATTTTGAAGACGGCGAACGCATGGCGTGCAGCGACCGCTTTACAATTACCGTAACCGGTAAAACCGCACCGGCGGATAAGCCGCAGCAGGGCAGCGATGCCGTACTTGCGGCGGCAGCCGTTGTTATGGCACTGCAAAGCCTTGTAAGCCGTGTTAACAACCCGGAAAACACGCTTGTAGTAACAACCGGCATGATGAACGGCGGCAGTGCAGATGCCGTTATTGCCGGTAAGACTGAACTTGTAGGCACAGTAAGAACTTTTAATAAAGAATTCCGCAGGGGCATGCCGCAGCTTATTGACGATATTGCCAAAAAAGCAGCGCTTACCTATGGCTGCGAAGCTAGCAGCACCTATTTCTTCGGCCCTGCGCCGCTTATTAACGACCACCATGATTTAAACGAAATTGCCCGCAAGGCAGCCGTAAAAATTATGGGCGAAGGCTGCCTGAGCCATTTGGATAAAATGACTGGCGCGGAAGATTTTTCCGTATTTATGGAAAAAACCAAAGGCGTGTATGGCTTCATCGGCGTGCGCAACCTTGCCAAAGGGCTGAACTGCGTGCATCACCACCCCAAATTTGCGGTAGATGAGGACCAGTTAAAATACGGCGCAGGTATTTATGCGCAGTTTGCTTACGATTATTTAAACAGTGATGCCAAATGAACAAGCTGATGAAAATAATACTGCTGCTGGTGCTGGCTGCGTTTTGCAGCCTGGCATCGGCGCAGGAACCTGATTATGCGGACACGGTCAGTTGGGCCTACTGGCGTGTTGGCGAAAGCAAGCCGGCCGATTTATTTATTGTGTGTCCTACCGTTGACCTTGGCACAGGCGGCAATAAAAATATGAGCCTTGACGATAACGAAGCTAAAAAGAATTTTTACGGCGCACTTAATATGGAGCGCGGCATTTATGAGCAGCATTGCCGTATGTATGCGCCGTATTACCGCCAGGCAGTGCTGGCGGATTATGATTCGCCTGCAAACGAGGCAGAGCCTTATTTTAACCTTGCTTATAAAGATGTACGCGCGGCCTTTGTATATTATATGCAGCACGAAAACAACGGCAGGCCGTTTGTGCTTGCAGGGTTTTCGCAGGGAGCGGAAATGTGCCTGCGGCTTTTAAAAGAATTTGGCAACACGGATTTTGTTAAAAATAATATGGTTGCCTGCTATGCTATTGGCTGGAGGTTTACGCCTCAGGAAGCCGCAGAATATCCGTATATACAGCCTGCAAAATGTGCGGATGACCTTGGCAAAGTTATAATTTTTAACAGCGAAGCACCGGAAGTAACAAGTTCGGCCATAGTGCCGGAAGGCGTTAAAACTTTTGCCATTAACCCGCTTACGTGGAACTGCGGCACCCAAAAAGCACCCAAAACACTTAATGCCGGTGCCTGCTTTACGGATTACAGCGGCGCTGTTGTGCGCGAAGTGCCGCAGCTTACGGGGTGCTATATCGACAGCGAACGCGGTACTTTAAAAGTAACGGATGTTGACAAAAAAAAATTTGTACCGGGGCTGCCGCTGTTTAGCGAAGGCGTTTACCATATTTATGACTACCAGTTTTTTTACCGCAATTTACAGCAGAACGTAAATCTGCGCATAAAAACCTTTATGGAAGAAAGGCAGGAAGAAAATGCAGCTTAACAATTCTTTGCCGCATATAAAAATACTGGCAACCGGCGGAACCATTGCCGGAAGCGCAGCGCAGGCAGGGCAGCTTACAGGTTATACGGCAGGGGCACTTGACATTGAAAGCCTTATAAATGCCGTGCCGGAGCTTGAAAGCGCGGCGCAGGTAAGCGGAGAGCAAATTGCCAATATCGACAGCTGCAATATAACAAGCGATTTATGGTTTAAACTTGCTGCGCGCTGCAATGAGCTGATGGCAGATGAAAGTGTAGACGGAATTGTAATTACACATGGCACGGATACACTGGAAGAAACTGCCTATTTTTTAAATCTTACTGTTAAAGGCAGCAAGCCGCTCGTTCTTACAGGCGCTATGCGCCCGGCAACGGCTATCAGCGCGGACGGGCCGCTGGATTTGCTGAATGCTGTAAAAACTGCCGCCTGCCGGGAAGCCTGCGGCAAAGGCGTGCTTGTTGTAATGAACGATATTATTATGGCGGCAAGGTATGCTACCAAAACAAGCGCGTTTAAAGTAGAGGCTTTTCAGGCACAGCCATATGGACAGCTTGGCACAATAGCTGGCGGCAAAGTTTATTTTGAAGCACAGGTGAAAAAACGCCATACAGAGCAATCTGCTTTTGCCGGTAAAAATTATGACATTTTACCGCGGGTAGATATTATTTATACGCACTGTGATGATGACGGCGTACTGATAGAAGCGGCTGTAAAAGCCGGTGCGCAGGGGCTTGTTTATGCCGGCAGCGGCATGGGCAGTATCCACGCCGGTGCAGAGCAGGCGCTTATGCGGGCAGCGGCTCATGGCATTGCTGTTGTACGCAGTACCCGCGTCAGTGAAGGGCGCGTTTTAGCGGCTAACCCTAAATGGGATGAGGCGGGCTTTATCTGTGGAGGCAATTTAAATCCGCAAAAAGCGCGCATTTTATTGCAGCTTGCGCTTACATGTACAAAAGACACAAAAAAAATACAAGAAATTTTTGACGAATATTAATGGAAGAAGGCAATATTATGGCATTGCTGGAACAAATTTTGGAAGAAAACGCTAAATTTACGGCATCATTACCGGAAAGCTATCTGCACCGCAATGACAAAGTAAGCAAATATCCTGCAAGGCAGCTTGCAATTTATACCTGCATGGATACGCGTCTGGTAGATTTTCTGGAACCTGCCATGGGCATATCGCGCGGCGAAGCAAAGGTTATTAAAGCAGCAGGCAATATGATTACAGGCCCGTTTGATGAAGTTATACGCAGTTTAATGGTAGCTGTGTATGAACTTGGCGTAACGGAAATAATGGTTGTTGGCCATGAAGACTGCGGCATGCAGCATTCAACATCCGAATCGTTAAAAAAACGTATGCTGGAACGCGGTATAAAACCGGAAGCGATTACGGAAATTGAAAGTGAATTTTCCAGGTGGGTTGATGCATTTCATCATCCAAGGGAGAATGTGGAAAAAACAGTGGCAGCAATTAAAAATAACCCGCTTTTGCCGCAGGATATTATTGTGCATGGACTTTTATTCTGCCCAGATACAGGCAGGCTGGAAGTTGTTGTACATGGTTAACTGGTGGCTGATATGAAAATTGCTAAGTTTTTACTGTTGTTGATGGTGCTTTGTTTTACTGCAACTGCATATGCGGCAACGGTCACTGATAATGAACATGGTGTTTTAAAACTGGACCGTAAAAATACCGATTTGCTGCCTGATAATTTCCGTACTTCCGGATATGCTTTTGAAAAAGAGCTTTTGCAGGGAGCAGAGCCTTCAAGAATAGGTATGGAAGAACTGAATATTTCCGGCAGCAAAGCTTTTTCGGAACTGGAATATGCAGAAATTATTAAGCATATACCGGTTAAGCCGGAACTGATTTATGATGTTGACCTGCGCGGTGAAAGCCACGGTTATATTAACGGAAGTGTTGTAAGCTGGTATAAAGCCAATGACTGGGGTAACAAAGGCCGCGCCCATAACGAGATTGTGAGGAATGAGAAAAAACTGCTTGCGGAAATTGCCGCTGTGCCGTTTATTAATATTGGAATTTTAGGCGCGAATAAGGAAATTATACAAGGCAGGCAATATACATGGCCGGTAGAAAGCGCAATTACTGAACAGGCTATGGCGGAAAAGCACGGTACAAAATATCTGCGACTTACTTTAACCGACCATTTAACGCCGCACCATGCCGAAGTAGACCGTTTTATCCGGTTTTATAAAAATTTGCCGCAAGGTGCATGGCTGCATTTTCACTGCTTTGCAGGCAAAGGGCGTACTACTACATTTATGGCAATGGCTGATATGTTGAAAAATGCTGATAAAGTCAGCTTTAACGATATTATTATGCGTCAGTTTGCCATTGGCGGCATTAATTTAACGGCTTATAATCCTAATAAACCGCAATGGCGCCAAAAGGCAGTTAATGAACGTATTGCCTTTTTAAAATCCTTTTACCGCTATGCAAAAGAAAACCCAAAACTGCAAAAATCGTGGACTCAATGGGCAACAGAAAATAAAATGCCTTTGGCGGTGGAATGAAGTAACAGACCTTTTCTATTATGAAAAGGTCTGTTTTTATCTCAGGAAGATTTAAATTTTGGTATAATAATAATAAAAAAGATTGCAAAAGAGGTTTTATGATGCCATTACAAATTATTGCTGCTAATATTACTAAAATGAAAGTTGATGCCATTGTTAATGCTGCCAACAATAGTTTGCTTGGTGGCGGCGGTGTGGACGGCGATATCCACAAAGCGGCAGGACCACAGCTTTTGGAAGAGTGCCGGAAGCTGAACGGATGCAAAACCGGTCAGGCTAAAATAACCAAAGGTTACAACCTGCCTGCCAAATATATTATTCATACTGTTGGACCGCGTTGGATGGGCGGCATTGTTGGTGAAAAAGAAGCACTTGTTTCCTGCTACCGTGAAAGTTTGAAATTGGCAGTAGAATATAATTGTGAGAGTATTGCTTTTCCGCTGATTTCATCAGGTGTCTACGGCTATCCCAAGGATAAGGCATTGGAAGTCGCAGTAAAAACAGCGGAAGAATTTTTACGCACGCATGACCTGGCTGTATATATTGTTATTTTTGACCGTAAGGTATATCGTATTGCCGGTTCATTGTATGACGCTATCGAAACATATCTTGATGAAAGCGAAATTGTTGAAGAAGTACCGCGCCTGTATAATGTGCCGCCTTTAAAAATAAGCAAAAAGTTATTTAATAAAGCAGTTGCTGAAAAAAGCTGTGAGTATGGAAATGCAGAACGTGATTTAGAAAAATTTGTAAGTTATATAGATGAAAGTTTTACAGAAATGCTTCTGCGCAAAATTGACGAAAAAGGCATGACGGATGCCGAATGTTACCACCTTGCAAACGTTGACCGCAGGTTGTTTTATAAAATCCGCAAGGATAAAAATTACCGTCCCAGCAAGCAAACTGCCATTGCTTTTGCCATAGCGCTTAAGCTGCCGCTTGACGAAGCGAAAGAACTGCTGACAAAAGCAGGGTTTGCGTTGTCTCCATCGCAGGTGTTTGACAGGATTATTGAATTTTTCATAATTAACAAAAAGTATGATATATACGAAATAAATACTGCTCTGTTTGCCTTTGACCAGCCTTTGTTGGGTGCATAAAATGTCGCTTTGCGGGCGACCAAAAGAGCCAACAAAAAATTTACAATATGGTTGTAAGCAGAAATGTTTACAGCCATATTTTTATTTTGGAGGTTATTGTTATGAAACAAAATTTAACGGAGCTCGTTTTTATTATTGACCGCAGCGGTTCTATGGCAGGTTTGGAAGTAGATACTATCGGCGGATTTAACGGCATGCTGCAAAAGCAGAAAAAGGCAGAGGGCGAAGTACTGGTGACAACTGTGTTGTTCAATCATGAAAGCCAAACCATCCATGACCGTGTGGAGAGTGATAAAGTGCCGCTGTTGACGGAAAATGATTACTGTGTTGGCGGCTGTACGGCTTTATTGGATGCTGTCGGCGAAACCGTGGAGCATATTAAAAATAACCACAAATACGCGCGGGCGGAAGATGTGCCGCAGCATACGCTGTTTGTTATTACAACGGACGGCATGGAAAACGCCAGCACTAAATACAGCTGTGTGCAGGTTAAACGTTTGATCGAGGAGCAAAAGGAGCGCGGCTTGGAGTTTTTGTTCTTTGGTGCTAATATCGATGCTGTTGATGTTGGCCACGATTTGGGGATTGCCAAAGAGCGTGTTGCAAATTTTAACAACGATGCCAAAGGTATTAACCTAAATTTTGCGGTAGTCAGCGAAGCAGTATCCTGCCTGCGTACCGGCAAACAACTTAAAGCAGACTGGAAAAAGAAAATTGACGAGGATTATAAGAATAGGAAAAAATAAAATAAAAAGATGCCTGCTGTTGAATAAATTAAATTTGCAGAAATAGCAATAATATTACTATTTTTAAAATAGCCGAAGTTTTAAATAAAAAACAAAACAGCCTGCCTTTGCGTTTGCAAAAGCAGGCTAAATTTTTTGTTTAAAATGATTTGGTACGCCTGAGTGGAATCGAACCACCGCACGCGGCTCCGGAGAAATAAAGAACAACTTTTTTATTCTTTTTGAAAAGGTTGGAAACGCCCATTCTATGCGGCTTTCACTACTTTTGGCTATTGCTTGATAATGTGTCTAAAACACCAAAAATCTGCACGAAAACGTTTGTTGCACGTTAAAACTGCACGAAATCTGCACGATTTGTGCACGCAGTTTTAATCATTATCGTGCATATTTTTTGTCCAAATATTAATATTCATTGCTTAACAGAAAATCTGCAATGTGCATTGTTTTAATGCCTTCATAGTTACCGCTGGCAAATTCATCTGTTCTTAGAACATATTTAGGGTAATTATCCCTAATTTCAAGTAAGCGTTCGTATTCTCGTTTTTCCGTCTTTTCGGAATTTATTTCTTGTGTTACCTGTACATATAATTTGTCGTTTTGGCGTTGGGCAACAAAGTCAATTTCGGCATTACCGGTTTTACCAACGTAAACAATATAGCCTCTGCGTTTTAGTTCAAGGTAAATAATATTTTCAAGGCTGGAAGCAATAGAATCAGGGCTATAGCCAAGAACACTATATCTTAACGAAGTATCTGCAAGATAAAATTTTTCCTGTACTTTCAAAATTTCTTTGCCTTGCAGGTCATAGCGTGAACATTTATGCAGTAAGTAGGCTTTACAAAGCTTATCAAGATAATTATACACGGTTTCGTTATCTAATGCACGCCGTTCTGCTTTAAGATAATCTGAAATTGATTTAGAGGAAAAAGTATTTCCTACATTGTTGAAGGTATATTTTACTACTCTTTCTAACTGGTCGACTTTGCGTATTTGGTTTCTTTTTACTATATCCGAGAAAATGGTTGAGTTATATATATCGCGCACTATTGTGTAAATTTCATCTTGTTCATATTCTTTTAAGCAAGTTGCAGGAAAGCCGCCTAAGCGGACATAATTTGCAAGTTCAGTGCGGATATTTTCTAAAGCTTTATATTGGCTTTTAAATGTAAGATATTCTGCAAAAGAAAGCGTATAGATATGAAAAGAAACATAGCGTCCTGTCAGGTAAGTAGATATTTCAGAGGACATCATTCTGGAGTTGGAGCCGGTAATATAAATATCAACATCATAATCTGAAGCTAATGAATTTACAACTTTTTCCCAACCGTTTATCTCCTGTATTTCATCTAAAAAGAGATATGATTTGCCTGTTTTTGCAAGGCTGGCTTTTAGAAGATTATACATTTCCTTTGCGGTCATGTCTTCATATTCCATGGAATCAAAACGTAAAGAAATAATATTATCTGAAGGTATACTATTTTCTTTTTGTAATTTTTCCATAATCATTTTTAGAATGGTCGATTTACCTGAACGGCGCACGCCTGTAAGGATTTTAACAAAAGGAGTATCTATATAGGGAGTTATTTTGTTTAAATACATAGGCCTTTCAATCATAATAGCACCTCCATGTCAATATTATACCGTAAAGTAACAATAAATACAAAACTTTTGCGGTTTTAAACCGCAAAAGTCGGTAATAAATTTTAAAATGCGGTTTAAAATATAATTTTTAATATAGGCAACAGATAATTAAAAAAGGCTTTAGATAAATACTAAAGGCATTAAATAATTTGTGAGGTGTTATTATGAAAAAATTAAAACCTTATTATGCTATTGCAGGAAAAAATGGTTATGGTATTTGCCGTAGTTGGGAAGATTGCGAGCGTTGTATGGAGTATTTTATCGGGGCAAGAAGCAAAAAATTTAACAACCCGGATGACGCATATTCATGGATTGAAGATGAACTTGCTATAAGAGCTGCCGATAAATTTTACATTATGGTAGAAATGAATGAACTGATTAAACGTAAATTGATATTTTTCTCGAAACAAAAATTATCATGGGAGTATTAAAAGGTTAAGGCTGAAAGTAAATATCAGCCTTAACCTTTTTTATTACCGGCAGAGTGTATATAATCAATTACAGCCTGCTTTGGTATTTTGTAATTGCGTCCTATACGGAAACTTCTTATTTTACCTTCTCTTATAAGAGTATATGCCGTGTTTTTCCCAACGGCTAAGTAATCCATTAAGTCGGTAATAGTTAATATATCATCATATTTGCGTAATGAATCATCATTATAAAACATATATAACCTCCTGCAATTATTGGTTAATTTCTAAGTTTGTACTTTATTATTTTGTTTTATTTATAATAAAATCATAAAATGTCAAATTTCAAATATATATTATTACAGTGAATGAAATGTTGAAGTAGACAATTATTGGCAATGCCAAAGACTATAATAAATATAGAAAATGGAAATATAAGAAAGATATTGTAAAATTAATTTGAAGGGAGGAGAAAAAATATGTTTTGGGCAGCAGGTTGGATGTTTTATCGTGGAACTATGAGCCGAAAGGAAATTCTAAAATTTTTAGATGAAACTTACTTATCCTGGCAGAAAGGACGCTTTGGTGTAGATTCTGCTAAATATAAAAGAGAACGCGATAGGATTTATAAAATGAACTATTTTCAATTAGTGGAATTTCTTGACAGAGTAGTAAAAGACATATATGGACCTAAAACTTATAATAACATTTTAAAGTAATTTATTTGTAAGCGTATTTGAGCCGCTGATAGCAATGTCAGCGGCTTTTTCTATGCCTGAAAATCCTAACGGTAGCCTTGCTTTGGGCTGCCGTTATTTTTATATATAAGCAAATCTAATAAATAAAACTTAGGAGGAACTAACTATGAAACAAGGAATCAAAACTATTCAAAATTTATACGGAGAACTGGAACGCCAAAGGGCTGCACGCAAGGACTTAATTGCCGATACCCGCAGTATTACCGTTAATTCGGTAAATGGGTTAAGTATGCTCACCGTTGCAACAGATAGCGATAAGTTAAGCTACCGTATTTCTGAAATCGCCCACAGGCAGATTGCCGACCGCTTGGGTATTCCGTACAAATATTATGAGCGTATGCGTCAGGAAAACCCTGCGCTGCTCGACAGCAATATCAACAGCTGGCTTAATACCACTCCGGAGAAACGTATGCTCCGCACTTTGGATGGTAAGCTGCGTGCCTTTTTAAGCGACCGTTACCGCAGGCTGGATAATCTGGAACTGGTAGACCATGTATTGCCCGTTATCGCAGCTATGAAAGGGTGTGAGATTGCCAGTTGTGATGTAACCGAAACGCACCTCTATTTAAAGGTTATTAACAAAACCATGAAAACAGAAATCGTGCCCGGCGATATTGTGCAGGCCGGTTTTGTAGTGTCCAACAGTGAAATCGGCTTGGGGGCTTTAAAGGTAGAGCCTTTGGTATACCGCCTGGTATGCAAAAACGGTTTAATCAGCAAAGATCTTGCCCATAAAAAATACCACACCGGCAGGCAGGTAGAAGATACCGATAATGCTTATGAGCTTTACAGCGACGCCACACTTGCACAGGATGATAAAGCTTACTTTATGAAAGTGCAGGACATTGTAAGTGCTGCCGTTGATGAAACAAAGTTTATGCTTACGGTAAATAAGCTGCGCATGGCAAAGAACCTTAAAACAGGTGATGACCCGGTACAGGCGGTAGAAGTGCTGGGCGACAGGTATGTTTTAAATAAAAACGAGCGGGCATCTATCCTGCGCCACTTCATCATGGCAGGAGAATTTACGCAGTATGGTTTGGTTAACGCCGTAACAAGAAGTTCGCAGGATGTAGCGGACTACAACCGTGCAACAGAACTGGAACGCATAGGCGGCACTCTTTTAGACGAGAGCGTGGAAGCAGCAAAAAACAGGAAAATTATTATGCTTCCGCAGGCTTCTTAATTTTGCGGTGCAGGCTGTTTTATGGTAAGATAAAGAAGTAAAAACATCCGGAAAAGAGGGCATTGCGGTGGAAGAAACTTACAACCCGCCTTATACCATTACCAATAAAATAGTTGACCTGATTGCCGGAATAAGCGAGCTTATAGGGCATATTACCGTTACTTCAGGTCTCAACAATAACCCTAAGCTGCGCCGCGCCAACCGTATAAAAACCATACAAGCGTCATTGGCGATAGAAAATAACACGCTTACCGTTGAGCAGATAACGGCGTTATTAAACGGCAAACGCATTTTAGGCACGCCTGCTGAAATTAAAGAAGTAAAAAATGCTTATGAAGTATACGAGCAGCTTTTAACTTTTAATCCGTACAGTGTCAGTGATTTGCTTAAAGCGCATGGCATACTTATGGCTGACCTTGTAAAAAATGCAGGACATTTCCGTACCGGCGGTGTAGGCGTATTTAAAGGCAGACAGGTAGTTCATATGGCTCCGCCTGCCGAATTTGTGCCGGAGCATATTGGTAATTTAATAAACTGGTATCAAAAATCAACTGCACACCCGCTGATTAAAAGCGCGGTGTTCCATTACGAATTTGAGTTCATCCATCCCTTTGCTGACGGCAACGGACGTATGGGCAGATTGTGGCATACGTTACTTTTGGCTGAATGGAAAGAAATACTGGCGTGGATACCGGTTGAAACGCTTGTCAAGGAGCGGCAGGAAGAATATTATGACGCACTCGGCAAAGCTGACAAAGAGGCTGACAGCACTGTTTTTGTGGAATTTATGCTGACAGCGCTTAGGGACGCATTAAAAGAAATACCTCCTACCGACCAAGATGGCGACCAAGAAACCGACCAAGTTAAAAAGCTTTTGCAAGTATTGGCAAATGATACTCTGACGGCAGCAGAGTTAATGGAACGGCTTAGCCTTAAACATCGTCCTACTTTCCGTAACAACTATCTTAAACCTGCGCTGGCCAAAGGCTTAATTGAAATGACAGTGCCGGATAAGCCGAACAGTAAAAACCAAAAGTACAGAAAAACAAAATAGAATAAATAAACACAGCCCCATGGCTTTTTGCCGTGGGGCATTTTCTATATATGGGAGGAATGAACATGGCTAATTACTGTGCTAACAGCATAGTTTTTTACAGCAAACGCAAAAAGCCGCTTGAAGAAATGAGGCAGCTTATAAGTAAATGCCTTGGCGACCGGAAGCTTAATTCCGTTAAGCAGTTTCTAAAATTTTGCGGTCTGCCTAAAGTCGCCAACGGTGAATACTGTGACGGCAGGGACTATTTTGCAAACTGCGATGCTAATGTTGAGAAAGATACGGCAGGCTACTATCTGCGCGTTGACACTGAGAGTGCATGGAACCCGAATATGACAGCATTGGAATATATGCTGAAAGAAAAGTATAACGGAACCGTTAAAATGGTGTAACAGAGTGAAGAACCGAGTTGTGAAATTTATATCAATTCAGATAAGCTGGGCATTTATTTTACCGACCGCTATATAGTCGATTACAGTTACCGGGGCAGTGGTGATACCTATTACTTTACCTGGTGGAAAGAAGCAGTAGAATTTTTAAATACTACTTTTCAGAAAGCTCATCTCGGCTATGAGGAAGATTTGGAAAAGGCCGGTAAGAAAATAACGGAAACCTACAACTTTTCGGAAAAAGACGGCGACTACTTTAGATTTAACAAATTTGAAGATGGCGACCGCATGATGATTAGCATTAAAAACGATAAAGAATAACGGAGGTAGAAGATAAATTTGACAGCCTTAACAGCGTGGCGGCGCTCAGAAATTTATGGTAAAATATAAACATCAAAGCAGTAAAGTTGGAGGTAAGCATTATGAAAGGCAATGTTTACACAGTAAATGATATAAAAGAAAAATTACTACCGGTATTTAAAAAGCATAATATCAAAAAAGCTGTCCTGTTTGGTTCTTATGCTAAAGGCAGTGCCGATAACAGAAGCGATATAGATATTATGGTTGACAGTAATTTGCGAGGCCTTGCTTTTTACGGGTTGTTAGAAGATGTTGTCAATGCAATCGGTAAATCCGTTGATTTATTGGATAAACAGCAGATTAAAGCGGAATCTAAAGTCGAACAGGAAATCAATGCGACCGGAGTGGTAATTTATGGATAACAAAGATAAAAAGGTTTTAGAAAAGTTATGCAGGCACATAGAAGCAACGCTTTTATATTGTAAAGGCTGCCAATCTTTACAGGAGTTTGAAGCCGATTCCATGCGTGTAGAAGCTTGTGTGTTTAACCTTATGCAGATTGGCGAGCTTGCAAAAACTTCTTTAAGCGATAACGCCAAAGCAGAAATAACTTCAATACCGTGGAATCAGTTATACGGTATGAGAAACAGGATAGTCCATGATTATGACGGCGTGGCAATGACTATTGTTTGGGATACCATAAATTGTGATTTGCCGGCATTGATAAAAGAAATTGAGAAATACTTATAATTAAACAAGTTGAGAACAGCAGGTATGTAAAAACGCATACCTGCTTATTTTATTATTGGAGCGTGATACTATGACAGCAACAGCATTCATCTGCCCGCAGGGCGATAAAGTAAAAATAACGGATTGTTTAAAATCCTGCGTAAAAAAGCAGCGTTGTATGTTCCTGCCGACGCTGAGGGCTATAGCACAGTCTTTGGAAAGGAATATTAAAGAGCCTACGGTAACGGAGCTTCTCTGCGGCATAAGGGAAACGTATTTAAAGAAAACAACTGATTATGCCGTTGACCCCATGCAGCAGCTTTACGCTCTGCATGGAAGTGCCGTCCATACCATTAATGAAGGTTTTACCGAAGGCAATATGCTGAGCGAGGAACGCCTTGCTGATGAAGTGACAAGCGGCAAATTTGACCTGTACGGCCAGATTATAGACCTGAGCGATAAAACGCTTGGCGATTACAAAATAACAAGTTCCTACAAACTCATGCGTGCTTTGGGCTACTACAAAGTGGACGTGCCGACAGGCGAAGTATACAAGACAGGCTTAAGAAAAGGCCAGCCAAAGACGAGAAAAGAATGGCGTACCGACGGTGTGCGCCATATCTTAGACTGGGCAATACAGGTTAACTATTACCGCATACTTTTAGAGCAGCGAGGCTTTAAGGTTGAGAGCATGAAAATACAGGCATTTTGCCGTGATTTCAGTTTGCGTATAGCAGAAGAAAGAAATATCAGAAGGCAGGTATATATCATCAATATTAACAAAATATCTGACCGCTGGATTAAGCTGTACATGGAAACCAAAGCAAAACGGTTAAAGGAAGCTCTTGAAAAAGGTTACTTGCCGCAGCTTTGCACGCCTAAAGAACGCTGGAATGACAGAAAGTGCAGAGACTACTGCGCAGTTGCCGGTAACTGTCCTTACGGCAGACTGGTAAAATCCGGTATGAAGCAGGCAGCGTAAAAGCTGCCTGCTATTTTTATGCCTGAAAGGAGAAAGCATTATGAGTTTATTTGATAACGCACAGAGATTTCAAACGCTGGGGATAACAAGCGAAACTATCAATAACGGCAAATTTCAAAGAGAAATTTACAAAGCAATGCGCCGTTTTAAATCGCTTGACTGGGGCGATGTATCGGAAACCGATACCGAAAGCAATAACGAAGCCGTTATAACTTTTAGTATGGTTTTGGGGGCATATAATACCTCAAATGGCAAAATATGGATTATTGCCGAAAGCAGTACCGGCAATGAATATGACAGGCTGACAGTTCTTTTCCCAAATGAATATTAAGATTGAACGAACTTGCCTATATAGCAAAATAGAGGTATAATATTACTGAAATAATGCTATCAGAGGTGAGTATAATGCTTATAAAGCCGTCTTCTGCTATCAGGCAGAACTATAACGAAATATCGGAACTGTGCAAAAAAACCAAAGAACCGGTTTACCTTACAAAAAACGGCGAAGGCGATTTGGTTGTTATGGATATAGACAGCTTTAACAGGCGCGAAAAAATGCTGAAACTGCGGGAAACACTGCTTACGGTAGAAGCAGAACATCTGGCCGGGAATAAAGAATATACTGTTGACGAACTGGAAAATTATCTTGATGACGTGCTGAAAGGAATAGAAAATGGAAAACTTGAAGCAGTATAAGGTAATTGTTTCGGATAAGGCAAGGGAAGCACTCGTGGAAATTATCGCTTATATTGCGGCAGACAGTTTGCAAAATGCCCAAAGCATAAAAGCGGATATAATAAAAGCAATACGCTCGCTTTCGGTATTGCCGGAAAGGGCACCGTTTCTTGACGGCGAATTTATACCGTATAATAAATACCGCAAGCTTGTTATTGCAAAGCGTTTCCTTGTAATTTATCAGTTTAAGGATGAAACGGTTTATGTAGACTATGTTGCAGATTGCAGGCAGGATTATCAGTGGTTGATAAAATAATAAAGTATTAATTAAAGCAGGCAGCCATTAAAGGTTGCCTGCTATTTTTATGCCCTGGAAGGAGAACGCTAATATGGAAAACACTAATATTGCTAAAAAATTACTTGCCGTTATGGCTGAATGTGCTTATGTGGCCAAAAACGGATTGAACAGCTTTCACAAGTATAAATATGCTACGGCAGAAGATGTACTGCAAAAGGTTAATGAAGCGCTGACGAAAAATAAAATTGCCAGCATTGCCGTGCCGGAGTTGATAGAATTTACAGACGTTACCAATCTTAAAGGAAATACTGAGCATCTTGCAACGGTAAGGGTCGAGATAAGCCTTGTTGACAGCGACAGCGGGGAAGAAGTAAAAATTTACGGTATAGGCAGCGGTCAGGACGCAGGCGATAAAGCAGTAATGAAAGCACAGACAGCAGCAATGAAGTATGCCTATATGCTCAGCTTCTGCATTGCCACCGGTGATGACCCCGAAGCAGACAGTAAGACTGACGAGAATAACTATGCTGAACCGCAAAGTGGAGCTGCAAAACAAAAAACTGCCGCTAATAAAGCAAAGGTAAAAAATAAACCTGTACCGGTAAGCAATGAAATAATCTGCACAGGTTGCGGAGAAGTTATCGCCAGCGACCGAGTTGTTGAGTATTCTATTGCTAAATTTGGGCATCCGCTTTGTATGGATTGCCAGAAGCAGACAAATAAAGTAGCATAGGAGGAAATTATGGATAAAGAAAAAATAATAGAAATTCTTTATGAAATTTTAAAAATTATCATCAAAAAGTAAAAAAACTATTCCACAAGGCCTTTTGCCTTGTGGGATTTTCTAAATAATAAACATTAAAAATTAAAAGAAAACTATAAACACAAAAATGATAACTATACACCAACCTACTAAAATTTAAAATATGAGAAAATATAATTATAAGGACGGTGAGTATGGCATGTATGATATGTTGAAAGAGCGCTATAAAATAATAGGCTTAAAAATTGCATATTACCGTAAATTGCGCGGCTATACTCAAGAATACCTTGCCAGTAAAGTAGGCATTACCAGAACGTATTTAGGGCAGATAGAACGCGGCAATAAAGGTAAAAGTTATTCTTTGGAAACCCTGCTTTTAATTGCCGATGCTTTAAATATAGATGTAAACCAGCTTTTAAGCAATACAGAAAATATCTGACGGGCATGTTTATTTGATTAATTTTTTATAAGTTTAAATGTTGTATTTTACTGCGGCTGAGGATGGTTACAATGTCTTTACAGGAAGCAATTTTAAATGAACATAAAAGAATAGGAGCCAAAATAATGTATTACCGCAAAGTGAACCGTTTTACACAAGGACAGCTTTCTTTGCGGTCATCAGTTCCTAAGACTGCTATATCCCGCATGGAACGAGGAAAAGGAGAATTTAAACTGGAACATATTATGTTCATAGCTAAAGCTATGGATATAGATTACAGGGAAATATTGAAATAAATTTATGCACATAGCCAATGGGTAGGACAAGTAGTTTTGTATGATAATAATACAAAACTACTTGTTCAAGAGGTAATATAATGCAAATTACATCAGATAATTTAAAAATAGCTAAAGACCGCTTAATGTCCATGTACGCGCAGCTTGCCGAAGGCAAAGCACTGTATAAAGCGCAGGAAGCAGTAAAATACAACTGCTCTTTGCGTTCTATACAGCGTGATATTGATGACCTGCGGTCTTTTTTTGCTAATCAAAGCGAAACAACCGGTGCGGTACAGGAACTTATTTATGACAGAAAATTGAACGCCTACCGCCTTGTACCGCCGCTAAGAAATCTTTTAACCAACGAAGAAACCTTTGCCGTGTTAAAAGTGCTTTTAGAAAGCCGCTCGCTTACGAAGGAAGAATTATTCCCGATATTAGAAAAGCTTATAACCTGCTGCGTACCACCGGAAAACAGGCGGCAGGTTACAGATTTAATAGCAAACGAAAAATACCATTATGTAGAGCCAAGGCACAAAAAAGCAATTCTTGAAAAAATGTGGAACTTATCTGCGGCGATTAGGGAGCATAAAGAAATTAAAATAACCTATATGCGGCAAAAAGGTGATGATGTAAGCCGGGTGCTCAAACCGGTAGGCATAATGTTCTCTGAATTTTATTTTTACCTTGTAGGGTTTATTGACGAAGATGAACAGAGCGAAAAAGTAAAATTTGAAGTGGAAAACGATCCGTTTCCGACAATTTACAGGATAGACCGTATAAAGGAATACGCCATAACTGATAGGCATTTTAACGTGCCATACCAAAACAGATTTGAAGAAGGCGAGTTCCGCAAGCGCGTACAATTTATGTACGGCGGTAAACTGCAAAAAATAAAATTCTGGTATAAAGGACCTTCAGTAGAAGCAGTTTTAGACCGCTTACCAACGGCTAAAATTGAACAGCAGAATGAAAATGGCTATTTAATTTCAGCCGAAGTGTTCGGCAAAGGTATTGATATGTGGCTGCGCAGCCAAGGGGATATGGTAGAAATATATACTGTTCATAAAGGAGCGAACCTAAATGAATAAAGTAAAAGAAGTATTAAAAAATATAAAATATGATAGTAATGGGAATTATTTATACTGTCACTATGGTTTGCGGCAAGTATTAGGAATGCTATATGATGCTGCTGGTGGCTTAACTAAAACTGAACTGGCTGACTGGAAGTTAGAAAATGGAATTAGTAATGAAGCAACTTCTTCTAATAAAAAAACGGCAATTAAGCCTGAAGCGAAAATAGTGCAAGTAAAATCTAAAGGTATTCCTAGAATTTTGGGAGCAGGGTTAGGTGCGCTATCTTCTATACAAGAAGCAGATAATAATGAAATAAAAAATACATTATTAAGTGGGAATCTTTTGCTGATAAATAAAGATTTAGATATAAAAATTAAGAATGAATATGATAAGCTACTTCAGACAAAATATAGTGCCAAAAATTTATTTTATAGCGAAAGTAATTTAAAGGATATAGTGAAAGAGGCTAATGATTTTATTGAAGAACATACAGGCGGGCATATTAAAAATGCTGTTAATGAAGATGATATGAAAAATAAAGCTGTTAAAGTAACGAACTCAGTTTATTTTTATAGTAAGTGGTCACATAAACTAGCAGAAGCAGGTAATATCTCATTTAAAAATAGTAAAAATGATATAAAAGAAGTAGAAGCAGTAAAAGGTATGGCAGATAAGTATATTTCTAATGAATATATACATGGATTTAGCTACGCTTATGCAGATAGAAGATATAGTTTTATAGCATTAATGTTAAAAGAGGATAATAGAGAAATTTGCTGGCAAGATATACCTGATTTTGATGATATAAAGCCGGCTTATAGAAATGACAGTTATATTTGTGATTCTGGCGAAAATATAAAAAATGTAGGCTTGGAAATTGCAGATAAAGATGTTTATTTTACTATGCCAAAGTTTAAAATAGATGCAGAGATAAACTTTGATAGCGCATTAAAAGCTATGGGGATAAAAAATATATATGATTTAAATGCAGATTTATCAAAAGGTTTTTCATCGGAAACTGGCTTGTATTTAAGTAATATTGCTCAAAAGACTGGTATTATAGTTGATGAAAATGGTACAGAAGGCTGGAGTTTTACAGATGCCGCAGTCACTATATGTATAAGAGAGAAAGTAGAACTAATTTTTGATAAACCATATTTTTTTATTGTATATGATGAAGTTGATAAGCAGCCGGTTTTTGCAGGAATTGTCAGTGATCCGCAGTGGAATTAGCGGAGTAAAATGAGGAGTGAGAAATATGCAAAAAAACAATACAGAAACACGAATTGATGTTAGGCGTAATTTAAATAATACCGGGGAAGAATCACCTGGACATGCAAGTGCGAATGTTGATTCTGCGGCACATAATAGAGAAATAGTGCGTTTTCATGGAAAGCAGGGACATGGTTTTGCGGCAGAACAGGGAAATGATATAATAGACAAATTACGTGGTAATGATGCTAAAGTCGTTGGTAATGACAATAAGAAAAACGGTCCAGATAGATTAGTAAATGGACAGTTTATTCAAACTAAATATTGCCAAACAGCAAAAGATTCTATAAATGCAGGTTTTGATAAAAAGACTGGTTTGTTTAAATATTATGATTCTAATAATAATGCTATAGCAATAGAAGTGCCAAAAGACCAGTACGAAAAAGCTGTTGAAGAAATGGTGAAAAAGATTAAGGCTAACAAAGTACCTGGTTATGAAAATTCCAAAAATCCGGAAGAAGACGCTCGTAAGCTTGTAAAAAAAGGTCATTTAACTTATCAGCAGGCAAAAAATATTGCTAAAGCTGGTACGATTGAAAGTTTAGTATTTGATTCAGTTCATGGAGCAATAATTTGTAGCAGTGTATTTGGCATAACGGCTGTAGTAACATTTGCCAAATCTATATGGGATGGTAATGATATAGATGTTGCAGTTGAAGAATCTTTATGTGCAGGTATACAAGTTGGCGGTATTGCATTTACAACATCAGTGATTAGTGCCCAACTTGTACGAGTTGGATTAAACAGTTCTTTGCAAACACTTAATAAGCAAGTAATAAAAACATTGTTTAATACAAAGGTAAAAAAGGAAGCTTTGGTTAAGTTTTTAAATTACATAGCTTCGGAATCAGTAACAGTTAAAAATGTTGTGAATAAAGCGTCTAAAATGCTAACAAGCAATGAAATTGTTCAAGCAGTTACTTTTGTAGTGCTGTCAGCTAATGATATAAGCAATAGTTTTCAGGGAAAAATTTCCGGTAAGCAATTATTTAAGAATATGACAACTTTAGCAGCAAGTTTAGGAGGAGGCTTTGTAGGTTTTAATCTAGGAAGCGCTGCTGGTACTGCTGTTGGTATTGTTGTTGGTACTGCTGTAGGAGGACCGGCAGGAGGGACAGTTGGTGCTAAAATAGGATTTTGGATAGGCGGTGCCGCAGGTGGTACTGTTGGAGGTATGGGTGCTAATGAAATAACCAATAAAACTTTATCTGAATTTATTGAAGATGATGCAGTTGCAATGGTAGCTATTATTAATAAACATTTTGTAGACTTGGCACAGGAATTTCTTTTAACGCAGGAAGAAGTCGATTTAGCATTAGATGATTTAGAATTAGCATTAGCATTAGATCAGTTCCAGTTGTTAGAAATGTTTGCTAGTCCGAATAGGGATAAATATGCAGAGGATTTATTACGAGGTATAATTGAAAAAATTATTGTTTTTAGAAGTAATATTACTGTGCCTGATGAAAATGCATATTTTGAAGCGTTGCTAAGAATGGAGGATAGGTTATCATCTGGCAGGCTGATAATTAACCAGCAAAAGGTTAATGTTAAAGAAATTGGCAGACGGCTCACTGGTAAAGAAATGGGTGAACGGGAAGCAAAAAAAGCTTGGTACGTAACCAGAAATATTAATGCGGTTAATATGCAAATAGAAAATTTGCTTGTTAATGCTAGAAATAATGAGATTAAAGCCAAAAGTAAATTGGCTGTACTTGAGCAACAAAATCAGCAACTAAAAAACGAAATATATGGATTATTAGGGGAGCAATAATTATGAGCAAAGGGTTAAATGTAATTGAGTATGACAATGTTGGTTTATTACAAAAGGAACTTTTTTTAGAAAAGTTAGCTGATGCAATAGAAAATTACAAAAATAACATGTTTGCGATAAATGCGATGGTATTTGTTGCGACTGATATATTTCTGCTAGAAGGTAATAGTTTTGAAAAAAATTTGGATATTGCATCATGGCAAGGCTTTATAAGCGATATATCAGGTGGCAATGAAGTATTATTAAGAGAATTAAGTGAAAATGAACAAAATTTAAAATTTATAGCTCAATGTTTTTTAGATAAAATCCCTGAAGAAAAATTAGTAACTTTTGAATTGGCGACGGCAGTAATAAATAAACTTGAGATGTATGATGGGGAATATAACAAGGATTACTATTCTTCTTTATTAAGACATTTTAAAAATATTCGTAGCGAGCTTGTACGTAATGAAAGTAAATTAGATAAAATAAAACACAATGAAAAAATCATGTTATGGGTTAATTCTATTGAATATCAAGCGTTTGAAGGTACTGAATATACTGATTTAAATGATATTGAGAAAATTGTTATGTTGGTAAAAGACTTTTCTGAAATATCTCAAGGAGATTGGTCTATTTCTGACTTGTTAAGCATAAAAACAGCAATGATTAATATTAACCTAATGCCAAAGGACAAATTTAATTATTTGGAAGTATTAAAAAATATTGCTAATGATAATAAATTGAAAAAAGTGTTGGTTTCTAAAAATGTTGATGATGGACGCCCAGGTGACTTCGCACAGAGTATGAATGCAATAAGTTATTTAATAAAAAATAATGCATTTAAAACAAAAGAGGCTTATATTATTGACACGATTTCAGAAATATTAGGGATAAAAAATGATAATATTGCTGGAAAAATGATAATAGATGATTTGGTTTACCAGTATGCTTTAAATAAATTGCATATTAATTATAATAATGAAATTGAAGCTTTTGATTTAGTTGTAGATTTATTATATAACTTAGCGCAGTATAACAAGTAAACTTTATTAAATTTGGTAAGGAGAGATTAAATGGCTATGGCTGCTGAATTACAAATTTACGCTGACAATGTGTTATCTAAAGAAGAAAAAAAGCAATTAGATATAGAGTTTGATAAATATATTAATGCTAATAAAGCTAACAGGCAAGCTATTAATAAGCTTGTTTTTAAATGTGTTGCCGCGATGACAACTGCTAGTGATACGGAAAAACAGCTTGCAGATAAAAAAGGAATAAAGAGATTTGTTGGTGAATTGACAGGTAGTAACAAGAAATTGCAGGATAAAATTAATTCTAATAGATCTGCTGCACAATTTACCATGCAAGCTTGTTTGCAGAAACTTGCTGCACAAAATTTAATGACATTTGACTTAATTACTGCGGTAAACAACAAGCTAAATGCTTCCTTGACTAAAATTAATACAGAATTTAACAATGTATATGAAATAATGGATAAATTTATAAAACAAACCCGAGGCGACTTAGTGCGTCTTGAAAATGTTGTTGCAAGGCATGATATAAATATTAATTTATTGAATTGGCAAAATTCAATAGAATATCAAGTGTTTAATGGTGTAGAATATGAATATTTAGACCCAATAACTAAAATAGTATGTTTAACGAGAGATTTTTATGATATTACGCAAGGGAATTGGACGACAAGTGATTTATTATTATTGAAGGCGGCAATGGATGCTATTGGTATAGCTCCTAAAGCTAAAGTAAATTATTATGACGCTTTAAAAGAAATTGCTAGCGATAATATTTTAAAAAACAGATTATTAGGCGACATAGAATTATATCCACCTCAAGACCCAGATTGTTTAATTTCTTTTAGTGGATTGCAGAAAATTTCTGCATTAAATAATGAAGAAAGTTATATCGTAGATACTATTGCAGAATATGTTGACGAAAATAAAGTTGATATAGATAGAAACAGTATAGAGGATATTTTAGCTAACAAATATCTTTCTAATATAGCTCAAGTTAATATTAATACAGAAATAGAGTGTTATAATTTATTGCTTGATCTCTTGTATAATTTAAAAAATTATGAACCAGAAGATAATGAATCTGAAAATAATAATTATAGCAAAAGTAAAGGCGATAAAGAAAAATTTAATTCAAATGTAAGATTGGCAAGTGATATAGAGTATGTAAAAGAATTTGCCAATAAAGGCAATGCCCGCGCAATGTATCTTATGGCAATTTATTATAATGATTGCGTTGTAGACATTAAAGAAGCAAAAAAGTGGATGAAGAAAAGTGCGGATGCAGGAGATCCACTTGCTAAGTTTAGATGTGATTCATCTGCATATAATTTTCAATTGGCTGCTGATATTAAGATTTTGGCAGAAAAAGGGGATTCTTATGCCTGCTATGAAATGGGGCGTATTTGTGAAAAAGGATATAATGGTAGTGTAAACAACGAAGAAGCTATGGAATGGTACAGAAAGGCAAAGGAATTTGGTAATCAACAGGCTGAGTATGTATTGTTAACAAAGACTATAGAAAAGCGGAGCAACTACGTAAAAGATTATTCCAAAGTAGATGATATAGGTAAAAATAATAAGAAAGAAGTAAAAAACGTAATTTATGACACAAATGGTAATGAAATAATCAGCGTTGAACCTGAAGATATATTAAAAGCCGTTTTTGCTCCTAGAGCAGGTGCAGCTAGATCAGTTATCAGTAAATTATTTAGATGATGATATTGATATAAATAAAAAATTAAATATATATTATTACTACGAGATAGTCAGCACTTGGCTATCTCGTTTTTTATACTATATATAAGGAAGGAGGTAAAACTTTCTTTAGTGATGGTGATTCTTTAATCTACATATTTTAGTATTCGAAAGAGAGGTAATTTATTATGGCATTTCCGATTGCATGGGCAGTAGGCAGTTTTGTCGGTGGGCTTTTGGCAAAAGAGTTTTATGATGACGTAATTGCAGAACACGATGATGACTGCGAAGAAAAAGCAGGCTATTCTGACGAGATGTTAACAGCGTTATATAAAAAATTAAATAATGCCGGCGATGCTCAAGGTTTGTATGATTTTGGATGCATTTTAGAAAATGAGGATGAAGATTGGGCACGCAAGTTTTTAAAAGCGGCTGCTGATATGGACTTTATGATTGCCCAGCAAAAACTTCGTACTATGAACCAAGATTAAAAATAAAATACCGTGATGGTCAGAATTTGACTATCACGGTATTTATAATTTAGGTAGAGAATAAATCTACTTTTAAAGGAGTGTTGACGATGAATATGTTTGTAGCAAAGGATATTTGTTGGCTGAAAAATTGTGTTGTTGAGAAATTACCTAAATTTTGTTGTGAGGGCGAGGTTATTAACAATATTAAGATATTGGAAGAAATGCAGAAATTGCCGGAAGTTGAAAGATTAAGGATAATATGCAAAGTTGCAGTAGTGATGGCTGATGAAAATGTAGAACCAGGACAGTTTGGCAAAAGAAAGCATAACGATACTATTGATGGATTGCCTGCAAAATATGTCATAAATACTGCTGAAATTGGAGCTGGTACAACGTGGAAAATTATTGATAATTATAATATCAGCTATATAACCACTGATACAGGCATAGAACAGGCAGTTTTATTACAAAAATAAGGTAAAGGAAATGGGATAGCCTAAAATTGGCTATCCTGTTTTTTATAATGTAATAAAAGGGGGAATGGTTATGTTAAACTTCTGCAAACCCACATGGCCTAAATATATCAGTAAGCTGAGTTTTATAAAATTTATTTTAAAATCTAAAGAGTTAAGCAAAAACCAAAAAGTTATGATGATACTTTTTGTACTACGCATGGAAAAATCTCCAAAGTGGAGGAAGTTGTAATATGCTGTACGCATTAGCTGCTTCTTTTTGTACTGCTTTAGCGTATCTGTTAATTAAGTACTTTTGTTGGAATTATCGTTTACAGGCATTGACTGTGGTGCTAATTATTGTTTATGTCTTGTTACTTGGTATGCGCAATCTGCCAGATAATTCTTCGTTGACAAAAGTGCTATTAGGATAAGAGGTGTTTAAATTGGATTTCGGCATAGAAGATGTAGTGGTTGTAATTTGTTTAAAATTGATATTTTGTGCGTTGTTCAAACTGATGTATTTAAAAGGGATAACTCTTTAAAGGAGATGAGTAGATGAGTAAATTGGAAATAATTTTTATTGGTGCAATGTTTATCGCCGCGATCGTCAGCTTTTTGCAAACGCATTGGTTTATAGCTTTATTGATAACGGCGTTATTTGGCTTATTGTTGTGGCTGTTATATGCACTGCTAAGTAATATCAACCTTGTGCTTATACCGTTATTATTTTGGCGGTAAAAATTAAGGGAGGAATGTTTATTATGAATGGTAATCAGAAGTATGTATGTCCGAAATGTAATGGTTTAGTGGATTATGGTGTCAGGTTTTGTCCTCATTGCGGCAATGCTTTTGGAAGTTGGGGTGAACGTTCTGCCGGAACGGTAATATCAACCGCTAAAGAAAATTTGTTGACGGAAGCTGAATACCATTTTGCTAAAACAAGGCTGGCACACGGTTTGTTAAGTACAGTTACTTTTAAAGGTACGCAGATTACAGTTAAGCAGGTTAATAAATGGCTGCCTTTTGTAAAAAGCAATGCCGGGTTTGCTCAGTTTGATATTATGGACATCGAATCGGCATATATAAAAAAATCTTATAATACTATGATGTGTGTTTTATTGGCATTATGTTTGGTTGTGTTGTTACTTTCAGCGGAATTTATTTTACTGGTATTAACGGGAATAATAGCATTTTCTCTGCGTGATACGGCGCTGATAATTAAGTACAAAGGCGGTTATTTGAAGTTATTTAATGATAAAGATCCGTTTAATACCGAAAAGCATGATGACCAGCAGTTGGTACTTGATTATATTAAACAATACAATCCCGATAGTGTACACGTTTTGATGGACTAAGGAGGACAGAATTATGAATGAGCAAAAATATTTATGCCCTAACTGCAATGGGCTTGTAGATTATGGCAGTAAATTCTGCCCTCATTGCCGTTATGAGTTTGGTGATTGGGGAATGCAGGATAATGTAAGTAATGATATTGTTGCTGAAAAAGCTGAAACTGCAACCGGTGAACCGGAAGAAAATACTGAAATTAAAAAGAGCGGCAGCAAAATGGCTGGCTGGGCAAAACTTTTAGTTGCAGGTGCAATACTTTTTGTAGGTTATCAGGGAATACATAATTATTTTACGCCTGATTCTGCGGCTGAAGCAGTTATTGAAGCTTTTAATGATGAAAGTCTTGGACCAGTTGAAGCATATTATGATGACCTTGATGAAAAAGACCGTTATCAGGAGATGTATCTTGTAGCTAATGCTTTTATAGACGTTAGCAGAGGCCTTACAGAAACGCCGTATTATTACCAAAAGATAAATAAAATTCTTGCCGGTTTAGATACAACGGAAAGACCGGATATGATTGGGCTTGAAAGCGCAAAGTATTATTATAATGAAAGAGGCGCTTACTTTAATTATCTATATGATGCAGGCAAAGCGCTTTTAGGTAATGCAAAAGAACCAAAAATTTATGAATTTATTAATGACCCACAAAGCGTCGTAAAAAATGTTGATGGGTATGTGTTGAAAAAATCTAATGATTCATACCTTGTTTACGATTATTTTGGATTTGGTTTTTGGCGCAGGGACGTAGTGCCTGATGTAAGCAGAGTGTTGTATACCATAAATGCAAACAGCGTAAATATTGACCAGCCGGGAGTTTATAATTTTGATGTTGTTGAGGCAGGGCAAAGCCATATAACCGAAATTAACGGTTTTGAATATGATGTGCCGGAATATAAAGTAATTACCACAGACGAAAGAGAACGCATCCGTAACTGCAATATGTTAAAGGATATGCTTTGGTATGAAACTGGACGCAATTATTTTGATGAACTAGACAGGATAAACAGGCATAATATAGCGGTAGCCATGATTTACGGTGGTGATAAACCGGAACGCATAACTTATGGTGACGGCTTTACGCCATATACTGATACTTCAGAAGTATTGGCAAAGTACGGAGAATATGAAATAGCCGGCCCTGATCATGACCCTGCATATGCAATGCAAGGTATAGGAGTTTATTTTAATCCTGTGGTAAAAAATATAACAACACATTTGACAATAGGCAAAGGAATACCGAATAGTTTAGGCGTAACTGCGGGGAAATCCACCAAAGAAGAAGTAATGCAGAAGCTTAATGCAGCAAAGTATTATTATACCGACAGGGATTATGCGCTGGATGTTATATCCACAGATGGCAGCGGCTGGCATTTTATGTTTGATAGCAGCGGAGTGCTTAGGAATATTGCAGCCGAACCCAATGTCGGACAAGACGATTTGCAGGACTTTTACAAGAAATATCAGCAACAGGCTGGTAGCTTAGAAAACAGGCTGTATAAAAATATGAGCCGTGATGAATTTATAGCTAAAGTTAAACAAGCCTATGAATAGAAAATTTAAAGATGATTAAATAATGGAAGCCTGCTTTTACGGATTTGCGTAAGAGCAGGCTTAATTTTATTGAAGAAGTTTTATAGGGTTGGGAAGATACTTTGCTTGGCAATTTTGTGGTATTGCTATTGGACTAAGGTTAATTTTGTTTAGATAACTTTTGGCGTAACTGTAATTTATATTTTTTATTCTTTCTTTAATTTTATTAAATCGTTTTTCTGTTAAGCGTTTTTTGTGCAGATGTAGAAGTTCTTTCGTTATATCTTTCTTGTATTCATCTGAAGAATCTATAATTTGCCTTAGTTCGCTTAGATTGAAAATATCACTGTTTAGAAGTTTTGTTAACTGGTAGGCATCATATTTATATGCTTTTGGTAAGTCGGAGTCGTAAATTTTGTCTATTATAATATTTAAAGGAAAGAAATCATAAGTTCCTATAACACGCTTTACGGCTTCAGCAATAACATTTTTGGCTATGGTTTGATTCCATAAAGATAAGAGACTATTATTGGATAGGTAATAATCGTTTATCAATTTACGTATTTTATCTGCTTTACACTGAACTTCTAAACGTAAAATGTTGCTGCTAATATGAGTATTGTGTTTTGCTGCCAGTTCTTCAGTTTTGTTATAGAAGTTATAGTTACAGGCATCAGATTTTATGTGAAAAGAAGTATTGTAATACTCTTTTAAAGAAAAACCTTTTGGTATGTAACCTTTATTGAAGATTGCAGTGTATTCATTTACAAATGGTGTCACAATATCAACGGCATAATCAATGCGGCGTACCTGCCAACCGCTAAGATTTGGTAAAAGATTTGTGCTAAAAACTTCGTGGTTTAAGTGTTGGATTATGCGATTGAATTTTTCTTCTAATATATTATAATCAGTAACATTAGCTAATTTTGTTTCGTCAGCATTGTATATTAGTTTAGGGCAGTTAACTACTAACTCAATATAACTGCTGGGTTTACTGCTAAAGTATCGGAAAAGATTAATAGAAGAAAGGCCTATATCATTAAAAGCATGGGTTTTGTAGCATTGGTAATGGCTGTTATTACTTTTATTTGGATATAGATTGTATTGCAGGGAGTTAACATAATTTTTAAGTTTGCCTAAAGAGTAGTTATAGACTTCTAAAGATGTAAAAGTACAATAAAGATTAACCGTGTGTATCATACATTAAAATCCTCCTAATTAGATTATTTTAATGTATTTTATGTTATTATTTATTATGGAAGATTATCTAAATAGACTGTATAGTACTTAGAAGAAAATGTATATGAGTGAAATAGTATATATTCAGGAGGATGGCACATGAAGATTAACTGTTATGATGTGAATCAAAAAGTAATTGATTTAATAGCAAAGAATCCTAAAATTACAAGAGATGAAATAGCAAATAATTTGCAAATATCGCTTTATAATGTAAAATCGATAATAGAAGAATTGAAAAAAGGAGGTAGACTCGGGAGAGTCGGTGGTTCGCGAGGAGAATGGGTTGTCTATGACGAATATAACGAAAGGGATGGGAATGACAAAAATAGCGATGTAGAAAGAAATGATAATTATTGGTTTGGTTATAACAAGGATTATGGAAGATCGATTCGCGAGGCAATCCATGAAAATAGTGAAGAAGAACGTAAGCAAAAAGAAGTGCAAAAGCGAAGAAAACTAGCTAGAAGATTAAGATATAGGTTAAATGAATATATCCCTATGACTAAACTTTTTAAAGGTGGAAAAGTGATGTTATGCGATATTGATTTCAATAATTATGATCGTGTTTATAACGATTGTAAGCAGGATAACATGTTTAGTGATGATCAACTATTATGGATTACTATGTCTAAAAAAGAAAAATATAAAGAGCTTGGTATACATCCGAACAAATGGTTTGTCTTGAAAGATTGTTATGAAACAACAAAATTAATTGAGCAAAGTCAAAGAATATTTACAATGGCTTGGCAAAATAGAAATAAAAATTTTATAAATTGGGATATTATCAGGAAATTAGCAATAAGAGAAGCAATAGACTCTTTTTCCTTAATAGAAGAACATTATAGACAATTATTGGATATTTTAAAAAGTAATAAACAGGATAAGGATAAAAAGGCCGTCAAGATAATAAAGGAATTTTTAAATATAAATAGTAAATTTGCACTTAAAGGTGTAAAAGAACTGGAACGTGTCAATTTGAAGTATTGTGATATATTAATAAAAGATAAGAAAGAAAATAAAAAAGATGATATACCAGAATTGTTATTAGGTGCTTATTACGCAACTATAGCATTATTTGTTGAAGGAACTGATTCTTGGATAGAGTTCTTTTAACATATAGCAGTAAAAGTAAAACGGTTATACCTTTATTTTAAGGTATAACCGTTTTTTATGCGTAATCACAAATTTTAATATTTGTCAAGCAAGGGTGACGAAAAATTTTTAAAGTTAATCTTAAATTTGTTTCGTTATAGGGAAGTTTCAATGAGACGTTTTTTATGTAAAATAGCACCGTAGCTGTAAAAAGCTGAGAAAATTATTAACAGGAGGAAGAAAAATGAGAATTATTACCATTAAAGAATTTATGAAAATTACTAAGGATGTGCCTCAGAAATACGCACTTGAATGCTCCGATTTAAGGCGTAAAGAGGGATTTCTCATGGCGTTGAGCGTACCGGATGTTGGTACGCTGACAGTGTCAAAAGCTCGTGATAGTCGAAAGGGCGCAATAATATCTGGAACTGGGTCATTTAAAAATGTTGTTGATGTTCAACTTTTAATGGCTACAGCAGATCTTTCGTGGGCAGGTTTTTTCCTTTCGCTCTATGGTGCGGATGGAAAAAGTTTAATTGGAGATAAAGAAGCTCTTGGTTTGGCTTTTACCCCTTGTGTTGACAAAGAGCATGAAGTTAATGGCAGCCTTTGTTTTGTTGCAAATTGGCAAAGTGGTTTTACCGCTGTGGGGTATGCAGAATTTGAACGAGAAAAGATGGAAAGTCCAAAAGCTGTTCTGATGTTGTTCCCTGGTATCCAATGTATTTTGGATGTTATAGCTGTAAAACAAAAGCTTAGTGAAATGGTGGGACATTTTAATTTTGTATTGGAGGAGAGCAAAGAAAATGGAAACGCAGAACTTACAACCAAGAGTGCTTCAGGGACGTCTGGAGAGCAGAGAGAACAGGCTTGAGAATTTTGAACGCCATCCTGAGGCTACATCTGGGATATTAATCAAATGTAATGGAACGCAGTCAGATTATTGGGGACTGAATGAAACTACGACCAATTATGGCAGTCGCGGTTTTAAAGTTCGACCGAATCAAGATAGTGCAATACTTTTAAATGGTAGTGGAAGAACTGAATCGTTCCTTAATAATCCAGCTATCGATGGAATTTCTCCGCAAATGAATACTATTTTGGAAGGCTTTGTTTTAGCACCAACTTCTTCATCATCGGTTTTACTAAATGGTAATGGTTTAACAAATGGCTTTTTAGAAGATCCAGGCATCAGCGGTTTAACAGAGCAACCTAGCTTGTTAAGTTCCTTTGTACGCTATCTTCAAAAAAACGCCATTTTTTGCGACCAAAAGTTATGGTTGCGTGAAAATGGTTGTGCTTATTACAGGCCGATTGGTGATTTAATGGATTTTTGTCGATTCAGTGTTGTGTGCCTTATGGAAAAATTTAATGTTGAGAAAGATAGCGCCATGGAAATAGGAGCAGATTTTAAAATGTTGAAAAAGATATTTTCGGCTTTGCTAATTGACCCAGATGTTCAAATGCGTGGCATTTTATTTAATGGCAAACAAAATTACCTTAATTTAAAAAATGGCGTAATCTTAGTTGAAAATGGCGTTATTTCGTTTTTAAGGATGGATAAAGAGCTTTGCTTTAAATATCAAGTTAATGCCCATTTTAACAAGAGGGCAGAAGGAACCGTATTTGAGAAATTTTTACATGGTTTTATTGGAGATGATCCAATGGCACATCGACGCTTTTGGCAGCTTATGGGGCATCTCCTTTTTGAAAATATGACAGGCAAATCTTTAGTTTGGTTTTACGGTAAAGGTAACGATGGCAAATCACAGTTTGTGAAATTTTTGCAAAAAATCTTGCAACCTAAAAGTGCGCTTTATTGTTCAGATGTTGGAAGTGCTTTTGATAAACATGGGTTAGCGTATTTTACCGATGCCAAGCTAGTGGTTTTGCAAGAAACAAATAAGACCCTTACTCTTTCCAATGTTGATGTGATAAAACGTTTGACAGGAAATGATGATGTAACCGTGAACCCCAAAAATAGGCCTATGTATACCAAAAATTTTTCTTTAAAAATTTTAGTTTTGGGGAATCATTTACCAATGTTTGCTCCAGGTGTTGTTGATGACGCATTAAAACAGCGCTTGCAATTTGTAAGAGTCTTTTCTGTACCTACAGAGGAACGTGTTGAAAACATTTCGGAAATTCTATACGGTGAGCGAGATTATTTCGTTACGAAAGCCGTGGAAGGATTTGCGGATTTACAAGCTAGTAATTTTAATTTTGCGTTATGCCAAAAGGATGAGGATTTGGCACGTACTGTTCTCGAAAATGATGTTGCCAGTGTTTTTTTAGAAGAATGCTGTGAGATAGCCGACGGTAACTACGTTTTTGGTGAGCGATTTAAAAGTTTTGCTGAAGGATGGCTTCATATGGGTTTTTACGATTGGAGTGTAGAAGATTTGCGCAAGGCTTTGATCGCCAAGGGGTTTGTGTACACACGTTTTAGAGCCCAAGGGGAGAATCGGCGTGGTTTTCGGGGCTTTTCTTTAAAATAGTGAGTGCATTGGAACTGGAACAAAAGAGCTGCAATGTCCTTATTTATGGGGCTTGCAGATGTTCCAGAAAATCTGAGGCTTGGAACATAATGTCAAAAGACATTTTTTCAAAAATATATTATAACAATATAAGGAGTGATTGTTATGCAAAACGATGTTATCTATTCTGAAGAAGTGCTTTCAATGTTTGACGGTAAGCTTACGTATCGTGTACTGCTCAACATGATTCGTGAGAAAAAATTGCCTGCTATGAAGGCCGGTAAACGTTACATCTTCTCTCGTCAGGTGGTTGAACGCTGGAAAAACAAACAGCTGGGACTGTAAAGGTATGAAGGCAGGCTGATAACAGCCTGCCTTCTAATTTTAGGAGGTGAAATTTATGCCTGGTAGCAAAGTTAACTTAGGTAACGGTAAATGGAGGCTTTTTGTTAGCAATGGTTATGACGCTAAGGGAAAAGCTGTCCGTTTGAGCAAAACTGTTACTGCAACATCGGAAAGAGATGCCGACAGGCAGTTGCAGCTATTTTATTTTGAAGCTAAAAAGCAGCCTGTACCTGCTAAAATGAAAATCCGTTTTGAGGAGTTCGTGAAGGTTTGGTGGGATAGGTATGGCAATACGCTGAGCCCAACTACTGCTGATGGTGATAGGGTAGCCATTGATGGCAGGTTGCTGCCTTATTTTGGAAGTATGTATTTAGCGAAAATCAAGGCAGAGCATATCATTGCCTTTTTTGAAGATTTGGGAAAAGATGGGCAACGCCGTGACGGTAAAAGTGGAAAACTAAGCAAGGGTACTATTCATCTAACTTACAGAGTATTGCGGGCTATGCTTAATAAAGCTGTAGAATGGAAATACCTTGCTGTAAACCCGTGTAACTTAATACCTAAAGAGGATAAACCAAAAGCTATACATGCAAAACGACCAATACTTCAGGAGAATGAATTGGGAAATTTTTTACGTATTTTATTTGCTTTACCGGATAATGCAACGAACGTTAAATATAAATTACTAAGTTATCTTGATTTATTTACAGGTATTAGACGTGGCGAGATATTTGCTTTGAGGTGGCACAAAATTGATTTTGAGAATCGAACGATTGATGTAAAGAAATCAAGTTATGTTGAAAAGGGCGGGACAGTGAAACTGAAAGATACCAAGACAGATGAATCAAAAAGAGCGGTTTACATTGATGATCGCTTGGTAGAGTTATTTAAAAAGCATAAAGAATATCAGGAGAAGTGGCTGCATAAATATGGTATAACTAATCCTGGTAATTATGTATTCTTAAAACGTGATATTCGTTCAAAAGAAGCCGGTATAGCCCATCCAAGCGGATTTTATCATTGGCTTGTAGCGTTTTTAGAGCATAACGATATATCGAAAGTTTGCGTCCATTCGTTCAGGCATATGGCTGCTTCATATGCTTTAGCAAATAATGTACCCTTAACTACAGTACAGGCAATGATGGGGCATACCGATATTGCTACTACCAGTATATATTTACACAGCCTTGAAGAAAGTAGGCGCAGAGGTGCGGAAACTATGTCTGGAGTTTTTAAAAACTTAGGGGAAAATAAATAAAAAAAGCCAATCTTTGCAAAAGCAGAGATTGGCTAAATTTTTTTTGGTGCACCTGAGAGGAGTCGAACCTCCGACAACCTTGCTCCGGAGGCAAGTGCTCTATCCACTGAGCTACAGGTGCTTATGTATTAGTAATGTAGGAAAGTTGTTGATGTTATTTCAAAAATCTGCACGAAATCTGCACGATTTAATGTATTGAGCGGATTTTAAAAATTCATTGAGCCGCATAAATACTGGCTTAACATGATTCGAGTTTTAGCGCGGGCACAGTTTCCGGAGGCCGCTGCTCTATCCACTGAGCTACAGGCGCACTATAACATTTGCATTATACCACAATTAAGTGTTTTGTACAATCTTGGTGCGCATGCTTTAGCTTTTATTTTGCAGAAGCAGTTTTTTATGTTACAATTAGCTTATTAAACTTAAGCGGAGATAATTATGCAAAAACCACTTTGGCGGGAATGGCTCGCCGCAATAATTTTAATATGGGCTTTGTGGAATTATGAAATAACATTAAAAATTTTAGGCAGCGCAATTAATATTTTAATGCCTTTTATTTTGGGCGGCGCTATCGCTTTTGTTGTTAATGTACTGCTTGCCCACTTGGAAACAGGCTGGCAAATTGCGTTTAAAGGCAGGTTTAACGCTGCTAAACGTCCGGTTTGCCTTACGCTCAGCTTTGCGCTGATAACAGGCATTGTTGTACTTTTATTTATTAATGTTGTGCCGGAACTGCACAACAGCCTTAAAGTACTGGCTGCCAAAGTGCCTGAAGCGCTGACGCGGTTTAACGTTTATCTGCATGAGCGGATAGCTGTATGGAATTTATCTGATAATGATATTGCCTATATTCAGCAGGAATGGAAAAAACTGACCAATGCGGCTATTGTTTTTTGGGAGAGCAACAAGGGAACGCTGCTTTCACGCACATGGAATATGACCACATCTTTTGTCGGTACTGTTACCAACGTAGTTATCGGCGTGGTATTTGCCATTTATATTTTGCTGGATAAAGAACGCCTGGCGCACAGCGGGCGCCGCGCTGTATATGCGTTTTGCAGCAGGGAAAATGCCGGATATTGGCTTAATGCCGCTTCACTTTCTAAAAAAGTATTTGCCGGTTTTGTGGGCGGGCAGCTTTTGGAAGCATTTTTGCTTGGGCTGATGTGCTTTGCTGGTATGCTTATTTTAAGTATGCCTTATGCGCTTGTAATTTCTGCACTGGTAGCTTTTCTGGCTCTGGTGCCTATTATCGGCACAATGGTAAGCGCCGTTATCGGCTGTGTTTTTATACTTATTTCTCAGCCGGAAAAAGTGCTGCCGTTTATAATTTTCTTTATTGTTTTGCAGCGCATTGAAGGTGACATTTTGTATCCCCGTGTAGTTGGCAAGTCGGTAGGCTTATCGGGCCTATGGGTTTTGGCTGCTGCAACTGTTGGCGGCGGGTTGTTTGGCATTACGGGCATGATAATCAGCGTGCCGCTATGCTCTGTATGTTATGCGCTTCTTTCTGATGCCGTAAAAAAACGGCTGGCTGATAAAAATTTAAATGATGTTTGATTTTATGGAGGAATAAAATGAAAAAAATTGCTGTGCTGCGCTGCCTCAGAGTAAGCGCATCCTGCACGGGCAGCGGCTGCCTGCGTGCGTTAAACGAAAAAACAGGCGCGTTTGAACGTTATGGCGATGAAACTTTGCAGGCTGCTGCCGTTTTTACCTGCAACGGCTGCGGCGAAAATAAACTGCCTAACCAGGAAGGCATTAACAAAAAAGTTGAACGCATTATAAAAATGCAGCCGGACGCACTGCATTTAAGCAACTGTACCATGCCTAAAGATGAAAACGGCAACCGTGTAATCTGCCCGGTAATTAAAGAACTGGAAGATAAATTTACTGTTGCCGGTATTGATGTGGTGCGCGGAACGCATTAACGGCGTAAAGATTAAAGAAAGAGGGTGCTGATGACGGCTAAAATAATTATTTCGGCTGTTAACCCGGAAGAAACCCGCATGGGCATTGTGGAAAACGGCCGTTTGATGGAATATGTTGTTGAGCGCAATAACAGTGCGCAGCTTGTCGGAAGCATCTTTCTGGGGCGCGTGTGCAATGTGGTGCGCGGCATACAGGCGGCTTTTATAGATATTGGCCTTGATAAAAATGCTTTTTTGTATTTGGGCGACAAAACAGGCATTACCGAAGGGCAGCGCGTGCTGGTTGAAATAACAAAAGACGCCCGCGGCAGCAAAGGCCCTACGGCAACGCTTGATATATCGCTTGCCGGCAGGTATGCGGCGTTGCTGCCGGAAGCAAATTATACCGGCATTTCGCGTAAAATTACCGACAGTGCCGAACGCAGCCGCCTGAAGAAAATTGCCGACGAAGTTACAAACGGGGCGGCAGGCGCGGTTATGCGCACTAATGCTGCCGGTATGCCGGAAGAAGTTTTGCGTGCTGATTTGCAGCAGCTTATGGCAGACTGGCAGATTATACAGGCGCGTGCCAAGCTCGCACGTTCACCGCAGGTGCTGCACCGCGAACTTGATATTTCCGTACGCATTGTGCGCGACTATCTTAATGCCTGTATTGATGAAGTTGTTGTAGACAGCCCGGCTGTTTACGGGCGTTTGCAGGAGCTTTTGCAGAATATTGCCGAAAGCAGAAGCTGCAAACTGCTGCTGCATGACAAGCAGACCGATATTTTTTCATACTACCGTTTAAGCGACGATATTGCTTCCATCAGCGACAGGCGCATTGATTTGCCCAGCGGCGGCTACCTTGTTATAGATTATACGGAGGCTATGACTGTTATAGATGTTAACAGCGGGCATTTCAGCGGGCGCGAAAACCTGGCAGAAACCGTAATGCAGATTAACCGCGAGGCGGCGGACGAAATAGCTCGCCAGCTGCGTCTGCGCGATATTGGCGGCATTATTGTGGTAGATTTTATCGACATGGATAAAAAAGAATACCGCGAAGAAATAATGGAACGTTTGCAGCAGGCGCTGCGCGCCGATAAAATGAAACCCTGCGTGCAGGATATGACGGTACTTAACCTTGTGGAAATAACCCGCAAAAAAGCCCGTCAGAACTTGTCGGCAGTGCTTTATGCGCCGTGCCCGGTCTGCCAGGGCAGCGGCAGGGTGCAGTCGCAGGAAACGGTAGGGCTTGAAATAAAACGCCGCCTGCGTACGCTTCTGGCCAAGCCGTGTGCGCCGCGCAGCATTTTAATTATGGTCAGCCCGTGGCTTGCCGAATGGCTGAACCATAAAGTTATACGCCAGTGGGAAAAAGAACTGAACTGCACGCTTGCCGTAACGGCAGAGCCGCGTTTGCAGCTTGAAACTTTTTCACTTTTAGACAACACCGGTGTTGACAAATAACGCCCGGTGTGGTAAATTATTCCAGTATAGACTGATTGAGTCTGTCCCCAACCGCGCAGAGAGGTTCCGTAAACTCCGGATGGAGTACCGTATTTGGCGAGTATATAATAAGGGAGGTGCAAATAAATGTACGCAGTTATTAAAACCGGCGGTAAACAGTACCGTGTTGCTGAAGGCGATGTATTGAACGTTGAAAAACTGAATGCAGAAGCAGGCAGCGAAGTAGTATTTGACGAAGTTCTTACCGTAGTTAACGACGCTGATGTTAAAATCGGCCAGCCTGTAGTTGAAGGCGCAAAAGTTACTGCTAAAGTTGTAGAGCAGGGCAAAGGCGAAAAAATCCTCGTTTTCAAATACAAAGCTAAATCCAACTACCGTAAACGCCAGGGCCACCGTCAGCCGTTTACTAAAGTAGAAATCTCCAAAATTGAAGCATAATGGTTAAAGTCAGTATTTACCGTGATAAAAACGGAGATATTACTTCTTATGAGGTAGCAGGGCACGCCGGAGCGGCAGAAGAGGACGGTTACGACCTTGTCTGCAATTCGGTTTCCGTACTGACTCAGGCTCCGCTTATCGGTTTGGAGCGTTATTTAAAACTTAAGCCGCAGTACACAGTTGATGAAGAAAGCGGCATCTTTACATTAAAACTTGACCGGGCGGACAGCAATACACAGGCAATACTTGAAACAATGGTTCTGGCATTGCAGAGTGTAGAACGGCAGTTTCCGCAGTATGTCAAAGTGAAAGACACCAGGAGGTGAATACCGATGTTTGAACTGATTCTTCAATTACATGCTCATAAAAAAGGTACCGGCAGCTCCCACAACGGACGTGACTCCAACTCTCAGCGCCTCGGCACCAAAGCACATGAAAGCCAGCTCGTTACCGCAGGCAGCATCATCGTTCGTCAGCGTGGTACCCGTTTCTATCCCGGCCACAATGTAGGCATGGGCAAAGATTACACCATTTATGCAATGGTTGAAGGCCGCGTTAAATTTGAACGCAAAGGCCGCGATAAACGCCAAATCAGCGTATATCCGGTTGAAGAAGCTATGTAATTTTGCTTACTACCCCAAAGTTTTTGGCTTTGGGGTTTTATTTTTGCTTAATTATAATAAAAATTATTTACTGCAAATGTGAATTATTTGTAATTTTGCTTTAATTTACAGCTTTTCTCCTTGAACAAAAGGTCAAAAAATGCTATGATTAAACCATGAGATAAGATAATTTTTTAAGGAGTGATATACATGGCAGCATTACATTTAAGCGCAGAAAATTTTAAACAGGAAGTATTGGAAGCAAAAGGCAAGGTTTTGGTAGATTTTTTTGCAACCTGGTGCGGCCCCTGCCGTATGATGAGCCCGATTGTTGACCAGCTGGCCGATGAACTGGCAGATGTTAAGGTGTGCAAGGTTGATATTGACCAGGCTGAGGCACTGGCAACCGAATACGGCGTGGAAGTTGTGCCTACTTTTATTGTTTTTGAAAACGGAGAAGCAGTTAAAAGCGTAAGCGGCGTTATGCCGAAACCGGTAATTTTGGATATGCTGAAATAAGGTGTTTTTATGGCTGATAAAATGACGGATATTATTATTATCGGCGGCGGCACAGCCGGAATGACGGCTGCCGTTTATGCCGGGCGTGCCGGGCGCAGTGTTAAGGTGCTGGAACAGAGCATTCACGGCGGGCAGATTATTAATACCAGCCATGTGGAGAATTTTCCGGGCTTTGATAATATTGCCGGTTTTGAATTTGCAACGGCGCTATATGACCAGGCTGTAAAATTTGGTGCTGAGTTTGTGTACGAAAAAGTTACCGGCATTGAAAATGCAGACGGCTTTAAACGCGTGCTTACGGCAAACGGGCATTATGATGCCAAAGCCGTTATTATCGCAACCGGTGCGCGCCCGCGGCTGATTGGCGTTGCCGGTGAGGAAAAATTTGTAGGACGAGGCATTTCCTTCTGCGCAACGTGCGACGGCGCTTTTTACAAAGGCAAAACAGTTGCCGTTATCGGCGGCGGCAACACTGCGCTGGATGATGCGGTTGTGCTTTCGCAGCTTGCTGAAAAAGTTTACCTTATTCACCGCAGGCAGGAATTCCGTGCCGAAAAACAGCTGGTAGAAAAGATTTGTAAACCTGAAAATATTGAGTTCATTCTCGATACCGTTGTAACGGGGCTGAAAGGCGATAAGCGCCTTGAAGGGCTGGAACTGGAAAATAAAGTTACCGGCGAAAAATCGGAACTTGCCGTGGACGGAGTTTTTGTAGCTATCGGCCAGATGCCGGAAAACGGTATGTTTAAAAATGTTGTTGAGGTTGACGCAGGCGGCTATATTGTTGCCGGTGAGGACTGCAAAACAAGCTGCCCGGGCATTTTTGCCGCAGGTGACGGACGCACAAAAAAAGTGCGCCAGCTTACAACGGCTGCGGCAGACGGTACTGTTGCCGCACTTGCAGCAAGCGAATATATAGGTTAAAATAATAATTTAATGCAACGGTTCTGTTTAAAAGCAGAGCCGTTTATTTTTTACGCAAACTTCGGTAAACACTTTTAAATTTATGGTAAACCTGTTTACAAAGAATAGTTAACGTTGTATAATGTGGTTGTTAACCAAAACAAATAATAAGGTTTACGTAAACGGAGGGCAAAATTATTATGAATTTTATTATTGAAGTGGCTGATAAAGTTTTAAACGGCGGAGAAGTAACCAGATCAGAGGCAGAACGCTTAATAAATGTAAGTGATGACGATACAATGCTGCTTTTGGCAATGGCAGATAAAATCCGCCAGAAATATAACGGTAATGCTGTTGACTGCTGCGCTATTATTAACGGTCGCAGCGGGCGCTGCCCGGAAAACTGCAAATTCTGCGCGCAGTCCGCTCATTATCATACCGGTGTTAAAGAATATCCGCTGCTGAGCGAGCAGGAATTTGTTGACGCTGCCAAAAAAGCCAAAGCCGCAGGCGCGGTAAGGTTTTCGATTGTAACAAGTGGCAGAGGGCAAAGCAAGGCTGATGATTTTGACAATATCTGCAAAGCCTTGAAGCGCATTAAAGAAGAAGTAGGCATTGAGGTTTGCTGTTCTCTGGGCATTTTAACGGAGGAGCAGGCTTTTAAACTGAAAGAGCTTGGCGTAACGCGCTATCATTCCAATTTGGAAACCGCGCCCAGCCATTTCCCCGATATTTGCAGCACTCATACCTATGAAGATAAAATGTTTACCATCCATAACGCGCAAAAAGCAGGCCTGCGTGTTTGCAGCGGCGGTATTTTCGGGCTGAACGAAACACCGGAGCAGCGTGTGGAAATGGCGTTTGAACTGAAGCGCCTTGGTATCGACAGTGTGCCGCTGAACCTTTTGACACCGATTTCGGGAACTCCGTTTGAAAATAACAAACCTTTAAAACCTTTGGAAATTCTGCGTGCTTACGCGGTTTTCCGTTTTATATTGCCGAAAGCGCTTATCCGCACCGCAGGCGGGCGTGAGGTTAACCTGCGCGATTTGCAGTGCCTGGCGTTAAACGGCGGGCTGAACGGCATTATGGTTGGCGGTTATTTAACTACCGGCGGCAGAAGCCCGGAAGCCGACAAAGTAATGATTAAAGATTTGGGACGTACTGTAACGCATCCGGTTTTATGAGGGGTGAAAGCTATGCTTTACAGTGTAAAAATGCGTTCGGCACAGGGCGGAGCGCATGAAGAAGGCGGCAGGCATATTTCCGGCGCAGAGCGCATTTTGCCGGAAGAACAGCTTGATTATGCCGTGCTTACCATGCTGCACCGGGCGCGCGAGCATGAACGCGGCCGCGCTGATTTTATCAGCTTAAAAGTGGAAGAAATAAAGCCGCAGGATATTGTTTATAAGCCGCTGTTAAGTTTCAGCACCTGCCCGGTAAAAACGGCGCAGGAAGGGCACCGGGCGGCAGTTGCCGAGCTTGAACGCGCCGGAGTGAAGCCCAAAGCCGCCCTTAAAGGGCTGGAAATGCTTGAAAACCTGCATGACAGCATGCGCGGTGCCATTGTTGTTGATTGTGAAAGCGGAATGCGTATTGACGGCATGGGCGAACGCGGCGTGCGTGCCAGTAAAATGGACTGCGTAAACAGCCGCGGCTATGATGAATATATGCAGGCGCGCGGGCTGACAGGTGACCATGTGCGCGAAGCGCTGGTGCTGGCTTCCAAGGTTGCCGGGGCAGAAGGCATGGTTGCGGAGCTGTGCTGGTCGGATGACCCGTATTATGTTACCGGTTATGTTGCTTCGCCGCTTTATGGTTACCGCCGTATACCGGTAATGAAGGAGCGCGGCAGCGGTATTGGCGGCAGGGTATTTTTTGTGCGTCCGGGTACGGATATGCAAAAGCTGATTAATTACCTTGAAGAACAGGTAGTGATGATACAAACCGGGGAGGCGCTGACATGCTGACAGAACGCCTGCAGAAAGAACTGGAGCAAACTTATGCCAAAGGGTTAAGGCGCACTGTTGACGGGCTGCGCTTTAAAACCGCGGTACGCGCCGAAGATGAAAACGGCAAGGAATATCTTGTGTTTGCAAGCAATAACTACCTTGGGCTTACCCATGCGCCGGAGGTACAGCGGGCTGCGGCAGAAGCGGTACGCTGGGGAACGGGCAGCACTGGCAGCCGCCTTACAACAGGCGCGGCGTTTGAAACCGGCGAACTGGAAAAAGAACTGGCAGAGTTTAAACACACCGAAAGCGCACTGGTGTTTAATACCGGTTATATGACCAATTTAGGCGTACTGTTTGCTTTGGTTAAACCGGGCGATGTTGTTTTCAGCGACGAGCTGAACCATGCCAGCATTATTGATGGCTGCCGCATTGCCCGTGCGCAGGTTGTTGTTTACAAACATAACGATATGCAGGGCTTGGAACGCCTGCTTGAAGAAACTACTGCTGCTGGCGAGCGTTTTATAGTTACGGACGGCGTTTTCAGCATGGATGGCGATATTGCTAATTTGCCTGAGCTTGTACGCCTGAAGGAAAAATACGGTGCCTGCCTGATGGTTGACGATGCCCACGGCGTTGGCGTTATAGGCGCGGACGGCAGCGGTACGACAGCTTATTACAACATGCCGGGCACAATTGATTTACAGGTTGGCACATTAAGCAAAGCGCTGGCGGCGGAAGGCGGGTACGTTGCTGCCAGTAAAACAATTATTGAATATCTTGTCAATAAATCGCGTCCGTTTATTTTTTCTACTGCACTGCCTGCCAGTGTAACAGCGGCAGCTCGGGCTGCTTTGCGCCTGCTGCGGCAAAAGCCGGAACAATATGTTGGCAGGCTGAAAGAAAATGCGGCCTTAATGCGCAGGCTGCTGCATGACGAAGGATTTGAGATAATCGACGGCGTAACTCCCATAGTGCCGGTGCTTACCGGCAGCAGTGAAAAAACCATGCACTTTATGGCGGCACTTTTGGAGGCAGGTATTATGGTTTCGGGAATACGCCCGCCGACGGTGCCGGAAGGTACAAGCCGCCTGCGTGTAACGGTAACGGCTGCGCATACGAACGCAGAAATTGAACAGGCCGCAAAAACTATGGGCAGAATATGGCGTAAATTAAATGCGTAAAGCGAAAGAAGGTTTTGGCATGAAAGCAATCGGTATAACCGCAACGGATACGGAATTTGGCAAAACGGTAGTAAGTTCCTGCCTGGCAGCGGGGTTTAAGTATTTAGGCTTTGATATGGGCGTGTTTAAACCGGCGGCCTCCGGCTGCGTGCGTACGGCAGAAGGCAGGCTTGTTTCGGAAGATGCGGAACTGCTTATTAAAGGTGCGGGGCTTACAATGGCGCAGCACGATGAGGTTGTGCCTTATGTTTTTGAAGCGGCACTGGCACCGGCGGAAGCCTCCAAACTTGCAGGCGTTAAATTAGAGCCTGCCGTAATGAAAAAAGCGGCAGCGAAGATGATAAGCTCCCATGAACTGACTGTTGTGGAAGGCGTGGGCGGAATTTCCGCACCGCTGACGGATAATTACCTTGTAAAAGATTTTTTCTGCGATATGAAGCTGCCGGTAATAATTGTTGTTAAACCGCTTTTGGGCAATGTTAACCACGCTGTTTTAAGCGCTTATTACGCACAGCACGAAGGCTTGAAGGTACTGGGCTTTATTGTTAACGGTTGGAATGAAGAAAATGCCGGTGTTTTGGAGCGCAGCAACCTTTATTATTACGAAAAATTAACCGGGCTGCCGGTTTTGGGCAGGCTGCCGGTTTTAAATAAAGAGCTTTTAACCGGCCCGGATATGCTTGAAGCAGGTAAAATTGCCGCAGAAAACATAGATTTACAGCGCATTTATAAACTTTTGGGAGATGGCGAAAATGAATAAATGGGAAGAACTTGATAAAAAATATATCTGGCATCCTTTTACGCAAATGAAAGGCTGGATTGAAAACCCGCAGCTTGTTATTGAACGCGGCGACGGCGTAAAATTGTACGATACCGAAGGGCGCGGCTATTATGACGGTATTTCCAGCCTGTGGGTAAATATCCACGGGCACCGCCGCAGGGAAATTGATGACGCCATTAAAGCGCAGATTGATAAAATTTCCCATTCCACACTGCTGGGGCTTATTAACCAGCCTTCGGCAGAATTTGCGGAAAAACTGGTGGAGATTACACCGGAAGGATTAAATAAAGTTTTTTATTCTGATGACGGTTCTACCGCTGTTGAAGCTGCCGTTAAAATTGCTTTTCAGTATTGGCAGTTTAAAGGCAGGCCCGAAAAACAGCAGTTTATCAATCTCGGCGATTCTTACCACGGCGATACGGTAGGCGCCGTAAGCGTCGGTAATATCGACGTGTTCCATAAAGTTTACAAACCGCTTTTGTTTGCCACTAAAAAAATGACCTGCCCGTCTTTTTATCACAGCAAACTGGGCCTTAAAACTGAAGAAGAATTTTTAAAATATCTGCTTGACGAGCTTGAAGACTATTTAAAAGAAAATGCCAGCCACGTTGCAGCCATGATTATTGAACCTTTGGTGCAGGCTGCCGCGGGCATGCTTATGCAGCCGAAGGGTTATATTAAGGGCGTGCGCGAGCTTACCAAAAAATACGGCGTGCTGTTAATTGTGGATGAAGTTGCGACCGGCTTTGGGCGTACCGGCAAAATGTTTGCCTGCGAACATGAAGGCGTGCTGCCTGATTTAATGTGCATGTCCAAAGGCATTACCGGCGGTTACCTGCCGCTTGGCGCAACCGTGGTTACGGATGAAATTTACAATGCCTTTTTGGGCGAGCCGGAAGAATACAAAACTTTTTACCACGGGCATTCCTATACAGGCAATCCGCTGGCTTGTGCGGCAGGCCTGGCAGGGCTTGAAATTTTTACCAAAGATAAAGTTATTGCAGGTTTGCCTCCAAAAATGGCAGTTATTGAAAAATATATGGGAAAATTCGGCAAAATGCAGTATGTTGGCAACGCAAGGCAGTGCGGCATGCTGGCGGGCATTGAACTTATGCGCGATAAGGAAAACAAAGTTCCGTTTGAGCCTGCGCTTTTAATTGCCGGCGGCATTTGCCAGAATGCACGCAAATATGGTTTGATTGTCCGCAATATCGGCGATGTAATTATTTTTATGCCGCCTCTGGCAAGCACGGCTGAGCAGATTGAAGAAATGCTCGGTATGCTTGAAAAATCCATGGCGGAAGTATTTGAGAAAATTGCCGGCGGCAGTAAAGTGGATTTTTCCGACCCTTGCGCTTTTTAATCAGCCTCCATTTCCGGCGCTCTTGTTACAGGGCGCCTTTTATTTTTATTTTTTGTTGCAGGTGTATGGTATAATAAAAATGATACACAGCAAGTTTTGGCGGTGATGATAATGGAGGAATCTAAATTTTTAATAATAACCGGTATGTCGGGCGCGGGCAAAACGCAGGCTATCCGCACGCTTGAGGATATGAACTATTTTTGCGTTGACAATATGCCGCCGGCGCTGATTACCAAATTTGCGGAACTGTCCAGGCAGGCATCCGCGCCGCGCAACACGGCAATAGTTGTTGATATACGCGGCGGACGTTTTTTTGACAAACTGGCAGAAGTTTTGGACGAACTGCGTTTAAACGGCTATTCGTACGAAGTGCTGTTTTTGGACGCTTCCGATGCGGTGCTGATAAGAAGGTACAAGGAAACCAGGCGCCGCCATCCTTTGGGGCAGGGCAGAACATTAAGCGAAAGTATTGCCTACGAGCGCAGCAGCCTGCAAAAAATCAAAGACCGCGCAACGTATATTATCGACACTACCGATATGCGCGCCGACGCGTTGAAAAACAAAATCCGCGAGCTGTTTTCCGTAAGCGGAACGGGCGAACCCATGTCGGTAACGGTGCAGTCTTTCGGGTTTAAGCATGGCCTGCCGCTTGACAGTGATATGGTGCTTGACGTGCGCTTTTTGCCGAACCCTTTTTATGAAGACGACCTGCGGATGTTAACCGGCAACGATGAACCGGTTGCGCAGTTTATAGAGCATTATCCGCAGACGCAGCAGTTTTTGGCAAAAGAAGAAGATTTGCTGGAAATGCTTTTGCCGCAGTACGTGGCGGAAGGCAAAAGCCAGCTTGTAATCAGCGTTGGCTGTACCGGCGGCCAGCACCGCTCTGTTTATATTGCCAATAAGCTGGCAGCGTTTCTGCGCAGGCAGGGCTATAAAGTTCTGTTAAGCCACCGCGATTTAAGGCTTAAAAACCGCTGAAGGAGGCTATTATGGGCTGGATTAGCTGGCTGTGCCCGGGCATGAATTTAAAACGCTGGCTGCTGCTGTTTACAGTAGGCGTTTTATGCTGTGCGCTTGGGTTGGCATTATTTTTTAATTATCAGTTCATGGGCTATGTTGAAGAATTAATGTTCCGCATGGCCTATCTTACAACCGGCAAATATTCCAATACGGTTTCCATGCTGGGAGGCTTTTTATTCCTGTGCATCGGCGGCTTTGTCATGATATATGCAACAAGGCGCGTTATCCGTTCCGTTGTGGAAGCAGTTCTGCCGGACAATAGTTCATCTTTAATGGAAAAAATTTTCACGCAGAGGAAACTTGGGCGCGGCCCTGCCATTACCGTTATCGGCGGCGGCACGGGGCTTTCCACTCTTTTGCGCGGCATGAAATATATAACAAGCAACTGCAATGCCGTTGTTACCGTGGCAGATGACGGCGGTTCTTCCGGGCGTCTGCGCAAGGAAATGGGCATTATTCCGCCCGGCGATTTGCGCAACTGCCTTGTAGCGCTGGCAGACCGTGAACCTTTGATGGAACGCATTATGCAGTTCCGTTTTAACGACGGTTCGCCTCTTGCGGGGCATAACTTCGGCAACCTTTTTATTGCCGCCATGGCAGAAGCCGAAGGCAGCATGGAAGCAGGCCTTGCGGCAACAAGCCAGATTTTAAACGTGCGCGGTAAAGTAATTCCTTCCACGCTGAGCGATATCCGCCTGAAAGCGGAAATGACGGACGGCACGTTAATAGAGGGCGAATCGGAAATACCAAAAGCACATAAACGTATACGCCGCGTTGGCATTGAACCTTCAAACGTGCAGGCCACAAGCAGCGCCGTTGATGCCATTATGAAGGCAGATGTGCTGATTCTGGGACCGGGCAGCCTTTATACAAGCGTAATACCGAACCTCATGGTGGAAGGAATCCGTGAAGCCGTGCTGCGGTCTGACGCTGTAAAAATTTATGTCTGCAATGTAATGACGCAGCCGGGCGAAACAGACGGCTACGGTGCTTTCGAGCATGTGCAGGCGCTTATTACCCATGCAGGCGCGCAGTTTTTGGATTACGTTATCGTTAATGACCAGAACGTTACGGAAACGCAGCTTGCGCAGTATCAGTTAAAAGGCTCCATTCCGGTTACGCCGGATATTAAAAAGATAGAACGCCTCGGCATTAAGGTTGTGCCCAAGAGCCTTATCAGCAACAAGGATTTAGTAAGGCATAATCCGCAGAAGCTTGCGCAGGCAGTTATTTCGCTTATTTACCGCCTGCGTCTGTTCGGCAAGGGCTTCCGCTTTTTCGATTACTTCTTCATGCGCCAGAGCATGCGCAAATTAAAAAATAAATCGGTGTAAAAGGGTAAGGCAATGTCATTTTCCAATGAAGTAAAAAACGAATTGTCACGGCTTGAAGTTTCTAAAAAATGCTGCGAAAGGGCGGAACTTTTGGGGCTTTTGCGTGTAAGCGGCGCTGTTATTTTGCAGGGGCGCAATATGGGCATCCATTTTTCTACCGAAAATGCTGCCCTGGCACGCCGTATGCTGCAAATGTTAAAAAGCAATTACAATGTGCAGACGGAAGTTGTCATTACACGCTCGCGCCGTTTAAAAAAGAACAACCGCTATCAGGTCAGGGTTATTCCTTCAAAAGAAGCAGGCAAAGCGCTGCATGAGTTACAGCTTCTGCCTTACAGCGACGTTGCGGAAAGGCATAAACTGCTTGCCAAATCCTGCTGCCGCAGGTCGTTTCTGCGCGGGGTGTTTCTGGCTGGCGGGTCTGTAAGCAAGCCTTCAAGCGATTATCATTTGGAAGTGGTAACGGAAAACGAAGAACTGGCCAAAAGCATTGTAAAGGTAATGCACGGTTTTTCGCTGCCGGCAAAAATTACCGACCGCAAAAATGATTTTATTGTTTACATGAAAGAAGGCAACAGCATTATTGACTTTCTTTCGGTTATCGGCGCGCATAATGCGTTAATGGAGTTTGAAAATGTGCGTATTGTTAAAGAAATGCGCAATAATGTTAACCGCGTTGTAAACTGTGAAACGGCCAATTTGAATAAAGTTGTGCAGGCTGCGGTTGAACAGCTTGAAAGCATCCGCTATCTGGAAAAGAAGGGGCATTTTGGCAAGCTGCCTGCCGCACTGCGCGAAACGGCAGAACTGCGCCTTGAAAACCCGGACGCGTCACTGGCAGAACTTGCCAAAGCCGCTAACGGCAAAATAAGTAAATCCGGCCTTAACCACAGGCTGAAAAAATTACAGCAAATTGCAAAAGAACTGGGGCTGGAAATTAATGATAAAAATAAAGAGCAAGTGGATTAAAATAGTTCTGCTGGTGCTGGTTGTTGCTGCGGCAGCGGCGGCGAAGCCTTTTTATGATGGTTACAGCGAATACCGCAAAAATGCAGTGCCGGTTTTGGAATATCATTCCGTTGGCGGCAGCGATGAATGGCCTGCCGAAGTAATAATCAAAACCGAAGTTTTTGAAAAACAGCTGCAGTATCTTCATAATAACGGTTACCGTATGCTTTCCATGGAGCAGATGATAGACGGCTTTAAAAACGGAAAAGACATGGGCAAAGCGGTTGTGCTTACTTTTGACGACGGCTATATGGATAATTACACCAATGTTTTTCCGCTGCTCAAAAAATATAATGCCAATGCTTCGTTTTTTATAGTGCAGTCTAAAATAGGCAAGCCCAATTACATGGGGCATAACGAAATTACGGAGCTGATTCGCGCAGGCAACGATTTGGCTTCCCATACAATCAACCACAACATTTTAACTGATATTGACCCCAAATATTTTGCGTGGGAGCTTTCAAGTTCCAAATTCTTTTTAAAAAAGGAATTTGATATGTATTATGTGCATCTGCTTTCGTATCCCAACGGCAAATATGACGAACAAGTAATTGCCGCAGCGCAGAAGTACGGTTACAACTATGCCGTTACGGGTAAAAACGGCGCCGTTGATAAAAACTGGGTAGAAAACCATCCGATGGAAATCGGGCGAGTAATTATCAAGGGCGACATGACGGAAAGCGAGTTTAAAAGCAAACTGGAACGCTCCTATTTATTGGGGTATTTAAAAAGCGTGGTTTTCGGCAGCCTGTTTTTTTACTGATAAGGCTTGCGGATTTAGTTAAAACACGGTACAATATTATAAATAATGATTTTGGAGGAATGAACGATGAAAAAACATATCACTACCGTAAATAAAGCAATGCTCAACAAAACTTTAAGAACCGGCGGCTGCGGCGAATGCCCGGCTTCCTGCCAGTCTGCATGCAAAACTTCCTGCACTGTAGGCAACCAGGTTTGTGAACATAAATAATCCGTTCGGATAAAAATTAGCAGATCTGTTACAGCTCCCTGCATGTCAGGGGGCTGTTTTATGCTTTGAAAGGTGGAATTTGATGCTGATACATAAAATGCGCCTTGACGATTACAAGGCTGTGCTTGACGTTAACAGCGGTGCGGTGCATTTGGTTGATGACCTGATTTACGATTTGCTGGATGTTTTTAACGGTGAAAACGGTGAAGAAGCTATCAACGCAATGAAAGACCGCTATGATGAAGCGGAACTGCGTGAAGCCGTTGAAGAACTGACGGAACTGAAAAACGAAGGACTGCTTTTCTCTCCTGAATTTGAAGTGCCGCCTACTTTCAGCGAAACACCGGTTTTAAAATCGTTATGCCTGCATATTGCGCACGACTGCAACCTGCGCTGCGGTTACTGCTTTGCCGGTACCGGCGATTTTGGCGGCCGCCGTGCTCTGATGAGCAAAGAAGTTGCCGAAAAAGCAGTTGAATTTGCAATTACAGGCAGCAAAAAACGCCATAATCTGGAACTTGATTTGTTCGGCGGCGAGCCGCTGATGAACTGGCCGGTTGTGGAGCACATTATTAATTACGTGCGCCGCCGCGAACATGAAACCGGCAAAAACATCAAGCTGACGCTTACAACCAACGGCACTTTGCTGAACGATGAAAACATTAAATTTTTGAACGATAACCGCGTGATGCTGGTATTAAGCCTTGACGGCAAAAAGGAAACGCACGACAGGATGCGTCCGTTCCCGAACCATACGGGCAGCTATGATGCGGCTGTACGCGGCTTTAAAAAAGTTATCGAAAGCCGTCACGGCAAAAACTATTATCTGCGCGGAACTTATACCCATTACAATCCGCATTTTTGCGAAGATACCCTTGATATGACCAAAATCGGCAAGGAAATTTCCGTAGAACCGGTTGTTGGCACTGATGAACCTTATGTACTTACCGAAGAAGATTTGCCGGTATTGTACGAAGAATACGATAAACTGGCGCGTGCATATTTGCAAAAACGCCATGAAGGCGACCCGTTTGACTTTTTCCATTTTAATGTTGCGCTTGATAACGGGCCCTGCGTTGCCAAAAGGCTGGCTGGCTGCGGTGCCGGGCATGAATATTTTGCTATTACTCCGGAAGGCGATATTTACCCCTGCCACCAGTTTGTAGGGCGTGAGCAGTATAAACTCGGCACGCTTGATACCGGCGTTGTAAAACCTGATTTGGTGCAGAAATTTCGCCACACCCACGTAATGACGAAGCCTGCCTGCCGCGAGTGCTGGGCAAGGTTCTTCTGCAGCGGCGGCTGCCATGCCAATGCCGACCTTATTAACGGCGATATTTCCATTCCGTATGAATACGGCTGCAAACTGCAGAAAAAGCGCCTGGAGTGTGCCATTATATTGCAGGCCGTTCTGTCTGCCGAAGCGCAGCAGGGCGAGGATAACAGGCCGCATATAACCAACTTTAAGTTCGAAACAGAATAAATTTTTCATACCTCTGCGAAAAAATTTACGCAGGGGTATTGCATTTTATCGTAAAATATGCTAATATACTAAATACAGTTTGTTACACAAGTTTAACAAATGCTTAACTTAAAAACTTTTCGAAAAAAGGTGAAAAAAGCACTTGACAAACCTTTAAAAGTGTAATAAACTATACAAGTCGCCGGAAAACGGCAGCACCTTGAAAACTGAA